>CDZN01024571.1_pt1 | contig 154699 bp, 137 predicted proteins | sample 557701 | NCBI WGS metagenome assembly CDZN01 (sample SAMEA3182089, study PRJEB8094) | gut metagenome | biome: human; feature: gut; material: Stool; isolation source: human stools | place: Canada | collected 2013-02-04 | reverse complement strand
GGCATAGGGGCAGGCGGTGTATAGAACCGGAAGCTGTTTTCGGACAAATGAAATACAACATGGCATACAGGAGGTTCCGGCATGTGGGAGAAGACAAGGTGAAAATGGACTTTGCCTTCTTTGCCATAGCTTTTAATATCAAAAAGATGTGTGCAAAACTGAGAAAAGCAGGAAAGGAGCTCATTACACTTGCTAAATCTATATTTATTGGACTATTTATAACCCGATACAACGGGAACATAGCAACTTGTTACCAAATGAATGAGAAAAAAGCGGCGTAGACAAAAGAAAAGATAACAGGACTATAAATTATAGAAAAAGGTTGTGCCAACGTTTTGACACAACCTCTCTTTTTTTTACGCATTGACACTATTTTTGTTGTATTGAAAGGATACTCCTGCTTGCATTTCCCTATTTTTGGAAACTACATTTATTATTCACTTTAAAACTTTAATTACTATGTCAGAAAACATTGGAGTAGCTACAGGTAAGATTATGCTGAAAATTGTTATCGCTCTTTTTAAAGGTGTATGGAATGTACTGACCTTCGGGTTTAGAGCTTACAAAGGTCACCGGGACAAAAAAGACGCCGAAATGCGTGAACAGTTAAGACAGGTACAAGCAAACAACAATTCCCAAACTATTTAATTCTGCAATACTATGAGCTCAGCAAACAAGAAACACATGCAGGGCGGTATGAACACCACATACAGCAATGTAAATACTGAAGACGAAAGAAACAAAAAAGCGGAAGAACTATTGTTCCAGGCATGGGAAACAGCCGGATATCATGGACAGCCGGATGAAGATTATTATCCTCGAACAGCCCAGGAAACAAGGGATATGGAAGATCTGCTGACACAAGCGGAAGCAGCCATTGATGACCCGTCGGATACCGAACTAATGGAGGTAATGGCTGATACGCGCGAAGTGCTGGAATGGTCCAAACAGCGGCATTGGACATTCGCATGGTGGATCATCATCTGTGTAGCCATTATGGGATGTTATTATTTCTATCAGGCCGGAAGCGAACAGGATTATGTAGCAAAGAGACAGGCGCTGACTGATGAGCAAGTGCAGACTGAACTTAGCGAAGCCATCACCCGGCAACAAAGTTACATTGATACTTATAGCCAAAAGTTGGCAGTAGATACCATTTCTGAAGAAACACGCAGTCTTTATGAAAAATATATGGAAAATGCCACTGAAGAAATTAAAGAACTGAAAGCATATAATGTGGAAACTTATAAAAAGCACCTGGTAGATCGTGCCGATGCCGGAGTATGGCGTGAAAGATGGGAAGCGATCTGGTGTTTTATCTGGATCGTGCTTTATATTTTCGCCTGCCGTCCACGTGGATATATGATTACTAAACGTCGCCGTGAAGACAAAATGGCTACCGGTCTCAAAAAGATATTATTCGGCATTGCAGGAGCTTTAGTGGGTGCTGCCGGCGCTTTATATGTGACCACCACCATAACTAAATGGAGCGATGGAAGTAAAACCCGTGATGATGATAGCATGATTATCTATGCCATGAAGTTCGGTCTTATTGCACTGGCTGTTATCATCGTTCTTTGGGCAGCACGTATTGTTATCGTGATTGCTACACTTCTGGGACTATTGAGAAACTACGACTGGAAACAGTTGGCCAAAGACCCGAAAGCCATGTTGAATGATTTGAAATAAATGGAAAGGGGATGCAAGTATATACCGGCATCCCCTATTTCTATATTTATTTCCGATGGTTAGCTCAATCCTTCTATATTTCCATCTACAATGTCGATGTGCATAGCTTGCGGCTCTTTGGGAAGCCCCGGCATGCGCAGAATTTCTCCGGCGATGGCAACAATCATTTCCGCACCGTTATTGATTACAATATCCTTGATATGAAATTCAAAGTTGTTCACCGCACCGTATATTTTCGGATCGGCAGAGAAAGAATATTGTGTTTTGGCAATGCAAACGGGATAATGACCAATGCCCATCTTCTCTATCAATTTGATGATTTTACGTGAATGGATACTGTAAGTCACCACACTGGCACCGTAAAGATTGCAAGCTATCTTCTCTATCTTTTGTTCTACACTGTCATTTTCACTATAACTGAAGTTCAAGGGTTCAGAAGGTTTCTTCTCAATAGTATCCACTACCAGATTAGCGAGCTCCACAGCCCCCTCTCCTCCTTCTGCAAAGGCATTATTGACAGCGAACCCTACACCTAACTTCTCTTCGCAATGCCGACGGATTGCTTCTACCTCCTCGTCCGTATCACTGGCAAAACGATTGAAGGCAACCAGCACCGTCTGACCGAATGAACGTAGATTGCGTATATGTTTATCGAGATTGCCGAAGCCTTGTTGCAATCCTTCCATATTGGGTTCTTTAATACGATCCAGACTGACACCGCCATGCATCTTCAAGCCTTGTGCAGTAGCCACAATCACTGTCAGTTTAGGTTGCAACCCGCTTTTGCGACATTTGATATTATAAAATTTCTCCGCACCAAGATCGGCACCGAAACCGGCTTCCGTTACAACATAATCTCCAAAAGTCATTGCCATTTTCGTTGCAAGAATAGAGTTACAACCATGCGCAATATTTGCGAAGGGACCGCCATGAACAAAAGCTGCCGATCCTTCGGTTGTCTGAACCAAGTTCGGATTGATAGCATCTTTCAGCAAAACAGTGATGGCTCCTGCTACTCCTAACTCCTTCACAGTGAACGGGCAACCATCAAAACGGAAACCAAGGATGATATTCTCGATCCGTCGTTTCAGATCGTCTATGTCCTTTGCCAGACAGAGAATAGCCATAATTTCGGATGCAGGGGTAATATCGAAGCCGGATTCTTCGGTAATACCGTTCGTACTGGGGCCTAAACCGGTGACAATGCTACGCAAAGAGCGGTCGTTCACATCGAGCACGCGCTGCCAGATGATTTCTTTCAGCCCGAATCCGTCCGCCTGATGCTGATAAAGATAATTGTCGAGCAATGCGGATATCATATTGTGCGCCGAAGTGATGGCATGAAAATCTCCTGTAAAGTGCAGATTTATCTTTTCCATAGGAAGCACCTGGGCATAACCGCCACCTGCCGCTCCACCCTTCATGCCGAAACAAGGTCCTAACGAAGGTTCACGCAAAGCAACGATGGCTTTCTTGCCGATCTTATTCAACCCCAATGCCAGACCGATGGAAACCGTAGTCTTACCAATACCTGCTTTGGTAGCAGTAATGGCAGTTACCAAAATCAGGTTACTTTTCTTCACTTTTTCTTCATCAATCAGATGTGTAGGGATCTTAGCAATATACCGTCCGTAGTTTTCTACTTCTTCACGTGGAATACCTACATTCTCGGCTACCTGCTTAATCTTCTTCAGCTCTATGCTGCGGGCTATTTCAATGTCTGATTTCATACAGAGAACTTCTTTAAATAAAACTTTCTTTTTGAAAGCTACAAAAGTACGAAAAAGAGTGCAGATAGCAAGATTTTAGGGAAAGAAAGCCTCCGTTATCTTATTCAAGTGTCAAAGCGATACCTTCTACACGATCCGGGTTTGAACCTTCCGGCTCAACCATATCGAAAGAACGTGTTCCGGCAGGCAGTGGAGCGAAATAAAGAGTATAATCGGCCTCTCCACTTTCCGGCATATAGAATTTCTCCCCTAAAGGAATACCTTCCGAACGAAGAACCGGACATACAGTTCCATTGTCCGCTACTAACTGGATATTCTTCATAATTTGTATCCAATATTTGGGTATATAATAGGCACGAATCCGCAAGACCGTAGCAGTATCCGTCAATACTACCTGGCGGATTTCAGGAATATCGTTATTGCTTTTCTTCACCGTCGGGAAATTCACCACTTTATGTCCATTCTCTTCCCCTAAACTCATCACATATTCGTCTACATTCAGTAGGCGGCGAAGTTTTCGTTTCAAGCTGTGTGCACTATATCCGAACCATTTTTCTACAATGCGTCCTTCAGGTGAAATAAGGACATAATTTGGAATTCCACGTACTCCATATTTGGCAAATAATCCATTACTTCCTTTCAATTCATTCAGATTCTGCCAAGTCATTTCATGCGTTTTAGAGGCAGTTTCCCAACCTTTCTTGGTATCGATGCTCAGACTTACTATTGTCAGGCGATCTTTGTACATCTCAGCCACTTCCCTCATTTCGGGTAGAGCCATAAGGCACGGACCGCAACCACGACTCCAGAAATCCAACATGATATATTTACCTTTAAAATCAGCCAGGCGGTGTACATTTCCCTCCAAGTCGTACAAATCAGCATCTGCCATTTCATCACCCACTTCCACTACTTGGGGAGGAAAGAGATATGTATATGTATTCATTGCCAAATCGGTCTGTTTTTCTTCATCGGTCAGCCCTTCATAAAGAGCAATCACTTCTTCTTTATAAGGATAATTTTCAGTATACTTTGCTGACATTGCCAACTTCTCCAATTGCTCCAGCCAAATATCGTCAACAGGAATCTGCTTCATACGTTTTATAGTGTTGGCATCAATACGGATCGTAATTTCATCTTCCAGCTTCCGTAAACTATCAGCTTGTGCACGTATCGCCTGTCTTTCTTCGTCCACCGCACTTCCTGCATACTTCCGGCGATATGCACGCTGCAACAAAGAATTGCGCTGATATTCATTCCACAATTCGCGTGAGTCGTTTATAAAAGCCTGATTAGCCACTTGTTCCGGAACAGTGCTTTTCACATCCCAAGTTCGTATCAGTGTGTTTTCACCGCTTATCTGTATATTATCTCCCGGACGCACCCAAAGCCTTAAACTCATGGAAGGAAACTTGTCACTTCTTCCCATCATATCCACTATTTCTGTTTCGTTCCCCAATGTTTCTGCCTGAAAACGAAAATGTCCGTTACGAATCGTATCAACACCGATACTGCTACCCACATTTCCATCTAAACGAAACAAAGTGATTAAAGCTCCGTCTTCTACATTCTTTACTTGCCCTTCTATTGTAAAAGTCCCTTGAGCTTGTGCCGCCCAAACACTTGTCATTAAGAACAGCGTTACAATCTCTTTTTTCATATACGTGCTGTTTAGTTATAAAATTATATATCTACGCACAAAACTATATGATTTCTCCGAGATCAGCAAATAAAATTACGATTATTTCGTAATTACCTGTTTCCTTTAATATTAAGCATCTATCACCGAGTATTTTTACTTTCAGTCAATATATATCCGTCCATCATCCGTATGATTCTTTCTGCTTCACGGGCGTTCTCTTCGGAGTGCGTTACCATAACAACAGTAGCTCCATCATGATTCAGCTCTTTCAGGAGATTCATCACTTCATTACCATTCGTAGAATCCAGATTTCCCGTAGGCTCATCGGCAAGGATAATGCGGGGATTGGTAACAATGGCACGCGCTATAGCCACACGTTGCTGCTGTCCACCGGAAAGTTGTTGCGGATAATGCTCGGTGCGGTGAGCTATCTGCATGCGCTCCAAAGCCTCATTGACACGCTTCACACGTTCACGGGTAGAAACTCCGGCATAGAGCAAAGGAAGTTCCACGTTTTCAAAGACTGTAAGTTCGTCTATCAGGTTGAAACTCTGAAATACAAAACCAAGATTTCCGTTACGCAGGTCTGTACGGTCGTTTTCAGAATAGCGGGAAACTTCCTGATCCATAAACCAAAGCTCGCCGGAAGTGGGGTTATCAAGCAAACCTATCATATTCAGCAAAGTAGATTTACCGCAACCGGAAGGTCCCATAATGGCAACAAACTCTCCCTGACTGATTTCTAAACTTACTTCATTCAATGCAGTGGTCTGTACGCTTTCCGTACGGAATATTTTGGTGAGGTTAATTATCTTAATCATAATCGTATATTGTATTGTTATTATCTTAAACATTTATTTATTCATATCTCAAGGACACTACCGGATTTTGCGAAGCCTTCCGCCAGGTTTGCCCAATGACCGTAAGCAAAGTAACCCCTGTAATGACTGCTCCTGCCAATATGAACAACCACCAACTTATGGCAGTCTGATAAGCAAATTCGCTCAGCCAACGGTACATAAGGTAATATCCAATGGGAGATGCCACAACAAAAGCAATTCCCACCCATTTCAGATATTCCATACAGAACATCTTTACAATCCGGTTGGAATGGGCACCGTTCACTTTACGCACACCGATTTCTTTTGTCCGCTGTTCCGTGGAGAGGGCAACCAGTCCAAATACACCCAGCATAGCTATAACGATGGCCAATACAGTGAAGAATAGTAACATCCGGCTTTGTTGATGTTCCTTGGTATAGTTCTTATTCAATGCATCGGAAAAGAACTGATAACTGAAATCCTTTACGAACAAATCATCCTGTACGGCCATCTCTTCGTATTTTCTCTGAATGAATTTCAGAGTCTCCTGCCGATGTTCGGGAGCTATCTTTATATGCATATACGATAATGCTTCCGGAGAATAATAAAGAATAGCAGGCTTTATCTTTTCGCGCAGAGACTGGAAATTGAAATCTTTCACCACTCCTACAATATGCATCTTGCCCCAGGTATTCATTTGTAACTCCATACCGATAGGATCAGCTACCTTCATACCCTTCCAGGCAGCCTCATTAATTACAATACCGGGATTCCTGTCTCCCCAGTATTTTCCAAAATCAGATTCCAGCAATTTCCCTTTTATCAACTCCAAACCAAATGTCTTACTAAAATCCCCATCGGCAAATACTATTACCATTTTTAGTGAATCTTCCTGCCCGTCTATATTTGTCCAACGGAATAGGCTACCGTCTCCATGGGCTTCACCTTCTCCAAGGCTCTCGATAGGTGCTCCCATAGATATACTTTTCACATTTGGATTTCTCAGTAATTCTTGCTTGAATCCAGCCACATTATACCACAAACTGGTATAGACGGATACCACATTTTCCTTGTCAAGTCCCAAATCTTTGTTTTGCATATAGTGGAGCTGTTTAAAGACGATAGCAGTCAGCAACATCAGCGTAAGAGCTATAAAAAACTGTATGCACACCAATCCTTTGATAAGTCCTCCTTTCTTTCCTGTTTTCTGTCCACCTTTAAAAGCAAGTAATGGATTGATGGAAGAAAGATAAAAAGCCGGATAACTTCCTGCCAGACAGCCTATTCCCACTATGCCGAACAATATATAAAAGAAGACAGCCCAACTCAGCCGCAGTGAGATTTCCGTATCCATGAACTTATTGAATAACGGCAACATCAATTCTGTCAAAGCTAAAGCCAATATCAGAGATATAAATGCCTGTACCAGACTTTCCGAAAGAAACTGTGAGATCAGAGTCTTTCGCTTGGCGCCTGTTATTTTGCGTACCCCTATTTCTTTATAACGCATGGAAGCCCGTGCCGTAGAAAGTGTTGTAAAGTTGAAGGCTCCCATAAAGATAACTAATATAGCCAGAGCTGTAAACAGATAAATAGTGGCCATGTTACCATGATTCTTTACGTGAGGATCGGGAAAAGTAGTATGCAGATGAATATCTTTGACTGATTGAAAACGCAACAAAGTTCGCTTTTCCCCAAACTTACTAAGCGCCCGACTCATGCTTTTCAATTCCTGCTGATACATTTTTCCTTCGTCACCAGCCTTCATCTTTACATATACATGGATACTCTCACGAAAATGATCCCAATTATGGCCCATCATCCCCATGCCATAAGCCTCCATCGGATAAACAATATCAAACTGGATATGGCTCTTTGAAGGTATCTTCACCACTGCAACTACATTATAGATTCTTTCTCTTCCATATCCGCTATAAGTTAATTTCTGTCCTACTGCCGGTTTCTTACCAAACATTTTCTGTGCCGTCAATTCCGACAAAACGACATTATCAGGATTATTACTTATATACTCCGGATTTCCTTCCAACACCGGAAAAGGAAATATTCGAAAGAATACAGAATCAACATATAGCCCATGTCCGCTGATTTTTTTATGACTTTCCGTCTCAAATGTATGCAACTCTCCATACTTAATAGCTGTAGCTTCCTCTACTTGTGGAAAGTCTTCACGAAAGACTTTAGTAAGCGAACGTATCGTCGAAGGAGACTCCTTTATTTCCCCACTCGGCTCCCGTTTCACCTCAATAGTTCGGTAAACGCGATTCACCTCGGGAAAGCAGTCATCATACGTCAGTTCGTCTACTACCCAAAGGTAGATGAGGAACGCCGCCGCCATGCCGAATACAAAACCCAGCATATTGATGGAAGAAAACAAGAAACTCCGCTTTATAAGCCGAAGCGCAACTTTCACATAATGCTTTATCATCTGTTATTCTCCTATTTTAATTATTCTATGGTTAACACTATTAATTCATCATCCGGCACGTCCTGCCCTTTCAGAGCATCCGGATATTTGTCTTTCATATTCATTGCATCGAGACAGGTGAAAAGTATATTTCCTACTGCTCCTTTGGGATAGAACGACACATTCTGCTCGCCATCGGCTGGGAAACACGGAAAATCGAGTTCTACCTTATCAGCTTCATGAGGCAGGGAAAAGAAGTTTCCGGATGTTTTATCATATATCAGCGAATAAAGAGAAACCGATTTCGCTTTTCGTGCGTTAGGCGAATCGTATCCTTTCGTAAGCCTGATAAACAGGTAGCGATCCGTCTCCAACCACTGATCTACAAAATAAAAATCATCCACATTACTGCCACCTATAACCTTCTGTCCCACGGCACGCTGCAAAGAGCCAAAATCCAATCGATAAATAGCCTTCAGTGTGGAAGCGTTTTCCAATTGGTAAAGCGTATTATCATAAGCCAGGCGTATCCGCGTTTTGCCTTGATAATCATAAATATTCCATGGTTCTCCGCTCCGTACCGAACCGGATCTTCCCGAAGGGGCATAGTCAGGCAAATGGGTAGGATCAAAATAGCACAAGGTATCTCCTTTTAGTTCATTGGTGTAAAAACGACTGGAGTAAGGTATGCCACGCATGAAACCCTCCGTCGTAAACTTAAATAAAACCCTATGGCCCAGATTCCCCTGTAGAGGGACACTGTTTGTTATATCTTTCTCTATCAAAGGCTCTGTGGCAGCTGTTAAAACATCCCAGGGAAGAAAGGCCAGAAAAGTCCGGGAACTATTCCTCTCATGCTTATATGCTGTATACGCCCCCTGAACTTGCTTGTGAGTTGCATTATAATAGACACTCTGCAACAGGGCGTTCAATTGAAAAAAGAATCTTTTCCCATTGCGTTGAAATTCAACATCATTTTTGAACAACTGCTTGATAAGCTTAAAGTCCTTATCCAACAAGTAAATTCCTTGATAACTATTCAATAAGTAACCCTCTTCCACTGATATCAAACTACCGCCCATTGGTACCAATGCTCCTGTACGGTGGATATGAAGTGTACCGAGCTCACTAACTTTCATAGAACGTACATTCTTCAACGCAGCCTGTACATTAAGGGTTTTCACTCCAACAGTTTCTATTTTAGCCCGATATTTTATTCCGGCAGGAGGTGTATAATCTTCCGTAACTTCCGGCATTGCAGCAGAAGCCGCCTTCACGGCGGTTTCATGTTGCATGGCTTGCTCGTCCAAAGTCCGGACAATTTCATCCTTATTCATACCCGGATTCTTAGAGCTACAAGCTATAAAAGAAACAATTAATACAATATAAATCAGTTTTTTGTGTAGCATATGTTTTTCGTATTCGTTTACTTTAAATATAGATGGCAACAACCATACCAAATGGTTAGATAGTTAATATACAAAGATTTATCTAAATACTTTCTACGCAAAATTGCACGATATCGTACACCGAATGCACGCTTTCGTACACTACTATCTCGAAAACTTTCTATATCTTTGCAATGGGTATGCGTACCAATCTTCACCAACAAGTCAAACCAATCCTTTCGAATTATGATGAAACGAGGTAAAATCTTAATCGTAGATGATAATGAAGACATCCTCTTCACCCTGAAAATGCTGCTGCGCCCTATTGCAGAAAGCATAACCACTCTAAATGACCCAAGAGAACTGTTACCTATCATTTCACGAACCCGTTTCGATGTTATCTTGCTCGACATGAATTTCCGTCAGGATGCTGTCAGTGGCAAAGAAGGATTTCATTGGTTGGAAGAGATACTGAAGCTGGATGCAAAAGCAGTCGTTATCTTTATCACAGCCTATGCAGATACAGAGAAGGCTGTACAAGCTATAAAACAAGGTGCCACAGATTTTATTCCCAAGCCCTGGCAAAACGAGAAACTGATAGCCACCGTCTCCTCCGCACTGCAACTCAGTTTCAGCCGGACGGAAGTAGAAACCCTGAAACAACAGAAGGAGACTTTGAAAAAACAAACAGAAGCTTTGACTCTTCCCCCTGAGCCAGCGCGCGTCATCGGTGAATCTGCCGTCATGCAAACTATTTTTCAAACGATAAGAAAGTTCTCCGAAACAGATGCGAACCTTTTGCTCCTGGGAGAAAACGGAACGGGAAAAGACTTGATTGCCCGCTACGTGTACGAACAGTCCCCCCGCAAGAATGAGATATACGTACCTATCGATTTAGGAAGTATTCCGGACACATTGTTCGAAAGCGAATTGTTCGGATATGAAAAGGGTGCATTTACCGACGCCCGCAAGAATAAGCCGGGACGTGTGGAAGTGGCTTCAGGCGGAACGTTGTTCTTGAATGAAATCGGTAACCTGAGTCTTCCACTCCAAGCGAAGTTGCTTTCAGTCATTGAACAGAGAAAGAGCTCACGGCTCGGCTCTACAACTTCATATCCTGTAGATGTAAGGTTGATTTGCGCCACGAATACGGACTTATATACCGCTATCGACAACGGACAATTCCGTCAGGATTTATTGTATCGCATCAATACGATTGAAATCCGTATTCCGCCTCTGCGGGAACGCGGAAATGACTTGTTCCTCTTGGCTGATTTCTTCCTGCAACGCTATCGGAAGAAGTATAAGAAAGAACTTCGGGGAATTTCCAGAGAAGCACGAAAGATGCTGCAACTTTACCGCTGGCCGGGCAATGTGCGCGAACTGGAACATGCCATCGAACGTGCCGTCATCCTCTCCACCGGAACCATGCTGACTCCGGATGATTTCATGTTACGCAGCCCCCGATCTTCCAATACTGTTTCTGAGAAAGATAAGTATAATCTGGAACGAATGGAAAAGGATGCAATCAATGAGGTAATGAGAATGTGTGGTGGTAATATTACATTGGCGGCAGAAATGCTGGGAATCACAAGAACTTCACTTTATAGAAGGATTGAAAAGTTCAGATTATGAAAAGACAAACTTGGGTAAGAACGCCACTTTGGCTCACTGTCGCATTACTGATATGCTGCCTCATTACGGCCTGGCTGGCTGTGCATGGGTTTTATTATAGCCTGTTCGTGGCGCTCTGCCTCACAGCATTCGTTGCTTATGCCACATATAGGTATATCTTACGCTCAGCCCGCGCCATGGCTCAGTTTATCTGGTCTGTGCGCTACTCTGAGTTCCTGTCTTCTCCTACTTCCAATCCGAATGCCACACCACCCCTTCCCGAAGAATTGCTGACCGAGATGCAGGATGCTCTTGAATATTATCGGAGCAATCTACAAAAGAAGGAAAGCGAATTGCAGTATTTCCAGGCTCTTGCCAATCATATAGATATGGCCATCCTTGTTTATACGCCCGACGGTCAAATAGAGTGGATCAATGATGCGACCAAACGCCTGATACATATCAATCGTCCGCATACGGTAAATGATCTTATAGATTTTCATCCGGAGCTCCCGGCAAAGTTGCGTACACTGAAAGCTGGCGATTTGTCTGTATGGCAAATCAAACAGGAAGAAGAGACCGTACAATTCGCCCTTTCCAGTATGGAATTTATTATCCAGGGCAGGAAGCTTTTGATTGCGGGAATGAAAAATATCCATTCCGCCTTGGATAACCGTGAAACGGAAGCCTGGCAAAAGCTAATCCGTGTGCTGACACATGAAATTATGAATTCCATCACTCCCATTATTTCGCTGACAGAGCTTCTTACCAAATATGCCGACAACCTGGAAGGTGACGAAGATACCAAAACGGAAATCAGGCAGATGCTGCAAACCATTGGTCGCAGAGGGAACGGGCTGGTACGCTTTATGAATAGCTACCGGGAAGTATCGCATCTGCCCCACCCTTTATTGAAACTTTATAATGCCGGAGAATTACTGAAAGAAGTTGTTCAGTTAATGCAAAATGATACAAATGATCTACACCTCTCTCTTCCCAACATTCCGTTGCGCTTGATTGCAGATAAAGAGCAAGTAGAACAAGTACTTATCAACCTGATACGGAATGCCCGCGAAAACGAAGCGACACAAATCACTCTTTCCGCGGGCATCACCCCAGGAGATCACCTTTTCCTGCGTGTTACTGATAATGGAACCGGTATTGATCCGGAAGTTCAGGAACGTATTTTCATTCCATTCTTCACCACAAAACCTACCGGTTCAGGTATCGGGTTAACCATCTCCCGCCAAATCATACACCAGCATCATGGCAGCATTACAGTACAATCAAAAGTGGGAGAAGGAAGTATGTTCACACTTCTGTTCCCGATAGTTTAATAAATGATGCGAATCAGGAGTTACCCTTTATAAGGAAAAGTAATAAATAAAACGATGAAATACTATCTCAATTTACTTAATATTGGAATTAGCATTTAATTCATAACCCGTCCTAAAGACGTTAATTCAACTACTGATTCGCATAAATAATTAATTCCTAATCACTCTACAACGCTTTTTTATATAAATCCAGAATAATCTCCTTCGTCACCTCGCGAGGATTGCCCGGTGTACAAACATCGGCAATAGCAGCCGTAGCCAGCTTATCGAGATCGCTTTCCTTGATACCCAATTCAGAAAGGTGTTGCGGAATACCTACTCTTACTGACAGTGCTCTCACCGCATCCACGGCAGCACGTGCAGCCTCTTCCTGGCTCATTCCTTCTTTATATACTGTCATCGCCTTAGCAATTTCCACATACTTATCAAGCGCAGCAGGAGCATTGAATTCCATAATGATAGGCAGCAACAACGCATTAGCCACACCATGAGGTATATCGAAAATAGCACCCAACGGATGTGCCATGCCGTGAACAACGCCCAAACCTACATTAGAGAAAGCCATACCTGCAATATATTGTGCTACCGCCATACCATTACGCGCTTCTGCATTTGTTGGCTCAAACACAGCCGTTTCCAGATAACGGGTAATCATTTCGATAGCTTTAATTTCAAACATATCGCTCATTTCCCAAGCTCCCTTAGTAATCAGACCTTCAATAGCATGTGTCAATGCATCCAGTCCCGTAGAAGCAGTCAGCCCTTTAGGCAAAGTGTACATCAATTCGGCATCTACAATGGCGATGGCAGGAATATCATTCGGATCTACACATACCATCTTCTTTTCATTCACTTCGTCGGTAATCACGTAGTTGATAGTCACTTCGGCAGCCGTTCCCGCTGTAGTAGGCAGAGCAATGATAGGCACGGATTTCTTCTGAGTCGGCGCCACTCCTTCCAGAGAAACCACATCACTGAATTCCGGATTATTAGTGATAATGCCGATAGCTTTTGATGTATCGATGGAAGAACCACCACCAATAGCCAGAATAAAATCGGCACCGGATTCTGCAAACGCTTTCACACCTGCATTTACATTACTGACTGTAGGATTTGGTTTAATATCGCTGAATACAACATAGGGTATGCCTGCCTTATCCAGTACGGAAAGCACCTTGTCGGCTACACCAAATTTAATCAGATCTTTGTCGGTAGATACAAAGGCTTTTTTCAAGCCGAGACGTTTAATTTCCTGTGGGAGCACTTCGCGGGCACCCGGTCCGAAGTAGGATACTTCGTTCAAGACGAATCTGTTAATCATAATACGATAATTTAAGTTCCGCAGTGTCATTTTGAGATTGAGTGTGCGGAAGGTTGATACTTCATTTTGTTCCGACAAAATTAAGAAATATAGAGGAGGAAGGGACAAAAGATTCTGATTTTTATAGTATGCGGAATGTTTTTTAGTAATCATAAAAAAATAAGTTCTTCATTTAAATGACAGCAAATCATTGAAAGATAAGGCAAACATGCTATATTTGTACTATCATTGAAACGATTATTAAAAACGATAGATATGGGAAAGAAAGAGACCAAAAAATATTCTGATATTCCGGTGCAACAAACGAACGCTTCCGAACCGTTAGGTATCTACGGAGATATTATTGCACAAAAAGATAAATTTGAGCAGGAATGGGAACAGGGACTAACCGTTGAGGATTTCCGCATGCAGTGTAAACGCAAATTAAAAGAAATGTATGCTCGCAACTAAAATCCTTATACACCCTTCTGTTTCAGATTTTTTTAGAGGAACTTCCAACAGCAGTTCATTACCACCTCAGCCCTTCAGCCGAAAGCCATTTTTCCCGTTACGGAGAAAATATGCAATACACTTTTTTCAAAAGAAGCAAGTCACCCCGTACAACATGGTATATCTTTTTCATTAAACAAGACGAACGTATTCTGGTTAAGTATATAACAAACAATCACAAGGAAGGACAACACATACGTTAAAATTTGCTACGAGCTACCAGTAACGAATTGCTGCGCTGTACTCGTAGGCGAATAATTATTCGCCCAGCTATCACACTGAAAGGTACTTGTCACTGGTAGCTTGTAGCTCGTCACTATTTAAACCTCGACGTATCCACTTCCTCCCTCTTCTTCTCCCTGTATCCTCCGAATTTATACGTAAACGACACCCCGATTTCCCTGAAACAAGCATAATCATTCGTCACGTTCTGTGTACCAAAGCGGATACGTGGTTTTATCTGTCCCGTCTCAAAAATATCATTGCAATAAAGATTCAGAATAGCCTTTCCTTTGGCAAAGCCATACCGCAAAGCAGCATTTACATACCCTGAAGACGGTAAATCATAAATTCCCTGAGTCGCCTTACTACGAGCCATTCCCGTCAGTGTCAGTTTCAGATCAGGCTTCTTAGAGAGAGTGAAAGTATTTGTCAGTACGGCAATACCATAACAAATATTCCGGTTAAAAGGAATATCCCAGAAATCATCATCCTTCTCATGATGCCATACACCAATCAAAGTTAAACGAGAATTCAACCATTGCTTTATATCAAAAGGTATAGAAGCCTGTACTCCCGCCTGTTGTTGGTAATTAAAATTCAAATGTTTATAGATTTCCACCAGACGTTCGGAAGATTGATAAAGAGTCTGGGTAGAATAATCTTTCGTATGAGCAAACCATGCGCTAAAGATGTATTTACTCTTCAAAATATGTGTCAACTGAAGTTGATATTCCTGAGCCGGTTTCAGGAACGGGTTCCCATGTATTTCAGAATATCCACCGCCCAGATAAGAGATAGCGTCCTGCACCGCCCAATAATCAGGATAGTCCTTATCACTGCTCAAAGCCAATTGCCAGACATAGCCGGGGGCAGGCATATAACTCAGGTTAATGGTAGGATACCAATCCCACTGATTCCATACCGGTGTCTTGTAATGTTCCACGGCAAGCGAAGCGTCCAGGGAAAGTTTATCACCGAAACTTTTATTGAAACCCGCATAGAAGTTCAGAGTTTGTTCGCGACGGCGGGATTGCATATTATCGGGAATACCTGTGCTCACACCTGCCTTTGTTCCCGCATCCTTCTCCGTATCATAATAATATTGATAACTGTGGTCGATACTGGTCGTATAAACGGCACCATAATTCAATCCCCATCCACGGCCCAGATTATGCTCCTGGGCAAGGAAGAATTTCCAGCGATTGATGCGCTGACAGTCTTCGGTATAAAAGGCAAGTTCTTCATCTTGCATGCTGCTATGCAATAACTGATCGGACGGAGAACGGTAATAAGTCAGTTCAGCACCGGCTTTCAATCCGAAAGGTGTACGGTAATCCAGACGCCCGTTGTGCAGCCAATCGGTACTGTTGCTACGGGTATTGGACTGCTGCGTACCGTAAATATCCATCAGACTATGATGAGTCGAATAACTTCCATTATAAACAAAGCTCAACTGATGGTCCTTGGCAATATTATAATCCGTTCCTACCCGGAAACTATGAGTATGTGAACGGCTTCGGCCCATCTCATCGGTTGTGATGTGATGAACCGAACCGTCCGCCAGAGAGTGCATAGCTTCTTTATCGGTTAAAGAATATCCCCGTCCGTGGTTGTGTGAGTAAAGAAAATCTGCTGAGAATTTATTTCCGTTATAGATCAGGCTGGCACGTTCGTTGAAGCCCTCGTAATGTTTCTGATTATATTTGCCATAAAGCTCTCCCTGCCAGGAAGACGGGCCTCCGGTGCTTTGTTTCAGTGTGATATTGATGAGTGCACCCCGCACCTGATAGCGTGCCGGAGCATTGTACATCACTTCCGCCTTCTCAATGCGACTGGACGGGATGCTTTTCAATAAAGAATAAAGCTGTTCGGTACTCATGGTGGTAACTTTGCCATCCAATATTACAGTTACCCCCTGCCCTGCCAACATCAACCCGCCATTCATCTCGGTTACGCCCGGCAATTCCTTCACAGCGTCATAAGCATTATCCACGGGTAGATTACCGATAAGACGCGGAAGATCGTACACCAGTTTGCCTTGCTCCGCTTTCACGATGGGACGTTGTCCGGTAATCATTACTTCAGGAAGAGATTGGTAAAGACTGTCCAGCTGCTTGTCTTGTGTTATAATACTGTCCGCGCTGAGCGTCCGTTCGCTCTCTACATCCGTACTCTTCGTTATTTCCTGAGCGGAAACTCCTGCACTCAATGCACATAGCATCAGGGAAAGATAGTAATAAGACTTCATGTTCATTTGTTTTAGATACGACATAAATGTGTTCAGACTTAGAGATGATTGGGTGTCAACCTTGGTTGACAGGTCGATTAAGCTTGGTTGGCAGATCCATTAACCTTAGTTGACAGGCCGGTTGACCAAGGTTGACACCCAATTATGCAAGGGACTGCACAAGATTCTCTCTATACCTTTTGCAAAAGATGCCTTGTGCAAAACCGAATCATCCCTTAAGCTCTTGCACTGCAAAGTACGGTGAAATCTTCCGGACTTTGTGTTATCCGGAACTTACGTAGTCTTATCTAGTGTTATCTGAAGTGTTATTTAGTCTTACCGTCCATACATGTACCGGTTATCTTTCCTATCTTTGTCCATATAAATACAAGAGCTACATGAAACTGCCATTCAAACCTATTGCCATATTAGTCATAATCTCTCTGCTGGGTATCTTTATTTACCAGGCATATTGGATCACGGGGCTATACAAAACGATGAAGCACGAACTGGAACAAAGCATCGTAGAAGCCATGCGCATGAGCGATTATAATGAAATGATGCTTCGTGTAAAGGAGATGCAAAAAGAAAATAAAGCCCACGGTTCCGTAGAGGTTTCAGCAGGATACAATTCCGATTCCGGAAAATCATTTGTCCGCAGCAGTACAACTGTTAACCAAACAGACAGTGCCGGAAGTCTTTCACTTTTAAAAGACGGTATCCCTATGAAGTATGATAGCGTCTCAGTGAGTTACCCGAATGACTCGACAAGAGATATCCTTTTCACACGGGGACAGGAAGGCACAAACATTTCAGTCTGGGCAGAAAAAGATTCAGTAAAAGAGGTCCTGGAAGATACAGTGATTAATGAGGATGAACCTCAAGCTTCTTTAAAAGCCGAAGGTGGAATAGACATGATGTTGCGCGACCAAAGCAGTATGGTGGAACTTGCCACTTTCATCCAGCGTGGAATGCACTCGGGACTGGATATTTTTATAGAACCTGATATAGCCGTTTATGACAGTCTGCTGAATACCTATCTGCAAGAACGGGGGCTTAAACTTCCCTACCGATTGGAGCGTCTTCACTCCGGTGCCGATCCGGACTCAACGCTGGTTTACACTGATACGCTCGCCATTGTCGGAACTCCCGGATACATGCCCAGTGAAAAAGCAAAACAATATAATTATGCTTTCGACATTCACTCCAATCAAAGTTACCGCCTCACAATAGAACCTATTTATAAGATTGTATTGCGACAGATGAGCGGTATTCTTACCACATCATTCGTTATTCTTATTATATTAGGTTTCTCCTTCTGGTTTCTTATCCGCACCATTTTGCGGCAGAAAACACTGGAAGAGATGAAGAGCGACTTTACCAACAATATCACCCACGAGCTGAAAACACCTATTGCCGTGGCGTATGCCGCCAACGATGCTTTGCTTAATTTCAATCTGGCAGAAGACAAGCAACAACGGGATAAGTATCTGGGTATCTGCCAAGAACAGTTACAGCGATTAAGCGGACTGGTGGAACAAATTCTCTCTATGAGTATGGAACGCCGTAAAACCTTCCGTCTGCATCCGGAGACACTTAGCTTGCACGATCTGTTCCCGACACTCATCGAACAGCATAAACTGAAAGCGGGCAAGCCTGTAGAAATCAATCTCGACATTGCACCGGAAGACCTGACAATCATTGCCGACCGTACACACTTCAGTAACATTCTGAGTAACCTGATAGATAATGCCATCAAATACTCTCCGGATAAAGCCGACATAATGATCTGTTGCCGGAAAAAGGAAACGGAACAAGTGGAAATCTCAGTTACAGACCACGGTATTGGTATCCCTACGGATAAACAGCCTCACATTTTCGATAAATTCTACCGGGTTCCGACAGGAAATATCCACAATACCAAAGGCTACGGACTGGGGCTTTTCTATGTAAAGACAATGGTAGAAAAACACGGTGGCATGGTAACCGTACGAAGTGAAGCGGGAAAAGGAAGTACTTTTACAATAAGAATCTGAATAACATTGCTTATTATGAAAATGAATCAAGATATGGACAAAATCAAGGTACTGCTGGTTGAGGATGAACAAACCCTCGCCATGATTATCAAAGATACGCTGGAAGGCCAGAACTTCATCATCCATACTGCTGCCGATGGCGAGGAAGGCCTGCGTATGTTCTTCGACTTACGCCCTGACGTACTGGTAGCCGATGTTATGATGCCTCGTATGGATGGTTTTGAAATGGTACGCCACATCCGTCAAACCGACAAACGAACTCCGGTACTTTTTCTCACTGCTCGTTCTTCCATCAATGATGTGGTAGAAGGCTTTGAACTCGGGGCCAACGACTATCTGAAAAAGCCTTTCGGTATGCAGGAACTTATCGTACGCATTAAAGCGCTGGTTGGCAAAGCGTTTACATTCAGAGAGGAACCGAAGAAGGAAGAGACCTGTTTCGAGATAGGCGATTACCATTTCAACTCTGTCACACAGATATTGTCCCATACCGGAATAGAGCAGGAACTCTCCCACCGCGAGGCCGAAATTCTGAAACGCCTGTGCGAAAACCGTAATCAGGTAGTAAATACCCAGAATATCCTGCTCGATCTTTGGGGGGACGACAGCTTCTTCAATTCGCGCAGCCTGCACGTGTTCATCACTAAATTACGACATAAACTTTCCAAGGACGAACGTATCCGCATTGTCAATGTCCGAGGTATCGGATACAAACTTATCATCAACTGAAACTTCCGTTAACACATAACGACTTATGAAAAAACTATTCATCATTCTGTTCCTTCTCACTGTTTCCTTTCGCGTTGCTGCACAAAACGAGCAAACAAAGGACAGCACATTATTGAATCGTTTTCCCACGGAAATGGGAAAAGAGCCGTTGTCTCCTCCACCCGGAACAACTGCCGCTCCTAATCGGGATATGCCGGTAAAGACTTCTCTCAGCATGGATAGCACGGACTTACACATCACTCTTCCGACTTATTATCCCAACTTTCCGTGGATGGATATCAGAATGGGAAAGATGGTCAGCAGTTACGATCCTTTCGTGATGGATTACGAGCATTACGGTGCTTTTCAGCTTTCCCCCAATAGTATATTGAGCACATTCAGCACCTACAATACCTACCCTACTATGGGAACAATTATCCAGTCAGGTGCCGATTTTATATATCGTCCTAATGAACGCTGGGAATTGACAGGGGGCATGTATACCGCCAAGTACACCATCCCTTCGCGCATGCATGGTTCTCAATTCGACATTGGCTTGGATGCTTCTGCCGCCTATCGCATCAACAATTTCCTTCGTATCCGCTTTTTCGGGCAATATTCAGGCTTTGGCAAACAAAACTCTCTGAACGGATATATGAATCCGATGTATCCACAAAGCCACTACGGTGTAGTCATGGAAGTGAAAATCAATGATTATCTGGAAATACAGGGAGGCGTGGAACGAGCGTACAATGCTTCGAAAATGAAGTGGGAAACAGTACCGATACTTGCTCCGGTGATTCATCTCAATAGAAAAAAGAAATAGAAAACGGGCTGCATTTCCACACGAGATACAGCCCGTTCATTTACCGGTTAGAGAGGAACAAATAGATTGCTTATAAAACCAATTCAATTATTTACGCTCCAAAGATAACAACAATACTCAAATATCAGCATATAATATACAAGTTTTATTTTAATAAATGCTATATATTTCCATAATTCATACTTATTTCTTATATTCGCCATTAAATAAAGATCATTAAGTGATGAAATATATAGGACTAATCATACTTTTCTGTCTTCTTTCTTTCAGGGTAAATGCCCAGAATGAAGTACCCGCTGACAGTGTTCGCAGTATGAATATGCCGGCAACAAAGAATTTTGATGGATTCCTTTTGGATATGAACCTGATGAAAATAGCAGCTCCTCAAATGCCCAAAATGACTTTAGACATTCCCGATGCCAGCAAAGATTATAGTTTTCTGTTTCGCTTGGACCCGAATGTGACCTACTCACAAGGCTACTCACACTTATTCAGTTTAGGTAGTTCCACCATATACAGTATGAACCCTTTCGGACTGACAGGTTTCGGATCATCTCCCCAAAACCTGCAAATGGGAAGTTTCCGGTTGAAGAATGGAATGCGCATCAATACTTATGGAGAGTATGACAAGGACGGACGGAAAGTCCCTAATCCTTCTGCCCTGCCGTGGGAACGGAATAACTTCAAAGGCGCTTTCGAACTGAAGTCGGCAAACGGATCATTCGGAATTAGAATCGAAGTACAACAAGGAAGGAATGGACCTTACTAAAAAAGACTACAGTCAAGGGATTATATACTGAAATAATATGAATATGAAGAAAAAAGTATTGGTAATAGGTGCCAATGGCTTCACAGGACGCCGGATCTTGAATGATTTGTCACGCAATGACGAGTACATAGTAACAGGTTGTTCTCTGCATGACGACATTGCTCCCGATTCCGGGAATTATCGTTTCATCAGTGCAGACATCTGCCAGATGGGGGAACAAAGCGCATTGTTCCGGGAAGTACGCCCGAATATAGTGATCAACACGTCCGCATTATCCGTTCCTGATTATTGCGAAGCACACCGTGAGGAGGCAGACAGTATCAATGTCAATGCTGTGGGACAATTGGCATTCCGATGCGAAGCATCCGCTGCACGCTTTATACATCTATCTACTGACTTTGTATTTAATGGAGATACAGGGCAGCTTTATACAGAAGAAGATACTCCTGACCCCGTCAACTATTATGGGGCAACCAAACTGAAAGGTGAAAAACGGGTAGCTGAACTCTGTAGCAATTATGCCATCGCACGTGTGGTAGTGGTCTATGGTGCCGCCTTGCCGGGGCAACACGGGAATATTCTGCAATTGGTAGCCAATCGTTTAAGAAATAATGAAGAAATACGGGTGGTTTCCGACCAGTGGCGCACGCCAACCTATGTAGGCGATGTTTCTCAAGGAATAGAGAAACTGATAAATCATCCCAATAATGGCATTTATCACATCTGTGGCTCGGAATGTCTGACTATAGCCGATATTGCTTATCGCGTAGCAGATACTTTGAATCTGGATTATTCATTAATTCTGCCAGTCACTACCAAGCAAATGGGAGAAACAACTCCCCGTCCCCGTTTCAGCGGATTAAGCATTGAAAAAGCACGCAGAGAACTGGGATACCAACCACATACTCTGGAAGAAGGAATAAAACTAATGTTCAATCTTTAAATAAGTGATTAGTGGTGAGTGCCACTAATCACTAAACAACGTTTCTGCAATTCCACTCTCCTTTTTATACACCCGCACCATCTCCAGCAATTCATCCCCATACTTTTCCACTCCTTTTTTACCAAAATAAGGGATTCGGAGAAGAGCGGATTTATCTTCCGGTAATAAATTGGTGATACCTAAAATAGCTTTCTGTTGGATTACGGTATATACCGGTAATCCTAATTGAGACGCTTCCGCATTACGCCATGCTACCAGACGCCTGTATAATTCGGGATGCAGAATATCCGAAGGAACTTCCACTGCTGCCGTTTTTTTCCGTGCAGGGGTATTTCCACTTTCTTCGGTTCCGCCTTTCCGTTTTCTTCTTTCGGTAGAATTACCGGAACGCTTTTCCCCTTTGCCTTTAGTCGATGCCGTATCGTCAATGGAAAGTACCGCCTTTTGTTTCAGATATTCTCCTACATGAAAGCCTTTACTGATAACAAATTCCAACAAGTCAACTTTTAACAGAAGTAGATCATCCAATTCCTCACTGGCAGTCTTCAACTGTTTCTTTAGTTCTTTATTATCTGTTTCCACAATGGTACTACTCCTGATAGCATCCAAAGGTTCTAACTGTTCTTTAAAATATTCCGCCCCCAAATGAATACGTTCCTGCAAGCTTTTATCCGTTGCATAATCTTCGGCACCATCAACCAGGCGTGTGTATTGAAGGCTGAACTTCTGGGCAACTTTCGTTACCTTCTCATGAAAACGTTCCGTTTCTGATTTATATTCAGTCAATAGTTTGGGGTAGAGCTTATACAAGTGTTCATCCACCAATCTCACAAAACGCTTCAATGCCAACTCTAACGGTAAGAAATCAAACAATCCCGATAGCAATTCCAGAAAGTATGCTTGTTGCAATCTCCTATAACGCGTTTCATCAGGTTCGTTTCTACGCGCATCTTCCGTAAAAGTATCTACAGCACTGTCACTGATGACCGCTCTTGCCGACAGTGGAGCGCTCAATACCAACCCTTCCAATGTTTTACAACGACTTAATGCTACATAAGTCTGTCCGTGTGCAAAAGAAGCACTGGCATCGATTATTGCACGTTCAAATGTCAGTCCCTGACTTTTATGGATAGTAATAGCCCATGCCAGCTTCAGAGGGAATTGTTTGAAGACTCCTTCTATATCTTCGGTGATTTCCTTAGTCTCTTCATCCAACACGTATTTTGCATTCGTCCATTCTTCTTCTTGCAGCATAAAAGCATCCTCACTTCCTTTACTGCGTACTTCTATACCCAAAGCTGAGACATTGACCACTTCACCGATCATACCATTGTAATAACGGTGCTCACCGGATGAATCATTCTTCACAAACATGACTTGGGCACCACGTTTCAGTTCAAGCACTTCATCTGTGGGATAAGAATATTCAGGAAACTTTCCATCTATCTGGGCACGAAAGGTGAAGGAACGACCGGGTAATTGTGCTAGTTCATGTTCATTGATGCGTTGCGCCTGATAGTTATGGGTAGTCAACTGGATATATCCTTCCTCCTTCGAAGGGTTGAAATTCGGAATGTACCTACGGTTCAATTCATCCAGCAAAGTTTTATCACAACGGTTCTCCCGAATACGGTTCAGCATATCCAGAAAGTGAGTATCACTCTGACGATACACCGTTTTCAATTCAAGCGTACAATATTCAGACTGTCTCAGTGCACGACTGGAAAAGAAATAAGGAGTATCATAGTAGCTGTTCAGCATCTGCCACTCTTCATCTTTTATCACTGGGGCAAGCTGCTGCAAATCGCCAATCATCAGCAATTGCACACCACCGAAGGGTTTACTGCGATCACGAAAACGTCTCAGCACATCGTCTATCGCATCCAGAAGATCAGCACGCACCATACTGATTTCATCAATCACCAGCAGGTCTATACTACGCATAATGTTGAGTTTATCTTTTCCGAAACGAAAACGATATTGTGCTTTGCCATCCGCACTGAATGAAGTATCAGGTACGTAAGGGGCAAAAGGTAACTGAAAGAAAGAGTGAATGGTTACGCCGCCTGCATTGATAGCTGCAATACCTGTTGGGGCAAGAACAACCATACGCTTTGGACTTTCGGACTTCAGCCGCCGCAGGAATGTAGTTTTTCCGGTCCCTGCTTTACCGGTCAGAAAGAGATGTGTGCCTGTATTTTCTATAAATTGCCACGCTAATGCCAATTCAGGATTCTGTTCCATTATTTCATCAATGTTGGTTGGAGGTGTAAAGGTAGCACAAATAAAAGAGCTAAAGCCTCCATTGGCACATCTTTTTGCAAAAAAAAGAAAAAGCTATAAGAGTGACAAGCTACGAGCTACAAGTTACGAGCGGCTTTCGGAACATAGCGCAGCCGCTCGTAACTTGTAGCTCGTAGCTTTTAGCTTTATCACTTCAGACTTCCTGCTATAATATCCAGCAATTCATTTGTAATTGCCTGTTGTCTGCTTTTGTTATATTGCTTCGTCAAATCCTGTATCAGTTCATTCGCATTATCTGTTGCAGTCTGCATGGCAAGTGTACGCGCAGCATGTTCAGAAGCATTAGAATCCTGAAGCACAGTAAATAGTTTCTGACTCAACACCTTCGGCAATAAATCAGCAATTAGCTGTCCGACAGATGGTTCTACAATATAATCATTCTGGAAACCACGTTTTCCCGATCCTTCTGTTGCAGCTGTTGCTGCCACCTTACTCAAATCAATAGGAAGATATTCTTCACGCATCAATATCTGCGAACCCATTGATTTAAAGTGATGATAAATCAGTTCCACACGGTCGATTTGCTTTTCCATAAACTCTTGCATCAACAATGCAGCAAGTTCATACGCTTGCATATATGATGGTTTATCCGCCATCCCTTGATAACTTCCCTGCGATGTATAGCCCAACTTTTTCACTGCCTGCTCTACTTTCTTTCCTACAGGATATATCAGAATATTCTCTTTACCAAGTGATTTATATTCTTCCAGCGTTTCTCCAAGCTTTTTTACCACATTCGCGTTGAAAGCTCCGCACAGCGAACTGTTGGATGAGAAAACCACAATCGCCACCCGTGTTACGGAACGTACCTCGGTATAAGGTGACTCAAACGTGGCATCTGTAGACAAGAAGTTAGTCAAAATTTCATTCAGTTTCTGTTGGTAAGGCAGCATATTCTCAATCCGTGTCTGTGCCTTGTGCAACTTAGCGGATGCCACCATCTTCATCGCCGATGTTATCTGACGCGTACTCTTGACGGAGTTTATTCTGTTTTTTACTTCTTTTAAAGAACCCATAGCATTTTTTTTAGTGGTAAGTGATTAATGATTAGTGATAAGTGGCAAATGAACGCATGCCACTTATCACTTGTCACTCAACGTTAATCACTACTCCAAGTATTGTTTCGACATCAGATCTGCTGTTTCCTCTATCTTCTTGCAGACATCATCGTCAATGACACCACTCTTCAGTACATCGAGCACATCAGTACGGTGGTTCATTTCAAGCGCTTCAAGGAAACTCTTTTCGAAATCTGTTACTTTATCCAACGGAACATTACGCAGTAAGCCATGTGTACCACAATACAGAATGGCAATCTGCTTTTCTACCGGCATCGGACTGTATTGCGGCTGAACCAATAAACGGGTATTCTTTTGTCCCTTATCAATGGTCAGTGCAGTAACAGGGTCCATATCACCGCTGAACTTCGTAAATGCTTCCAGCTCGCGATACTGTGCCTGGTCTATCTTCAATGTACCGGCCACTTTCTTCATCGCCTTAATCTGAGCATTACCACCCACACGACTCACAGAGATACCTACATTGATGGCCGGACGGTTACCTTGGTTAAACAAGTCCGTATCAAGGAATATCTGTCCGTCAGTAATAGAAATCACATTGGTTGGGATGTATGCAGATACGTCTCCTGCCTGTGTCTCTATAATAGGCAGTGCAGTCAGCGAACCGCCACCTTTTACTCTGCCTTTCAGACTTTCCGGCAAATCATTCATTTCACGTGCTACTTCTTCCTGATTGATAATACGTGCTGCACGTTCCAGCAAACGGGAATGCAGATAGAAGATATCACCCGGATAGGCTTCACGCCCTGAAGGACGACGCAAAATCAGTGATACCTCACGATAAGCTACTGCCTGCTTGGAAAGGTCATCATAAACCACCAGTGCATGACGACCGGTATCACGGAAATATTCACCAATGGCAGCACCTGCAAACGGAGCATAATACTGCAATGCCGCAGGATCACCTGCCGTAGCGGCAACCACAATTGTATAATCCATCGCACCATTCTCACGCAAGGTATTCACAATAGTAGCTACAGTAGAACCTTTCTGCCCAATAGCCACATAAATACAATATACAGGATCACCTGCCTCATAATTGGCACGCTGGTTGATGATCGTATCGACGGCAATAGCTGTCTTTCCCGTCTGACGGTCACCGATAATTAACTCACGCTGTCCACGACCGATAGGTATCATGGCATCCACAGCTTTTAGTCCAGTCTGTAACGGCTGGTTCACAGGCTGACGAAAGATAACGCCCGGTGCTTTACGTTCCAAAGGCATTTCGCACAGCTCTCCACCAATGAGTCCCTTACCATCCAGTGGTGCTCCCAAGGGATCGATAACACGTCCCAGCATACCCTCTCCCACCATAATGGAAGCAATTCGCTTGGTACGCTTTACGACGTAGCCTTCTTTGATTTTATCTGTAGGACCCAGCAAAACAGCTCCTACGTTGTCCTCTTCCAGATTCATCACAATCGCCTTGATACCGTTGTCAAACTCCAACAGTTCGTTTGCTTCAGCATTACGCAGTCCGTAGATACGTGCCACACCGTCACTGACTTGCAGCACCGTACCGATCTCATCCAACTGCACGCGGGTATCAATTCCCTCTAACTGGTGACGGAGAATATCGGAGACTTCGCTTACTTTTATATTTTCAGACATGTTTCTATTTACGATTTAGTTATTTACAATTTACGATTGAGATTACCATCATTAAGTCCGATTCACTACTTACAATGTAGAGTAACTCTAATCGTAAATCGTAAATCGTCCAATCGTAAATCACACTATTCTTCTGTTCTTATCAATGAACTGTTGTTTCACTCTCTTTAGTTGCGTGGCGATGCTGGCATCCAGCCGGAAATCGTTGATATCAAATATAAAGCCCCCTTCAATCGAAGGATCAACTTCAGTTTGTAACTCCATCTGTGCATGTAGCAAAGTAGAAGCACTATTTCGAATGCGCTCCCAAACTTCCCGGCTCACAGGTACAGACGTAATCAGCTTTCCTACGCCGATATGCTTCAATTTCCTGTATAGATCAAGATAAGTCAGGCAGATGTACTGCAAATAATACTCCCGGCGGTTTCTCAACACAAGTGTTATGAAGCGGGAAAATTCCCGGCTCACCTCTCCATTGCCTGCGGCAGCAGTACAAATCAGGGCAAATTTCTCCTTGATCTTCAAAATAGGGTTATCCAACGCCTCCCGTAAATCAGGATGCTTACGGAAGCTTCGTTCCAGCATACGCAATTCATGGTATACGCGGTCTTCAGCCCCCGTACCTTTTGCGTATTCTATCAACGCTTTGGCATATCGCATCGAAACAATTCCTATATCCATTTCCTTTAATTATTAGTGATTAGCGACTCATGACCAACATTTCGCTAATCATTCATCACTAATCGCTTATCGCTACTTAATTGCTTCTTGAGGCTGCCAGCACTTCGTCCAGCATCCGGTCTATCATCTCCATTTGTTCGTGCTCTTCATCCAGATTCTTACGGATTACTTTCTCCGCAATATCCACAGAAAGCACGGCAACCTGGCGACGGATATCGCGTATCGCCTCTTCCTTTTCTTGCTGTATCTGCTTCTTCACATCGTCCAGCTCTTTCTGCGCGGCGACTTCCGCCTGCTTGCGTGCTTCGACGATAATCTTGTCACGCTCGTGCATCGCCTCCCGCAGGATGCGTCCTTGCTCCTTGTTGGCAGCAGCAACCAATGCTTCGCTCTCAGCTTTTAGTCTTTGAAGTTGCGCATTAGCTTCTTTTGCCACTTCCAGCGATTGATCTATGTAGGTTCTACGGCCTTCTACCATCTTAGTAATGACAGGAAAACCATACTTCGCCAACACCACAAACACCACACCGAACGACAAAAGCATCCAGAACAGCAGACCACTATCGGGTAATAACAATGACATAATCTTAATTATAAATTAATAATTATAAATTAAAAGCAAGTATAGGCCTATTATAAGAAGAACACTAACAGACACACAACTACTGCCAACAGAGCAACACCTTCAATCAATGCAGCAGCGATAATCATGTTCATACGAATGTCTCCCGATGCTTCCGGCTGACGGGCAATAGCCTCCATAGCTGAACCACCAATTTTACCAATACCCAAACCTGCGCCAATAACGGCAAGTCCGGCGCCGATTGCTGCACCTAATTTACTAATTCCGGCTGCAGCCGCAGTAGCTTGCAATAATACAGATAGTAACATAATCTTTTGTTTTTAAATGGTTTATTATTAATTGTTGTTTTCTTTCACTTTTACTTCTTTATGCTCCTCCTGAGCCAGTCCGATGAATACGGCAGACAACATAGTGAATACGTACGCCTGGATAAATGCCACCAATAGTTCCAATGCATTCATAAAGATATTGAACAGCACAGATGCCACGGTAAGCGTACCGTTAAGCGCAGGTCCCATACTGGCGGAAATAAAGATCAGACATGTTAACACCAACATTGCCATGTGTCCGGCCAGCATATTGGCAAAAAGACGAATCATTAAGGCAAATGGTTTGGTGAAGATACCGAAGAATTCAATAAAAGGCATCATCGGTACAGGAACCTTCAACCACCAAGGCACATCCGGCCAAAAAATATCTTTCCAATAGGTTTTCGTTCCAAACAGGTTGACGGCAACAAATGTAAAAAGTGCCAGAACCATCGTAATAGCAATATTACCCGTCACATTAGCTCCACCCGGGAAAATGGGAATCAACCCCATGATATTATTTATAAAGATGAAGAAGAACGCTGTCAGCAGGTAAGGAGCAAACTTCCGATACTTCGGCCCTACACAACTCTTAATGATATCGTCGTTCACCATCATGATAAACATCTCCATAAATCCGATGAAGCCGCCCGGAGCCGCACTACCTTGCGGATGTTTACGATACCACTGGGCAACGGCCAGAATAATGACAAGTAGCAATACACTGTTAATCAACAGTGACAGTGTCACTTTTGTGATAGAAATATCCCAGGGACGTATTTCGTTTCCGGCTGCATCATGCTCAACCAACTTACCTTCGTACCTGCTACCTGCCGGAGCTATGAAGAATCCTTCATAAGATCCTCCATTTTCTTCCAATCGTGAAGAGAGGAAAGCGTGCCAACCAGTCTGCGAGCTATATACAATAATAGGTAATGGGATAGTGACGTGCGTTTTTCCCCATGTGGTAATATGCCACTCATAAGCATCGCCAATGTGACCGAAGACGATCTCTTTCACATCCACCGTGTTTTCTTTCTGTTCGGTAGAGGTGACATCATCCCGTTTGGCTACGCTGTCAAGTTCCGCTTCAATTCCCTGTGCCACAACAGGCAGGGTAGTAAGCAGCATTCCCAGCATCAGGAATATTCCGGTCAATAGATTACGCATTTGTTTCATTTTTCTTTTCTTTTTTCTGTTTCTTTCCTACTTCATAAGTAAAAAAGAACCAAGTCTCATATATCAGATAGACTATATAGTAAAGGATGAATGTCAGCAGGAATAACTTAGCTTCTTCCCGCACTGCAAAGCAGTACACTACCAAGAGTATCACAGAGAGCAACATCTTCATCACCTTCATCGCCATGTAAAGCAGCAACATCTTTTGCGGGGCATGCTTACGGCAAGCATCAAACATAGATATTTCAAAAAGCCCGAACAAGAAGAAATATACCGGAATGAAAGGATATCCTCCAAAATAATGTCCAGGCAATAAATAATGTAAAATCCCTGCGCCTACCCATCCTGCTATTAATGTCAACAGGGTGATCTGGTATAAAAAATTGCGCTTTGTCAAGCTGATACTCATAGTATTATTCAAAATTAAGAATAAAAGAATTAAGGATGAAAAGACTATTGTCAGTCTACGCAGGCAGAAACCACTCCACCACTTAACTCAATGAAACCACCCTCTATGTCAAGAGTCTGTTCTTCTCCTTCTGTCGGTACATACATCACCTTACCTTCACGAAGCGAAGACACAATGGGTGCATGTTGCGGAAGGATGGTAAACGTTCCTATTGTGCCAGGTAGCGTTACACTTTCCACTTCTCCATTATAAATTTCCTTTTCAGGAGACACTATGTTCAAATACAACTTCTTCATAGCCTCTTTCCTTCTTTTATTTTTTAATTATTTACCTGATCCAGCAATTTCTTACCTTTCTCTATCGCTTCTTCAATCGTACCGACATTCAAGAAAGCAGGTTCGGGTAGATAGTCCACCTCACCATCCAGAATCATCTTAAAGCCTTTGATAGTGTCTTCTATGGGCACCATCGTTCCCGGTACACCTGTAAATTGTTCGGCAACGGCAAAAGGCTGAGATAAGAAACGTTGCACGCGACGTGCACGATTCACCAATGTACGGTCGGCATCCGAAAGTTCTTCCATACCAAGGATAGAAATAATATCCTGTAATTCCTTGTTACGTTGCAGAATTTGTTTCACCCGTTGCGCCACTTCATAATGCTCTTCTCCCACAACATGCGGGTCGAGGATACGTGAAGTAGATTCCAGCGGATCAACGGCAGGATAAATACCTAACTCAGTAATTTTACGACTCAATACCGTCGTGGCATCCAGGTGTGTAAATGTAGTAGCAGGTGCCGGGTCAGTCAAGTCATCGGCAGGCACATATACAGCCTGTACAGAGGTGATAGATCCATTTCGGGTAGAAGTAATACGTTCCTGCATAGCACCCATTTCAGTAGCCAGCGTCGGTTGGTAACCTACAGCCGAAGGCATACGTCCCAACAAAGCGGATACTTCGGAACCTGCTTGTGTGAAACGGAAAATATTATCGATAAAGAACAGGATATCACGTGAACCACCAGTTTCAGCACCTTGGTCACGGAAAGATTCTGCTACCGTCAGCCCGGACAATGCTACTGATTGACGCGCACCGGGAGGTTCGTTCATCTGGCCGAATATCAAGGATACCTGTGATTTCTCCACTTCACTGTAATCTACCTTAGATAAATCCCAGTTTCCTTCTTCCATACTTTTCTTGAACTCTTCACCATAACGGATAACACCGGATTCAATCATTTCACGCAGCAAGTCGTTACCTTCACGGGTACGCTCTCCTACTCCTGCAAACACAGAAAAACCATGTTGTTTCTTAGCAATGTTATTAATGAGTTCCTGGATAAGCACTGTTTTACCTACACCAGCACCACCGAACAAGCCGATCTTACCACCCTTACTGTAAGGTTCCAGCAAGTCGATAACCTTGATACCTGTATAGAGCACCTCTTGTACGGTAGTCAAATCTTCAAACTTAGGAGGATCACGGTGGATGGGATAAGCACCGGCACGGTCTAACTCTTTCATACCATCGATGGAATCACCTACTACATTCATCAACCGACCTTTAATCTGGTCGCCCACCGGCATGGTAATAGGACCACCTGTGGGATACACTTTCATACCTCTTTGTAAACCGTCCGTACTATCCATTGCTACAGTTCTCACTGTATTTTCGCCAATGTGTTGCTGCACTTCTACGATTAATGTTTTTCCGTTTGATCTTTTTATCTCCAGTGCGTCGTGGATACTTGGAAGCATCAGTTCGGCATCCGTACCTTCAAAATAGACGTCTACTACCGGTCCGATGACCTGAGAGATATGTCCGATAATTTGTGACATAAGCAATCTTTTTATATAATTTCTCTTTTTCTAAACTCTACAAGTCGCGTTCTTGTCATTCCGCTGCTATGAGCTTAACACCTATTGAATAGTTTTTGTTCAAAGCTTCAAATCTTAATTTTTACGGAATAGTTACATAAGCAACCTTGCAAATGTAAACACAAAAACTTTCAAGTTGTACTCTATGAAAACGTTTTTTCTATAAATTATACCCTTTTGAACTATTATTACTACAATAAGAACAAAAAAGCGACATCCATTTAACGTTGCTTAAACATTCATCAACAGATACTAAGAAGGAATTCCACTATTTTTGTGTGAACAAAACGTCATTTGGTAAGTTATATTTTGAAGTATAAATTTAATGAAAGGAAAAAGTATGAATCCACATCAAAATCCATTCGCAGGAAACACCCCACAGGATGTAACCGAAAGACAAGGTGAAAATGCCATTTTCATCGTTTACGGATTAAATCAATCTCCTGATGCTGTCGACAAAGTAAAAGATGTATGTGCCAATTTCTCAGCGTTGATACGTAGTATGCGTAATCGCTTTCCCGATGCACAGTTCAGTAGCACGATAAGTTTCAGTGCTAATGTATGGGATCGTATTTTCCCTGGCAAGGGGAAACCCAAAGAATTGGAAACTTTCAAAGAAATAAGGGGAAGTAAATATACAGCTGTATCCACTCCCGGTGATATACTGTTTCATATCCGGGCACGGCAAATGGGGCTATGTTACGAATTTGCTTCTATCATCGATGAAAAACTAAAGGGGGCTGTCGAAGCTATTGATGAAACTCACGGTTTCAGGTATATGGATGGTAAAGCAATCATTGGCTTCGTAGATGGAACAGAATCTCCAGCCGTAGACGAGAATCCTTATCACTTTGCCGTAGTTGGTGAAGAAGATCCGGATTTTGCGGGTGGAAGTTATGTATTTGTACAGAAGTATATTCACGATATGAATGCTTGGAATGCGCTTCCGGTAGAAGAGCAGGAAAAGGTGATAGGACGAAGAAAGTTCAATGATGTGGAATTGTCGGATGAAGAAAAGCCTGCAAATGCACATAATGCTGTAACAAATATTGGAGATGATTTAAAAATAGTACGTGCCAATATGCCATTTGCCAATACTTCAAAAGGAGAATACGGTACTTATTTCATTGGATATGCAAGTACATTCAGTACTACGCGCCAGATGTTGGAAAGTATGTTTATCGGGAATCCTGTGGGCAACACCGACCGCTTGCTTGATTTTAGTACTGCGGTTACCGGGACCCTGTTCTTTGCACCGTCTTACGATCTACTTGGAGAAGATTAGCAGTTCGCCCCATGCGGGGCAAACATAAAAAAAGGCTATCTATCCCAGACAGCCAATCTTTTGTTAACCTTAAATCTAATACTATGAAAAACACATTGCAAAGGTACGGCTTTTCTTGATTTCTCCAAATTTCAGAGCCTTTACAGGGCATTTTACAACAAGGTTTAATAATTCTATCGACCTTGTTAACAATTTGACAAAGAAAAGAGAGTATTACACTATATTTTTAAACAGGAATTAAGAAGATGCCGGATTTCCAGAGAAGAATATCTATTCAACTATAGTGGGCCTCTGCATATAATATGCAGAAGTCCCGTTATGATAATAGTTCTCTTTTATGGAAGTACATTTAAAACCATTTTTTTCATATAAATGAATAGCCAGGGAATTAGAAACATTCACCTCCAAAGTAATTCTCTTTAAGCCTTGTTTTTGGGCAATAGCAGCTATCTGATCTATTAGTAATTGCCCCACTTTTTTGCCACGAAAATCAGGATGAACAGCTATCGAATAGATACGTAGACTACAAGCACGTTGATTTATCAACACACTAAAATAGCCCCCCACCCTTTGCTGATATTCTGCTACACAAAAGTATCCTTTTGCTTGAGAAATAAGATAAACAAACTGACGTTTTGAAAAACTATCTTTATCAAAACAAATTTGTTCTATCTCCATAATTGACGGAATATCATCAATTCCAGCCAAACGAAGTATAAATCGCTGTTCCATACGAATTAGAAACGTTTTACATCCAACATACGCCAAAAGTTATTCAGCAACCGATAGTAGAGTTCGTCTCCCAGAATGGCATCTTCTAACCCATGGTCAATGCTGGGATTATCATTTATCTCAATAACAACAGCACGGTCATTTACCATTTTCAAATCTACTCCATACAGGCCTTTCCCAATAAAAGAAGCCGCACGCAGCGCTGTATCCAATACCTTACGCGGCACTTGATAAATAGGAATAGTCTCCACCAGCCCGCAGCGGCTCCGTCCGGAAGCATAATGGCAATAGATTTGCCAATGTCCTTTAGCCATATAATACTTACACGCATAGAGAGGCTCTCCATTCAGAATGCCGATACGCCAGTCAAAATCTGTTGGAGTGAATTCCTGAGCCAGCAGTATAGACGATTTATCAAACAATACTTTCAACGCTTCATCCAACTCGACCTCATTATTGACTTTCTTCATACCGATAGAGAAAGAACCATCTGGGATTTTCAGGATAAAAGGACTACCAAGTTGTTCCGTAATTTCCTCATAAGAGTTGACATTCGATTTGAATAGTAACATGGAAAGCGGTGCCGGAATCTTTTCCTTCTCAAACAATTCTTTCAGATAAACCTTATTGGTACAGCGGATAATAGATTGAGGATCATCTATAACAGCCAACCCATTTTGTGTGGCCAATTGTGAAAGCCGGAACGTGTAATGGTTTAACGAAGTAGTGGTACGAATAAATAAGGCATCAAACTCCATCAGTCGTGTGGCATCTTCTTCAGTTAGCAATTCGGCATGAATATCCATCTTCTTAGCCAGTTCAAGTAGCTTGTGAAGTGCCTTTTTATCGCTTGGCGGAAATTTCTCATCCGGATCATACAGTATAGCCAGGTTGTATCTTGCCGATTTCGAAGCCTGAGGATTGCGCCACACTTTTCTGTTAAACAAATCCAGAGCATTAGCGAAATAATCCTCTTCCTCATTATTCAATGAGCTCAAAGGTAAAAACTGAATATTTTCTATCTGATTCTTATGTCGCGTATTTAATGTAACCCGCAATAAAGGAGCCGGATAATTTTCAAAAATAAAACGGGCTATACGCTCCAATCCTTTCTCTTTGCAAGTGCCAAAGTATACATTCAGAGACCAAAGATCATCGGTTATTTCATTTTTCTGAATCCATTGATAACAAAGCTTTTGAAGACTGCTATCCATACGGATACCTGCACCAGCTTCCACCTTATTAATTATATCTACTCCGGGAATAACTTTATGCCCCCTCGTCTGGGCTAATAACGAGCAATAATAGCCTTCGGAGTTATAGCTATAATCATTACTCAGATTGATTACTAATTTACGATCCTTTCCCGGTGATTTATACTTCAGGTAGTCAGATACTGTTAAAATGCTGTTTGTTTTGGAATATGGTTTCCAATCATCCAAGCTGTCTACAAGGATCAATACATTGTTCATTTCGTCTTTTTAAAAAAGTGCCCGAAAGTAGTGAATTAAATAATACAAAATATCGCAGACTCAATAATTATTTTTAAGAGATGAAAACAACTCTGTTTTTGCTCAAAAATGCAATAAACAAAAGTCTCTCTGGGTTGTTTCTAATAGCAACTAAAAACAGACCTTGATTATGAAAAAGTTTAATTTCAGTTTATTGGCAGGCTTGTTGTTGCTGATATCTGCTTCCGTATGCGCAGAAAATACTCCGGAAAAAGTACAGGAAACTTTCAAAAAGATGTATCCTAAAGTGACGACCGTGGAATGGATGCATAAAAGTGATTACCACATTGCCGGATTCGTTTCAGATAGCCACGAAAAGAACGCCTGGTTCGGAAACAATGCCCAATGGATAATGACGGAGACAAACGTCGAAAGTCTGGAAGATGTCCCTGCTCCCGTAGCTAAAGCATTTATGCAGACAGAGACCCCTCCTATACAAATCAGATATATAAAGATAATTACCTTCCCCAAAATGCCTGCTGTAGTAATCATCGATATAGAAGAGTATAACTCTGACAGAGAAATTCAGCTTTTCTATGCTCCTGACGGTAAACTACTACAGAGCCTCGATGTATCCGGTGGTGATGGAGAAATCTATCCCGAGTTATTCGGGTAATACAAAATTCTTACCAAATATAAGAACAATTGATCAAAACAGAATGTTATCTATAAAAACAACTATAAATAGCAAGACTTATGAGTAGACGTTCACAGCTGGAGCATGAAGTATCATTAGCTCAAAAACGTATTAAGGAAGCTCCCCAAAATACGCCGGCAAACATCAGAAAAATTTGGGAACAAGAGTTGGTTGAACTTGAAGTAGAACTGAACAACCTGACTGACGACGAAGAAGATAATAACGATTAGCAACCTCTGACAATGAAATGGGATAATCAACTGATAAATCATTTGCAATGGTCGAATGCGATCATTAATCGTAAGAGCAAAGAAATCGTAGCACAGGAAATTGCTGCAATAGCAAAGGATGGTGATGTGATCGGAGCCGGCTCCGGTTCTACCGTTTATCTGACGCTATTCGCATTAGCGGAACGTATTCGCAAAGAATCTCTACACATAGAAGTTATCCCTGCCTCTGCAGAAATTTCCATGACCTGCATACAATTGGGTATACCACAAACGACCCTTTGGAATAAACGTCCAGACTGGGTTTTTGATGGTGCTGATGAAGTAGATCCGGAGAAAAGTCTGATTAAGGGACGTGGTGGAGCCATGTTCAAAGAAAAACTTCTGATAAAAAGCAGTAGTAAGAGCTTCATTATCATTGATGATACAAAACTGGTAGATCATTTAGGAAGTCATTTTCCAATACCTGTAGAAGTGTTTCCAGGTGCATTAACTTTTGTAGAAAGCGAAATGCAACGGTTAGGAGCTTCTGACGTGAAATTGCGTCTTGCCGGTGGAAAAGACGGACCTGTTCTCACCGAAAACGGCAACTTTATTTTTGATACCCGCTTCAGCTATGTTGATCCTTCTTTGGAACAAAACCTGAAAGCAATTACCGGAGTAATTGAAAGCGGGCTTTTTATCGGATATGATGTTGAAATAGTAGTTGCGAAATAAAAAAGCAGTTACCACTCAATCTGTGACAACTGCTTTTCTTTTATCTAATAAGTAAGCCTTAATACACTTCAACCTTTTCTGCAATTCGCTTAGCCTTATCTCTCAATGCATCCAGATCTGACTTTAACGGTGCATAGCATAACACCACGCCCATACGCCGATTGACGCGCGTCGTCGGCTTACCGAAAATGCGGAGATAAGTGTCTTCTTCTTTCGTCACCTCTTCAATACCGCGATAATCAGGACGTTCCTGGCTGGCAATAGTTGAAAGAATCACAGCACTGGCACCAATACGCTCTTGCTTGATGTTTGGAATAGGCAAACCTAGTACAGCACGTAAATGAAGTTCAAATTCATTCAAATTTTGTGTTCCTGCCAATGTCACCATACCCGTATCATGCGGACGCGGAGAAAGTTCCGAGAAATAAACTCCATTTTCATGACTCAAGAAAAATTCAACTCCCCACAGGCCGGCACCGGTCAGAGCCCGTGTCACTTTCTCAGCCATTTCCTGCGCTTCCTTCAAATGAGCAGGATCAATGTGCGCCGGCTGAAAACTTTCACGATAATCTCCCCCTTTCTGCACATGTCCGATGGGCGGACAAAACAAGGTAGGCCCATTCTTTTGCGTCACCGTAAGCAATGTTATCTCACTATCAAACTTGATAAATTCTTCAATAATCAATTCTTTTATATCACCACGACTACCATTGCAGCCATATTCCCAGGCATGTTCCAATTCATCCGCACTCTTCACAAGAGACTGCCCCTTGCCCGAAGAAGACATCAGCGGCTTCACTACGCAAGGAAAACCGATCTTTTCAGAAGCAGCTTTCAACTCATCCAGAGTTTTTGCATAAAAATATTTAGCAGTTTTCAGTCCCAACTCCTGTGCGGCCAAATCACGGATAGCCTTGCGGTTCATGGTAAAGTTTACGGCACGGGCACTAGGTACCACCTGAATACCTTCCTTCTCAAAATCGTAAAGGCGTTCTGTACGGATGGCCTCGATTTCCGGAACAATGATATCCGGCTGGTGTTTGCGTACTACACGTTCCAATGCATCGCCGTCAAGCATGCTAAATACCTCATATTCATCAGCCACCTGCATGGCAGGTGCTCCGGCATATGAATCACAGGCAATAATATATTGACCTTTTCGTTGGGCAGAAATCACAAACTCTTTGCCCAGTTCACCGGAACCTAACAATAAAATCTTCTTCATTTTTGCTATGTGTTTATATTAAGAAGCACAAATGTACATAAAAAAATAAGTAGCTACCGCTTTAAATAATTTAAAAAACGAATGGATAGCTCATTTTTATCTGTATCTTTGTAGCATAAACAATAGGGTTTATTCTGAAATCTTCTTTGTGCATGTTTGCTTTTGCGGTATTCCGCAAATTATTCCATCCCAAAATGACCTCATAATCAGCTCCTTTGTTCATCACAAGATTAAATTGTTGTATGGATCCTGAACGGATTAGGTGCAGCCATTAGTCAGAAAAACTAAGTGCAGTATATAAACTGCATAATATATAATAATTAAAGAATGGCAGTAAAAAGAGTAACATCAAGTAAAAGAGACAGAGAAAAAGCGAAACAGAGTAAGCGAGAAGAAAAACAAAAGAGAAAAGAAGAACGCTTGAGCAGCGGTAGCCGTAGCTTCGAAGAGATGCTGGCTTATGTGGACGAAAACGGTATTCTTCACTCCACACCAGAAGGTGTAAAGCCTAAAGAAGAAATAGATGCTTCTGAAATAGAAATATCAATTCCGAAAAAAGGCGAAGCAGAAGAAGTTCTGCCATTAAACGGACGTATTGAACATTTTAATGTGTCCAGAGGTTATGGTTTTATTAAAGATTTAGGAAGTGGTGAGAAATATTTTTTCCACGTTACTTCCGCTCCCGAAGGGATAACCGAAGGGGATAACGTAACATTTGAAATTGAACGTGGTACGCGAGGTATGAACGCCGTGCGGATCTCAATCATTAATAAATAACAATTTTAACTTACAAAAAGAAATGAACATTTATGTTGCAAACCTAAGCTGGAACACAAACAGTGACAGCTTACAGGAATTATTTTCACAGTATGGCGAAGTAACTTCAGCCTACATTATTAACGACAGAGAGACGGGACGTTCACGCGGTTTCGGCTTCGTAGAAATGCCGAATGATGAAGAAGGTCAGAAAGCTATTGACGCTCTTAACGAAACAGAATTCGAAGGCAAGAACATCGCTATTAGCGTAGCTCGCCCCAGAACAGAAAGACCTGCAGGTGGTAACCGTGGTGGTGGCTATGGCGGCGGTGGCAACCGTGGTGGTGGCTATGGCGGCGGCAATCGTGGCGGTGGTTACGGCGGCGGCAATCGTGGCGGTGGCTATGGCGGCGGAGATCGCGGTGGAAGATATTAATCTTACAACTTAACAAAGAAATGAAAACTGTTCGGGATGATTTCCGAACAGTTTTTTTATGTCCCTGTTTCACTTATTATATATCAATAATATCTATATTTGCATATATGATAACGAGCAAACATATTCTACTGACACTTTCACTGCTACTGTGCAATGTTTGTATCTACGCTGCTGCGGTCAACTACTCCGTACACGGAAAAGTTATTGATAAACAATCACGCCAACCGGTGGCTTATGCCAACGTTGTGGTTGCAGGTATTCCCGGTAAAGGAGCATCGACAGATTCTCTAGGCATATTTCGTATAGAACAGATACCCCCTGGCATTTATCGCTTCGAAGCAACACTGATAGGTTATAAAAGCGCAGTGACCTCCGAGTATTTGGTTTCCGCCTCTACGCCTTTCATCGAGATAGAGATAGAAGAAGATGAAAATATGCTATCAGCAGTAGTGGTCACCCCCTCTCCTTTCCGGAAAACGGTAGAAAGTCCGGTAAGTATGAGGATTATCGGCTTGCAGGAGATAGAAAAAAGTCCGGGAGGAAACCGCGATATCTCACGCATCGTGCGAGCCTATCCGGGTGTCTCTTTCTCTCCCATTGGTTATAGAAACGACTTGATTGTACGAGGTGGATCACCTTCCGAGAATCGCTTCTATATGGATGGAATAGAAATACCTAATATCAACCACTTTGCCACACAGGGAGCATCGGGTGGCCCGGTCAGTATAGTCAATGCAGATTTGATACGGGAAATTAGTTTCTACACCGGAGCATTTCCGGCCAATCGTTCCGGAGCCATGAGTTCAGTATTAGATTTTCGTCTGCGCGATGGTAACCCGGACAAACAGACATTTAAGGCAACCCTGGGAGCATCCGAAGTTTCTTTCAGTGGTAACGGACATTTGAGCGATAAGACAACCTATCTGTTTTCTATGCGGCAATCTTATCTGCAACTACTGTTCAAGGCTTTAGGACTTCCTTTTCTGCCAAACTTCATTGACGGTCAATTCAAATTGAAGACCAAACTGTCAGCACATGATGAGCTGATCCTACTTGGCTTAGTCGGCATTGATAAGATGAAACTGAATACAGACGAGAAAGGAGAAGACGCGGAATACATATTAAGTTATCTGCCTACCATTCACCAGGAGACATTCACAGTGGGAGCTTCATACCGCCATTATGCAGGGAAACATGTACAATCGGTCACCTTCAGCCATAACTACCTGAACAATCGTAATATAAAATATCTGAATAATGATGAATCTTCCGAAGACAATCTGACACTCCGGCTTCGTTCAATAGAGCAAAAGACCACCCTGCGCCTTGAAAACCAAACGAGATTAGGGCAATGGACATTGAAGGAAGGTGCAGAAATGAATTATTCCAACTATACGAATCAAACGAATCAGCGAATATTCGGTATAACCTCTACACTCTCTGATTACCGGACGGATTTGAACATATTCAGTTGGGGTGGTTTCTTCTCAACAAATTATACCACCGCCAATAAACGTTTTTCCGCATCCGCAGGCATCCGTACAGATGGTAACAACTACAATAAGGAGATGAAAGAATTATGGAAACAGCTCTCTCCCCGCCTCTCCTTATCTTACGAACTAACCCAGCAATGGACAATAAGCGGAAATGCAGGTCTATATTACCAGCTACCACCTTATACAGCATTAGGTTTTAAGGACAACGATGGCCTTTATGCAAATAAGAATTTAAAGTATATGCAAGTGATGGAGACTAGCCTCGGACTTGATTGGCATTTACAGGATAGGTTGATGATTTCGGCAGAAGGTTTCTTTAAGCGTTACAGCCGTATGCCTCTTTCTCTCCGTGACGACATCCCTCTGGCATGTAAGGGAGACGATTATGGCACAGTAGGTAATGAGGCATTGATTCCGACTGCACGAGGGCGTGCTTATGGTGTAGAAACCATGTTGCGTTGGCAGATACCGGAGCGCTTCAACTTTGTATCTTCCCTTACTGTCTTCCGCAGTGAATATAACGACATAGCTTCTGCTTGGGACAACCGTTTCATTCTTAATGTAAGTGGTACGTACAATTTACCACGCCGTTGGAGTATCGGAGGAAAGCTAAGTTATATAGGTGGTGCCCCTTACACTCCTTACGATGAAGAAAAATCCTCATTGGTTGAAGCCTGGAATGCACAGGGGCGTCCGTATTATGATTACTCAAAGTACAATACGGAGCGTCTACCCAATTTCGCCCAACTTGATATTCGTGTAGATAAGTCTTTCTATTTTCATCGCTGCATGGTAGGTTTTTATCTCGATTTGCAGAATATCACAGGAAGTAAGTTGAAGCAGCAGGATGTGATTATGAGTACAGGAGTTATTGAAAATCCGTCTGCGCCTGTAGGAGAACAAAGATACAAGATGAAATATCTGAAACAGGAAAGTGGAACGATATTACCGTCGATTGGGGTGACTGTGGAATTTTAGATTTATAATTCCAACGGGCGAGTCAAATACTTACCTATCAGAAAAATAATCCAAAGATTTGTATCAACAATTATTTTTTATTTCGCAATCGTTTTTCATATGCTTCTTGTCTAACAGCTTCCACTTCAACATCTATTTCCTCTTGTGAAATTTCATCTGTCTTAAAAGCATTCAATAATCGTCTCAACTTAATGCCCCGCGTTTCAACAGCAAGTGCACGGCTCAACTCCAATTTGTCATCGTCAGAAAGTTGTTGAGTTAACTCCAATATCTGATTATAATTCAGACGTATTTTCAATGATACAGTTGTCATACGATTACACATTGATATTACTTATAAACAAAAGTGCAACTATTTATGCAATTATCAAATAAAGATGCAATCATTTTCTAAATGATTATACAAAAATATAATAGCCGGAATAATCTCAAATAAATCATTCCGGCTATTATAATAAAATTAGTAAGTACTCAATTTAGGGCATACCTCTTAATTTGAGCACTATTAAAGTGCTCAAATATAGTTAAGTTAAAAAGTATGCTCTGAATTTAACATTGGCTTGTAGCTAAAGAGATTTTGTCAAGCACCATATTAACATAATCCGGGCACCCATTAAAGATTTTTCTTGAAAAAAAATCCGATGAAGTCCCAAACGAAACTACCGTGAAACTTTACCGTACTGATTACACTGTGATGGATTGCCGCCATCTCCGCACCGGCATCACTACCATAGTGCAGGAAATTCTTTGGGAATAAATGAAGGTCGTTGATCGCACGAAGATCTATCCATATACGGATAGAAGGCGTGGAAACACTGACCGGATTCTCAGAGTTGACGGAAAGACCGGAGGACTCACCGGTACCCGAAATACCGTCTACTTGAACGGAAACGATTTTTTTACGAGTGTCCTTATAGCATTTCTGGAAAATGTTATAAGGTACCTTGTTTCTAACACAAAAAGACTGGAGGGACTCACCATGAGAAAAGGTCTCTGTTTGGTACTGAAAGTAAAACCTTTCAAGATCTTCACTACTATACATGATTCTTAGATTTTGTTCGCAGCGAAGATCTGGACTTTTTTGAGTCCTAAATTGAGTGCTTACACTTCTTCTATTGCCATGGTTCTTAGTCAATTATTTTTTCTTTTGTTTTAAATAAGCTTCGTGCAACGGATAATACTTTTTTACAAGCACAACATAAATCACCATCAAACAACTAATCACGCAAAAGAAATATACCCAATGGTCAATAGGTAACCACAACAGTCCTGCTGCTATGAAAAGTTGTAAAACCATATAAACAGAAGAAACCACCACGTGAGGAATCTTCAGTTCATTCGCCATCAACTGGTACAAATGCTTACGATGCGGTAAACCTATGTTCTCATGAAGCATCAACCGGTGAACAATCGTCAAGACACTATCCACACCATATACGGAAAGCAATAGTATCCAACTGAAATCCCCCGTCTCTATGATAAGCTTGCCTATCAGGAAAAGAAGAATAAAGGCAATGCTCACAGAACCCACATCACCCGCAAAGCATTTCGCACTCTTACGGAAATTAAAGAAACAGAATACCCAAACAGAGCAAATCACCGTATAAATAAAATCACTTTCCACAAAAAGGATTATCTCCTCGTTGATTATCGCCAATGAAGTTAATACGACCAGAGAATAACCACCCGTGATACCGTTTATCCCATCCATGAAGTTATAGGCATTGATGATACCCGTGCAAATAATCAGTGCAATGACAATCCACCACCATTCCAAGGAGAACAAGCCCCATTGACAGAACATTAATGCCATGCCGGAAAAATGGAAAAGCAATCTCGTTATTTGCCGGGTAGACTTGATATCATCCACAAAGCTGATGAACGTCACCAAAGTCAGGGCAAGCATAAACAAAGGATATTCAAAACCACTCGTCAGAAAGTAGACCAACGCACCGAAATAGAAAATAATGCCACCACCACGCAAAGTAATCTTTGTATGAGAACTACGCTCATTAGGCTTATCAATGATATCACACTTATCAGCCACCCTGAAATAAAAAAGTTCTGCTAAAAATAGCAGAACCAAAACTATCAAATAATACATCATTCGTTTCTGTTTATCAGGTAAAACCAAAATTGAATACAGCCAAACAAGAAAGACACAATACCTGTCACAGTCAATATGATCCAAAAATATACGCTCATCCTATCTTGAAATTCTCCAATACATTTATCGGTCTCCACCCCAACTCACGTACCGCCTTCTCATTGCTGAAAGTCAGTGACTCAGTAATCTTACTTAATTTCTGAGAATTGACGGGAGCCTTCTTTCCAAAACAATCACCCATCAAAGCCATACATTTAGCCATCCAGTACGGAATTGATAATGGCAGATTCCTATTTAGTTGCCTACAAATAACAGCTTCAAGTTCTCTGAAAGTGGGCTGATAGCTGTCACATACGTTATAGATACCTCCTTTTTCCACCAACAAAGGAACCAGCCTTGCAATATCCTGCACCATTAATACACTTTTCCGTGTCCGGCTTCCGGCAATACTAAGATATCTCCCGCTACGAATACCATGAATCATAGCTCCTAAATTTCCCGGAGGATTGGGACCGGCAATCAAGGAAGGACGAATGATACCTAAAGTAACATTATGCTCATAGCACCATTTCTGCAAGAATTCTTCTGCAAGGCGTTTACTCATAGCGTATGGAGTAACTCCCTCTAAAGAGTGCTCTTCTGTTATGTTCTCGCCAAAATCACAACCATACACAGCCACGGTAGAAATAAAGATGAAAGCTCGTGGTATTCCTTTCCTCTCCAATGCAGTACAAAGATTCTTTGTACCTTGCAGGTTCACATCAAAGAACACTTGCTTTTCCGCTTCCGTTTTGGGTACAGAATGCGCCTTTCCGGCTGCATGAAGAACAATATCATACCGTTCACGCAAATCGGGAATCTCTTTTGCTATATTTACGGTATAGTCATCTTGCGGAAGCAAGCCCACAGTTGTAACATCATACATTCCTTCCAAAAGAGGGCGCACGTTATTACCCAAGAATCCAGAGGCTCCTGTAAATAAAAGTTCCATAAAAATTTAGTAAGCGTCCACTTCTCTCCAATCTCTATCAAATCAATTACATATTAGTGATTTAACGGCTTTTAGAAAATAGTTGGATGATTGATTTAACTTTTTTGAGGCCTAATATCAGGCTTTCGGATTACTATTTAACTCTCGTTCTTTTCTTTTTCTTGCAATTTCCTCCAAATCAGAATCAGCACGTTTAATAAGTTCGATGAAATACTCACTAAACGCAACCATACTGTCTAACCATATAAAATGTCAGAAGAGATTCTACCGTTTTCATTGTAATGAGATCCGGATTACTCAGTGCGGACTTGTCTGTTTTTTATCGAGAGTCTCATAGCAGGCAATCCGCTCTTGAGAAAATCGGTAGAATTCATCGATACAATCCAAACGGGATTTAATCTTTAATGGAGCATCCAGATTGTTTACAATATCTTTTTCGGTCATTTTATCTAATATTACAATAACAAGGCAGCAAATTCCGCTTATCATGAGATGTGTCAAAAGACCATTTTTCCAATAGAAATGAAATATAATTCTTTGAGGAAAGATTATTAAAGCTCCACCAAACAATGAATACATAGAGCAGAAGTTTGGGGCACAATCCTCATTGCCTATATTTATCTATTTGTATTCTTAGATACAACTTTCGTTCCTTACTTTCAGCGCACAATTTCAATAGCTTATCATAGATTTCCAAATAAGCTCCTCCACAAGAATCTGCACTGAATAGTTCTTTGGCACGTTTTTGCGCATGTGCTCCGTTAAAAAGGACGGAAATCTCCTCCTGTTCCTTCAGCTTCCTTGCGAAAGAAAGCAATTTCATTCTTTTCAAGCTCATTCATATTCAGCATCTTAGTTGATTCAAAGATACAAAAAACATGAAACAAGAGAATAATTTTGTCACTTTTCTCTTGTTCTCGATCTGATTATCAATCTTTTAACAACCAAGGATTCTAACAAGAGAATGACATTCCGCCAATTGATTGAATAAATCCTTTCATCGCCACTATAGATTACATGCATAAACTTGTATTCGGGTCTGAAACGTCTCTCAAACATGCTGTAAGACATTTGATCATAACTGAACAAGCGAACCAGACGTAAATCTTTAGACATCACGATAAAGACATCACCATTTTCAGGTTCAAGATTCAACTGCTGATGGATTATGGATACAGGTATAGGCGTTTAGACCGTACTATTTAACTTCTTGTATTATAGTTTAATAGGTTCAGAAGACATCAGTCTTCGGATAAGCGCATCGAAGATTGTGTCCATGTTGTTGCGGTGGTTGTACCTAAAATGGTACTCGTCCAAATAGCCTTGAAGTTGTTCTTTGCTATAATGATGGTGTATGCCGCGCAGCCCCCCCTTGATATTTATGATGTGTATATGCATATCCGGAAAGTTGCTACCTTTTTCTGAGTTGCGTTGCGTAAGATTGGGATAGTCTTTCTTTATTGGCAGATAACCATTCCACTCGTCAGTTATGATTTCAGCATCTTTTTGAGATATGCTCATAGAACGGTGTTCTTAACGATTCAGAAGAAGCGTCATCAATGACTTTTGTATAGGTACGTCCTACACCTTTGTTAGGCAGGACTTCCAACGCCACTTGCACGAGTTTTTTCTTTCCGTGGGAGCGTCCTCGTCTGATTGAAATCTATTATAGAACTTTATTGAATTCACGCCTAAAAATATGTCTCTTGTATTCATGGTGCAAAGTTAGCACCTTTTATTAAATTAGTGCGGCCTAAACGCCTATACCTATTTCTTTAAGTTCAGGCACATCCTTAGTCATATTCACCATATAGTCGCACACATCCTCAAGCCCATAATCTTGACATCGCATTGTTTCTCTAAAATAGGCTCACATTGTTTCCTAGGAAACCAAACACCCCAGTAAATAATAGTTTATCGAACATACAATTCGTTATTTTATATACTTATTAAAAGCCTTCACACCACTACAGAGCAAACAAAATAGACTGCGTGGAATTGACAAGCCCTGTTCTTCCCTATAAATGTGCCAATACCATTTGTAAACTTTGCTTTTCTGAGCTGAAACAGATTTATTTGAGATTCTATATAAAGCTTCAACGGTGTCTGTATTCAACGCAAAGAATCCCTTTTTTAAAATGTCAAGCCAGAAATTATAATCCTCATGCCCAATTTTCTTCTGACGTATTTCTGCTACAATTGACCTATCAACCATACATGTTAAGTTTCCCAAGCAATTACCCCTTAGAAGTAGATCATATTCAACTCTATGAGATGCTATAATTGCATCGTCATGTTTTTTCCCGTCTTCGTCTATTTTGAAGTAATTAGAAAAAACAATAGCTGGATGATCATTTTCAAAAATAGAAACCTGCCTCTCAAGTTTTGTTGGCAACCATAGGTCATCACAATCTAAAAAAGCCAGATATTGCCCCTTTGCAGCATCAATGCCAATGTTTCGAGGCACTGCGGGTGATCCAGATTTTTTTTCTGTTTTTAAATATCTTATTCTATGATCTTGATTAGAAAAACTCTTGATAATAGATGCCGATGAATCTGTCGAACCATCATCAACAATAAACATTTCCCAATTAGTATAAGTCTGTTGTATAACTGAATTTATGCAACCTGACAGATACTTTTCTCCATTATGACAAGGCGTAACTACTGTCACTAATGGTTTTTCAATAATAACTTCTAATAATTCAGACATTACAATGATTCCTTACTTCCGAAATTTTCAAACAATGAATTAGATAAACACCAGCTTTTCATAATAAATCAGATAACTACCCGTAAGTCGTCAATTTAGGGTATGCTCCAAAAGTTGAGCACTTTTACAGTACCCAAAACTGGATATGTTAAACTTCAAATTGATTGATTTATTAACTATTGGCTTAAAGTCAAGCCGATTGATTGTGGTGAAAGTTGATGCTTTTGTAAGTATTCAATTTAGGGTATCCCCCTTCGAAAGGGCACTTTGACTACCTATTTTCCTTGAATCCCTTTATAAACCAATTAAGAATATGGATTCTATAATGAAAGTTATCCCTTTTCTTTACCCTAAAAAGAATCTGATAGACAATATAAAATACTCCCCAAAACTTGCCATACAACATTTTTGCAATCCATCCTCGGTTAATCCAATATTCAGGGGTATAACCTTTAAACCATAAACTTCCTTCTGTAGAGATTCTAGCAATATTATCGGAAGGTATATATTTAATCTGAACTCTTTTTTTTAAACAATCAAGTAAAAACTTATTCTCTTCTCCACAACCATTACCTGTACCACTTCCCATCTTTATATTAAAAGGAGTAGAACGAATTAAATTATTGTTTCTAAAAGCAATTTGAACACTAGCTATTCTACCTGCATTCCATTTATTAACATTATACTCCTTATCAGAAAATGTTATCTCATCAAAATCCAATTTAAAAGCAATAATATCACAATTAGGATGACTTGTAAAGCCTTGAACTATCGTAGTTTCATAATTACTATCTAAAACTTCATCATCGTCACATATTAAACACAAATCAGCAGTTGCATTGTATATAGCCATATTACGACTCCTAGACAAACCTCTCTCGGTTGTATTAATGAATTTCACATGACATATTTTATCCTGAGCATTTTGAAAATCAAATTCATGAATTTCATCTTTATCACATTGATTAACTATTACTGCATCAGTTTGTATATTTGAGCGTTTTACTATAGAAAAATCGCTTTGATTCATACAAGCAACTAATACTTGAACTTTCATACAATTATTTGTTTTCTATCAATTTCACATACTCTGTAACAAAAATTTTCTCACTGAAGATTTTCTCTGCCTTCTCTCTGTTTGCAATTCCTATTTTAATCCTTGTTTCCTGAGGCATACTAATAATTTTCATAATCGCCTCCGCAATATCCTCTGGTTTTTGGGGATCAAACAAGAATCCATTTATATTATCATCTATAAGCACAGGGTTATCACAAACATTACTACATATAACAGGTAATCCCGAACTCATAGCTTCACATAAAGCATTAGGAAACCCTTCATAAAGCGAAGGCAAACAGAATGCATCTGCTTGACGATAGTATTCTTCAATATTGCTAGCAGAATGATGAAAAATTAAACGATCTCCTATGCCATACTCATTGACTAAATTCATATGCTCTTGTTTATTCCCCCCCCCATCTTCACCATACCAATCCACAATAAAGGGTGGTTTGCTATTTTTTAATAATTTTATAGCTTCAATAAAAGTTGGAACATTTTTTTGAGTTGAATGTCGAGCGACTACTATAAAACGAAAAATACTATTATGTACGAAATTCGAGGATGGATGAAATTTTTCAATATCAATGAAATTAGTTATAGTGTATGTCTTCGAAGCCAAATTAGGACAATTGGTTCTTAAAAAATCTGTTTGACTATGAGAATTTGCTACAATAGAATTGACAAATCTAAACAAGAAAAAACGCACTTCATCTTTAAAAGTTAAATCCTGTGTAGTATTTCTTTCAGATATTATTACATTTAAAGATGGTTTTAATAGCTTAATTAGTGAGGCAATAATAGCTGGTCCTTCTGAATAAGCAATTATTGTATCAAAATTGTACTTCGAAACTACTCTCCACGTATTTTGTATCTTATTTATATAATTGTTCTTCTTTAATTCTATCTTTATTAGTTCAATATTATTTTTAATAAGAACATTCTCATAAAAATAGTTAGGATGATAACAGAATACGCGAACTTTATATCCATTCTTATTAAGCAGAACGGCTAGATATGTTATTTGTCTTTCAGCCCCGCCCGAACCAAGTTCATCTATATAGCATAAAACATTTTTCATTTTCTATTAGTTTTACTATTTATCTCTGTTCTTTCAATAAAACTAAAAATTAACATAATAAAGCACATGTAATAGACTTGATAAGTAAAGTACTCTTTAAACTCACCTACGAACCATATTAGTGCAACTACAAGAATCAATAACTTGTTTGTTTTAATTTTCGAGTATTTATATATTTTATAAAAAAAAGAGAATAGCAAATAATAATTAACAATGCTTATCACAAACCCCATGGCAGCATAGTTTCGCAGAAAAGCACCATCACAATTCACTATAATATTGGCTCCAGAAACTCCACTTGTAATACCAGTACCAATAATTGTATAAATCGAAAGTGGTGGAATTTGATTTTCATCGTTAGCTCCTATATATATCTCAAAGTATGACTCATATAATCCATTCTCAAAAAGAATAAACAGACGATTAAAATTAACCCGAAAAAACTCTCCGTAATCAAAATTAGAGAAAGAGATTACAACTAAAAAAGCTCCTGTTAAAAATATAATACTAAAGAAAAGATTCCACCTATTTTTATTCGCTTTATTGAACAAAAAAAATAAAAGACAAATTAAAGCTACCAGAAATCCAGTTCTAGATAAAAGAACAGACGAAACTGATATCAACAAAAAAAAAACTAGGTTAACAATATTGCTATTTCTAAACAAGAAATAACATGCTGCAATTTGAGATAATGCCAATTGCATACTACCTAATGATGTAAAACATTTAAACCCTAAATGATAGCCAGAAGCTATCATGTTGTCCATTCTGCCTGCTTCTGAGAATGCCGAATCCGAATTAAGAATTATTAAGGTTGAATTAATTTCAGGAATTAAAGTTCCCAATAATATGATTAATGATTGCATAAGTCCAACAGTTCGAAGGACCCACATCAAATCATCCAAATCCCTAAATATACGCTTTCCTGAATAATAAAAAAGAGGAAGTACAATAAACATGTTTATGTAATCATTGGTAGATTCATGAGACGTGCCTTTTCCATGTCCGAAAAGCTCCAAAATCATAATTACATAAATAGTTAAAAAAACGTTCCATATAGAATAATTGCTTACTAATTTATCAGATATACTTGTTTTTGGATGCAATACTTTTGCACCGAAAATAAAAGCATATATAAAACCTAAAACTACAACACATCTATAAGACAGAAATATTTGCGGTAATCCTGGGATTTGAAATGTGTAAATAAACAAAAAGACTGCTATAGAAAGCAGTATTCTATGTAAAATATTGTTCATAACTAAATAAAACTTTATGGAAACCCAAAACGACTTCCATAAAGCTATTTAACAATATTGTGTATTGAATTCTTTAATCTTCTCAAGAATATAATTCAGCTCTTCATCTGAAATTGTCTGATGGAGCGGCAAATTCAACGTGTGATCAGCTGCATAATCAGCATTAGGAAAATTACCAGTAACACCATAACCAGGAACACGATGCAGAGGATAATAACGATAAGTGGTATAAATGCCATTTTCACGCAGGAACTTTGCTAACTGATCACGCATACCATTCTTAATCTGAATATGATAGAAGTAGTATGATGACTCTACATATTCAGGTAATGTAGGAGGAAGCTCAATCCAAGAGAACTGCTTAAGATTCTCATCGTAGAAGTCTGCGACATATTTACGTTTTTCCATATACATCGGTAACTTCTTCAGCTGCTCAAGGGCCATTGTTGCAGTGATATCATTCATGATAGCGCGATGACCGAAGCTTGAGATATCAAACTCCCACCACTTCTGTGCTACGCTATTTTCATAACCACTTTTGGTTTCAAGGCCGAAATAGAGCCAGCGGTCAGCCTTTTTGCGAAGTTCAGGTGTGTTAAAGTAAAGCATAGCGCCATCACCGCAAACAAGTATCTTCATAGCATCGAATGACCACATACCCATATCTCCAAAGGTACCAACAGCTTTGCCCTTATAACGAGTGCAAACACCTGCTGCTGCGTCCTCAATTACCTTAAGGTTATACTTCTTGACAAGTGTCATGATTCCATCCAAATCACCAGGTACACCACCATAGTGAAGCAAAAGGATTGCTTTTGTCTTAGGGGTAATCATCTTCTCAATATCTTCTGGACGAGCATTGAGAGTACGGGGATCCACATCACACAAAACGAGTTTGGCACCATGGGCACAAACTGCGTTGCCTGCTCCTATAAAACTGATAGAAGGGACTATCACCTCATCACCTGGCTGAATGTCCAGCAGGTGCATTGAAGAGAATAGACCTTCACTGCAGCAATTGGTAGTGAGAAGTAGTTCCTTAGGGCATCCAAGATGCTCTGCATACTTCTCTTCAAATTCAGCAACTCGCTTACCCTTGCCAAGCCAGTTAGACTCAAAAACTTTTTCAAGAGCTTCGAGTTCTTCTTTGCCCAAAGTGGGCTGATAAACATTAATCATTTTGATTAAAAATTAAAAATTTATTTATGTATTATTTCTCGTAACGTATTTATACAGTATTGAAGGCTATCATCTTTGGTAATACTAGCCATTGCAATATAAACGAATACACCAATCATTAGCTGTATAATTATAGTTAATCCGATCCCTAATCCAATTGCAGTAACAGCATATACAGATAATGCCATCACCAAAGTATTAACAAAAGGACGCCAAAGATCAGATAGACGTTCCTTCAATGAATATCCATATATTTTTGAACTTATAATACATATGGCACAGAAACCTATAAATTCCACTATCAGCGCACCATATGCGATAGCCATTACACTTATTCGAACAGCTAAGAGTAAAAAAATAATATTGAATACAAATAAACCTATTTCATAAAAGAGATTAACTTCACTTTTTCCCAAGGCATAATAGACTTGATTATCAATTGAAACTATTGGTCCTGGTATTCTCAAAAAACAAAAAATCGTTAAGAACGTGGCACTTGGCAACCATTTTTCAGTCAAAAGTAACACAATCAAGGGTTTTGCCATTACTGCAACTACAACAAGAACTGGTACTAAAAGAAAAGCTGTAATTCGAAAGGAGCGTCTAGCCATACTCTTTAACCCATCTATGTTATCTTGCCTCATGGAAAAAGCAGGAAGCATTACACTACTTATCGTCTGCCTTATCACAGAAGTAACTAAACTAGAATACGAATACCCTTTGTCATAATATGCTAGCTCACTAGAAGTATAATGTTTACCTATCATCATTGTCCGAATAAGATCATGTCCACTTGATACTAGCGATGTAAGCATGACTTTTCCTGTAAAAAGAAACAGAACTTTGAATTTTGCGAAAGAGAAGCCTAATGGTATACGTAAATCTTTATCAAGATTCATGAACAAAACCACTACAACTATATTAATCAAATAGTATGCAATAAGAGCCCATAATCCCCAACCTTTCAATGCCATTATTATTCCTATTATGCCAGAAACCAATACCGCAACTATAGTGCATAGGAATATTTTTTTAAAACGCATTTGTCTTGTCAATACGCCAGTTTGAACAGCACTAAATGAGTTAAAGAACAATATTAGTGACATAACTCGTAACGATGGGCATAGAATAGACAAATTATAATAATTAGCTAATAGAGGTGCTCCTAAAAACAATAATAGATAAAAGAACGCCGCAATTGCAAGACTAAAAGTCAGTAATGTAGAAAGATCTTTTTTGTCTAAATCTTTTTTTTGAACTATAACTGTTGTAATCCCTGACTGCACAAAAATATTAGCATAATTAGAAATAGCTACAATTATTACAAGACTACCAAAATCCTCTGGAAGTAAGATACGAGCGAGAACAATCTGAACTAATAAACTAACGCCTTGCGACATTAGTCTTTCTGACAATTTCCAAAAAAAAGATTTGGTAACCTTACTTCTGTTTATTTCTACATCGTAACTCATATTCCATATCGAGCTACAAGTTCATGATCTATTTGCTCTATAAGATGGATGGGGGAAAACTCTCCATTATAATGATAATCTACCCTTTTCTCGTCTTTTTTTACAAAATTGGGATCCAAATCATTCCAATCATCATAAACTTGAATAAAATCTGGATTATAAAATTTTGATGCCCTTATATTAAGATTATCAGCTATAAGAGGCTTATTATACATAACAGCTTCTAAAAACCTTGATGTATAACCAACAGTATTTTCTTGATTAACATCCAAAACACATCTACAATTTACAGTATGATATAACATTTCTTTATAACTCATAAGTTTATTAGAATATGTTACACCGTCTAACTGGATTTGTTTCTCTTTAGGAATACCTACTATGTAATAATGAACCTTCAACCCGAATGAGGTTAATTTATCATAAATAGCATATAGCTTTTCTAGTCTGTCTTTTGCTTTCCCTGCAAAAAAAACATCACATTCTGGATAATTCTCGGATTGACTAATATCATTCAACTTCGATTCAAACTCACTAAACCATAGATAATTGTATTTTTTTGCTTCTACCTCATCAAAAGACAGACTTAAATCAAACACATTATTAATCACATCATCAGTAAGGCCTTTACATCTTTTTCTAGTCAATTCTATATTGTCTCTATGTATTTTTACTATTTTTGCTTTGGGGAATTTCTTACGTACATAATAAAAATAATTAGAACTAAAATTCAAATTCTGAAATATGATACATAATGGTTCATTATCATCAAATCTACTTTTAAAATATAAAGGATACCATAAAAATTTCAATGGTAGCTTAACAATTTTATTTATTTTTCCACTATGGTGTAAAGCATACAGAATTCTCAAAAACAAAATATTATTTTCAAGCGGCATGGATACCACTTGTATATTTTTACAGTTTCGCAAGTCTTGAATGCAAATGTTGTAATAACCATCTAAATTAGGCTTCAAGTGTCCTAAATCAGATGAGCCAATATATATATAATTATATTTCATAAAATTATGATTTATCTTTTTACTCGACCACTGGTATTACCTTCTAATAGTTCGCTTATTTCATTGATACTAATTTGATTATAATCTCCTTTAATTGTATGCTTCAATGCTGAAGCAGCCACAGCGAACTCCAATGTTTTCTGATCATCACCTTCAAAGTTCATCAGGCCATAAATCAATGCACCCATGAAGGAATCTCCCCCACCTACACGATCAACGATGTCGGTGATATCGTATTTCTTGGACTGAAGCAATTGCTTACCATCATAAAGGACTCCCGACCATGTATTATGATTAGCATTGATAGCACCGCGAAGCGTTACTACCATCTTCTTGCAACGATGGAATTTCTGCATCATTTGCTCACAAACAGAAGTAAAGATCGTTTGATTCACCTCGCCATTGGTCTTTGAGGCATCGAAGCCTTGAGGTCTGATTCCAAAAACTTTCTCACAATCTTCTTCATTGCCAAGGATAATATCACTACCCGCTACCAATTCAGGCATTATCTCAGCTGCAGTTCTGCCATACTTCCAGAGATTACCGCGAAAATTAATATCACAGGAAACAGTGACACCTACTTCATTTGCAGCTTTTATTGCTCTGCGGCAAGACTCTGCTGCATTCTCTGAAAGTGCTGGTGTAATACCAGTCCAATGGAACCATGCAGCATCCTTCAACACTCCTTTCCAATCTATCTCATCAGGATTCATAGTTGCAATAGCAGAATCCTCTCGATCGTAATAAACATGTGATGGTCGTGCATTAGAACCTGTTTCTATATATAAAACACCTATACGTTTACCACCACGAAGAATGTTATCACAACCCACACGATAAAAAAGCAATTCGCGAATACATTTCTCAGCTATAGGATTATCTGGAAGGCGAGTGATATAATCAACCTTCATTCCATAATTAGCCAAGGACACAGCTACATTGGCCTCCGCGCCAGCAAAGGAAACATCAAAGTGATTGCTCTGTGACAAACGCAGATAATCAGGTGCGCTTAGACGTAGCATAATTTCACCGAATGTTACTACTTTATTCATTATATAACTGAAAATATATTTCTAATAAAAGGTATTTTAACGATTAAAAAACTTATTAATACGATAAATAAGCTCATCGATACAAATTGTATTAATACATTATTGGGAATATTCTCATTCGTCAATAGCATCTGTATGAAGGTCGGATGGCCCAAATTATAATCAATAGAGTGAATACACATGATTAATAAAGAATTTCTTCCTATCCACTCTACCCCCTTCATATTGATATTTAACAACACTGTCTTGCGGGCATGTACTATCAATTTAAACAAAAGCCATGAAACAAAAGAAGCACTTATTATTTGAAGTATATTAAGAGTATAAATGTGTGACGCCATAGACAGCCCGCCTTTCCATACGCATAGAAGGGATACAGCTATTCCTATAACTAAACTATACCATTTTCTTAAAAAGCCATCAACCTTTGACTGATTATTTCGGTAACAAAGGCCAGCAAATAGAAAAACACATGCTGCAACAGCCGGAAATATATCAAAAGGTAACAGACCTAAAAAATGAACAAATACTATAGAAAACTCGAATAATATTATAAGAATAGCGATACATTTCTTATTACTCCATTGTGAAATATAATAGAAGAAAAACATAGCGACAAAATAAGCCATGAGGAACCACAAAGGACCAACGCTATATTCCTTTAATGCTGAGCTATTTAATACTTCTCTAGAACCATTTGCCAGTAACAAGGAAATTCCCCAATCATAATTACCTTGTAAGCATTTTCCAATCCAAATAACACATCCAGTTATGATATATGGAAATATGATTTTTTTTAAGTTTGTACTAACAATAATACGAAGAGATTTGTCTTTATATAAAAAGCCGCTCACCAAAAAAAACAAAGGCATGTGAAATAGAAATATGCCTTTCTTGAATGCATATGTAAGAGAGCAATGTCCTAATATCATTAGTATAATTCCTATACCTTTCAAGACATCCACATCTACATTTCTTTGACTCATTTATATAAGTTTTTATACATCACCTCTGCAATCGTGAAATCATCTTCCCAATCAATGTCGAAAGAATGAATTTCATCCATAATATGTAACAAAGGCTTCTTACCAATACGATTCTTCTGTTCTACATAAACTTCACGCTTGGCTAAAAACATAGTGTGGTTAATCTCATAAAGCGCCTCCAAATCCTGCGTTCTTGGCCAAGGAATATCTGTGGTATTATTGACAAGCTTTCCTTCCTTATTCAGCAGGAAGTTTTTCAACTCAGTTACTCCTATCAAAGAATCATAGCCTTCACCTAACTTTGACAGATATAATTCTACACCAGCATCATACTGATCAGCTCCGCAAAGTGGAGTAGTTACATGTCCCCAAAGGATATGCTCTGCCTCTGTGATTGTGGGAACATAGCAAATAAGATCCTGAAGGTTGGTTGTACTTAAGCAAAGTTCCTCTGAACGGGAAATAATCTTCAGGCGTTTGTCTGAGGAGTATTTCTCCGCAATAGCAATACACTGTTCATCATTGGTTGAAAGAATAATCTCGTCAATCTTCTTAGTTTGAACCAACTGATGAATCTTATTCTCAATCAAACCTCCCTCGTAACCAGCAAAAGGTCGCGTATTCTTATTTATTACTCTTTGACTTCCTTTTCGAGTAGGAAGGAAAAATGTTACTTTATCCATAGCTATATGTTTTGATAAACTGATTCCGATTTCAGCCCATTATAAAGTGTAGGAGTCAATGAAATGACTTCCCGACCTGTATTGTTCTGGAAGTTTGTAAACAGTATCTTATTTTCTGTTGTTAAGGCAACTTCTTTCTCAGAAAGAACACTACCAGGATAACCATCATAACCAATCACATATACATGTTTTGGATTCATATCTAATGCAGCTTGTAAAGCAAGAGTTGTACATGAATCCATATAGTCTTTAGTGAAAGTTATCTCTTTTAGCTCGAAAGTATTCTTCTTTGCAAACTCAGGAACATCAGTTCCCATCACCCTGGGGTAAGGCGCAAGGATTACGCTATTTTTAAAGTCCTCCACATTTACATTTCTCTTCAAACGTTTAGCTTCGTTTCCCATTATGCAGAAGTACTGAGGAACATTTACCCCTTCATAGGCTTTTGCATTACGAGCAGTGGCATGAATCAGAGCAATGCTAGGATGAACTTCAAGGAAATGTTTTATACCTTCCGCATGTACCTTTGCTTCATTACCTCCACCAACAATAATGACATCTTTATACTTTTTAGCTTCAAACACAGGATATTTCTCGTTATCCACTTGATGCTGACGACGGTTATCCAAAGCACGCACGATGCTATTGAAGGAGTATACACGGTTTGTTACCCATGACATCACATCTTTCTGGGGGAACGAGTTTGCACCTGATAGCATATAAGGCAAGTTAGTACCCCAACGATACTTTTCATGCAAAGGCTCGAAAGCTGAAATTATATCACCAAGCACATTGAAATCTACGTCCAAGCCATCCTTATTGAGGAAAGTAAGGAGAAGTTCCATGTTCAAATTGCCAGCACCACGACCTATACCTAAAATAGTAGCATCTACACTATCAATGCCATTCTCGATGGCGGTAAGCGTATTTATCAAACCAAGTTGGAGATTATTATGACCATGGAAACCAATCATGCAATTGATATGCTTGCGGAGTTCCTTAATAGATTCGCTTACATCAGTTGGTGTAACGCCACCAAAAGAATCTACCATATTAAAGATCTTAACGATGCCATTTACACCCTCTAACTTTTCATAGAAGCCCTCAATCTCCTTCCACTTGGACATGTACATGGTATTGAAGCCAACTTCAAAACCCATAGTTTTGATGGTTTCTGCGAGTGTAATTGCAGAATCCAAATTCTCCGGATTTACGGCAATACGTATCATGTCTACACACCCCTTGACTGGTCCAAGAATGGCATCCATATCTTCAGGCTTTACGCTCTTTTCGTTGACCATCACAGCTAGTTTCTTCTTCGACTTGCTACGAATGTCCTCCAACTCATAAGAAGGGCAATAACCATATTTACCCATGTAGCTTTTATCTACAGGATTTCTATAACCAAGTTCCAGATAATCAATCGGAAGTCGGTTCATTACCTCTATATACTCATCAACGAGGGACTTATCAAAATCCCAGTTAGTATAATATCCCCCATCACGGAGAGTACAATCTAATAATTCTGATTTTTTAAACATTATGTTATATCTAGTATTTACTAATTTCTTTAAGATAGCCACAAATCAACTCTGAATTACTCTTTCTTTTATACTGTATATAAACTATTTCATTTTCAAGAAATTCATCAAATGCAAGTTTATTGACATCCAAATTCCATTTGTGATAATCATTAATATCACAAACATCAGTTTTACATATACGACCTAACTCCAAACCGGAAACCATTGAAGGACCATATGCAGAACTTAGCATTTCCTTATTATACAAAATTTGAATAGGTTTATACTCTAATACAGCATTTACCAATGACGTAGAAAAATGGCATATAACCCCTTCGCAATGATGTATAAGTTCTGCAGTATTACCTATATAAATTTTCCTACCACCCCAATCTTTTGCCAGATACCTTCCCTTAGGATGTCCTGAAATAACAATTTCTAGTCCTATATCTTTCTCTACTTTTTCAAAATAAGACCTCATTGCACACATATAATCCTCATGATTAAGGGAATTTGATTTATTACAATACATAGGATGAGTTGTAGGTGCAGACCCAACATAAAGTAGGTATTTCCCTTTAACAATAGAATCGCAAGTTTTTGCCCTCAAAAATTCATCATATTTAATTTGATGTATTCTAAGGAAACATCTTGATTGTTCTGGGTAATAATTAGAACCACCCATAAGGTAATCGTAAGGTAAACCACGTACTGATCTTTTTTCTAATATATGCTTAAGAATAGGAGTGGCTTTTAAGATACTACGTAATTGTTCTTCTTTTCTAAAATACCTTAAATATCTAAGTTTACCTCTTTTTTCAAGTGACGCAGCAAATGAATCCTTACTGATGCATATAATAGGAATATCATATTTTTTGAGAATTGTATAAATTAGTTTTAATTTTGCATTTAGAATATTAGTGATGACCAAGACCCTGAAATCATTTTTAAACTTCAATAATCCTTCACTAAATTGAGATATAGATTCAATCTTTAATGCTCCTGAAAAATTAGACTCATCATATACTCCATATATATGGCTTAAATCCCACATCTCCACGAAGAATTCTGAAGAAATTTCATCAACATACATATCATTAACATGATGCAACATGAACTGAATGTTAGTTAGAAAAATTATCTTAGTCTGCATAAAATATGTTTTCCAAAAAAAGATTTCAGTTTTTAAATCACTAATGCTATTGAAAAACTTTTAATAAGTTAAAGAAGAAATACTATTCTGGTTTAAATATTGTCATTCTAATAACATCTTCATAATCTCCTTTATCATTCAATGCTTCTGCTTTTAGAATTGATTCTATTAAAAATCCTGCTTTCTTGAACAACACTACTTCTTCCGGAAATTTGCTAAAAATATATGAATATACTTTATACATCCCATATTCATTAAAAGCTTTGTCAAGAAGTAACTTAATTCCCATACTTTGACTTTCTATATTCCATTCCCGATCGCTACTTGTAAAAATACATAGTTCGCATCGTTTATTCTCATAATCCATATCCTTTAAATAAACAGAAGCGATAGGATAACTTACCATTGGAAAATCTCTATCGATAAAATCAACTATGAACTGTTTGTATTTACCTGTTTCCACATTTGCATGAAAGAAAGCCTCATTAGATTCTATCGTAATTGATGATTTACTCATACAATGAGATTTAACTCTGTCATCATTTCTCCACTTAACTATAAATGGACCATCATTAAGAGATATTGGTCTTAAAATTATACCCATTTTATTAAAGCTGTTTTTAATTAAAAAAAATTATTACATTTCTACATATCGTTATACGACGCATCTACTGCTCGTAAACATTATTGCTCCATTCTTACGTGTAAAAGACAGGAGCGGCCAACTCTATTCCCTTTTCAGCATTATCTTCCAGCTTAGACAATGATTTTGTTTTATAATCAAAGCAAGATCTAGTATATTAAAATAGTGTTCTATATTAGAGGATCCAACATATAAACATAATATAACACTTATTACAAGGCTAAAACTCCCTATAGTTGAACAATCCCGTTTTGATATTAGTTTTTAAACTACCTCCTAACCCTGAATCAACTAATATATTAGCAAGCGTAAAAATGATAGTCAATACCCCTATAGTTCCAAAATCGCTTGGAAATAAAAGTCGTGCTAATATCATATTAGCTATTTATACTCTCTTATTTAGCATAAATCAACGTACAACTAGAGAATAAAGCCTAAATTTTATTATTGACATAATCTTCTGTAGCATTTTCTTGATGTCTAATAATACATGGATTACCGAAAACAACAGAATGTGAAGGAACATCTCGATTCACATAAGAATTGGGAGCTATTAACACATCATCACCTATTGTTATATTTCCTACTATTGTACTATTTACTCCAATCCAAACAGAATTTCCAATAACAGGAACACCTTTTCTTCGCCCTCTATTTTCCTGTCCAATGGTTACTCCTTTGTGAATATTAATATTTTTCCCTAATACAGCTTTAGGATTAATTGTAATACCATAAGGATGGCCTATATATAACCCCTCTCCTATTTTAACAGTAGGTGATATCTCAACATTATACAAAAAACTAGTCAATTTCAGCAATGGTAAATAAATAAATTTTCTAGAAGAAGAGGATTTTCTAAAAAAATACTGATAAAGTGGCAAGCTTCCTTTTCTCTTTTTATCTTGTATCCAAAAATCCATTGCCAATGATTAACCTATTTTGTAATATACGAAACCATTTTCTTGTACATCCTTTGCGTCGTAGATGTTCCGTCCGTCTATAACTATATTCATCTTCATCGTCTTCTCCAACACCCCCCAACTCGGCATCCTAAACTCTTTCCACTCCGTCACCAGCAACAACGCATCCGCATCCAGCACCGCATCATACATATCCGTAGCATAGACAACCTTATCCCCTATCCTACGCCTACATTCATCCATCGCAATCGGATCATAAACCTTCACGCTTGCACCAGCCTCTATCAACTTATCAATCAAAACCAGTGCCGGAGCCTCCCTCATATCATCCGTTTCAGGCTTGAAAGCCAAACCCCATAAAGCGATTTGCTTACCTTTCAAGTCTCCATTATAATGTTTCAACAATTTCTCAAAAAGAATGCTCTTTTGTCTCTCGTTCACCTCTTCCACAGCTTTCAAAACACGCATCGGATAACCATTCTTTTCAGCAGTCTTTATCAACGCCTTTACATCTTTCGGGAAACAAGAACCACCATATCCACAACCGGGATACAAAAATTTACTGCCAATACGACTATCCGCACCAATACCTTTGCGAACCATATTTACATCAGCACCAACCAGTTCACAGAGGTTAGCGATATCATTCATAAAGCTAATTCGTGTAGCCAACATAGAATTAGCAGCATATTTTATCATCTCGGCACTAGGAATATCAGTAAATATCAACCGATAGTTATTCATCATGAAAGGCTTATAAAGACGTTCCATTATAGCCTTAGCCTTTTCCGACTCCACACCTACCACCACACGGTCAGGTTTCATAAAATCATCTACCGCATCACCTTCTTTCAGAAACTCGGGATTGGAAGCCACATCAAACTCTATCTTTACATTACGCTTGTCAAGTTCTTCCTGAATGGCAGACTTTACCTTTTGTGCAGTCCCCACAGGAACCGTACTCTTAGTCACAACCAGCACATACTTATTCATATTACAGCCAATGGTACGCGCAACCTCCAGTACATATTTCAAATCAGCGCTGCCATCCTCATCAGGAGGGGTACCAACGGCACTAAAAACAACCTCTACATCATCCAGGCACTCCTTCAAGTCCGTTGTAAATTTCAGACGACCAGCAGTATAGTTACGATGAACCATATCTTCCAAGCCCGGCTCATAAATGGGAATAATACCTTTCTTCAGATTTTCTATCTTACTTTCCTGCACATCCACACAAGTCACGTCAATCCCCATCTCCGAAAAACAGGTACCTGTCACCAAGCCGACATAGCCGGTACCAACTATTGCTATTTTCATATTATCTTAGTTTACTTTTGATTACAATTGATAAAAAGAACGATACCAGTCTATCGTTTCCTGAACTCCCTCTTTGATAGGTTTGTCAGGCTTAAATCCCAACTCATTCTGCAAAGCCGAAGTATCTGCATTCGTTTGATAAACGTCTCCCGGTTGCATCGGAAGATATATTTTCTCTGCAGGATGTCCAATAGCTTCTTCAATTGCCTGGATAAAGTCCATAAGTTTCACTGGATGAGAATTACCTATATTATATATTTTATATGGAGCAGTGGAAGAACTCGGATCAGGGGTTTGAGCGCTCCAATCCTGATTAGAAGTAGGAATATGGTCTATCACCCGAAGGATTCCCTCAACAATATCATCAATATAAGTAAAATCACGCAGCATATCTCCATTATTGAAAACCTTTATTGGCCTCCCGTGTAACATGGCATCTGCAAAAAGGAAAGGTGACATATCCGGACGTCCCCAAGGGCCATAAACCGTGAAGAAGCGCAAACCGGTAGAAGGAATGCCATATAAATGGCTATAAGTATGAGCCATCAATTCATTTGATTTCTTTGTCGCTGCATAAAGGCTTACAGGATGTGCGATACTGTCTTTTTCAGAAAAAGGAACTTTTCCGTTCAATCCATAAACACTACTGGAACTGGCATAAATCAAATGTTTCACCTGATAATGCCGACAACCTTCCAGCACATTCAAGAAACCATCTATATTACTTTCTACATAAGCATACGGGTTTTCTATGGAATAGCGTACTCCTGCTTGAGCTGCAAGGTTCACAACTTTATCAAAATGCTCATTGGCAAAAAGCATTTGCATAGCCTGTCTGTCTTCCAAATTCATACGGACAAAACGAAAGCACTCATATGTATTGCTTGGAACCAATTTATACCAATCAACAGAACTCTTATCAATGCCTAAAGTCTCTAAACGACCATATTTCAAATCGACATCATAATAACTATTTATATTATCCAAACCAACTACTTCATCTCCCCTAGAAAGCAATTGTTTACATACATAGGAGCCTATAAAACCAACAGAACCAGTAACTAAAATTTTCATTTATCTCATTTATACAATTAATCAATATGCACTTGGACAATGATTCGATTCAGTCCTAAAAGTAAAATCCTTAAATATCACTACTGCTATACATAGAATCTGATTTTAAATTCGCAACAAAGCCACATACTCCCGATACCTAATTTGAGCACTTACTTTTATTTAATTAAATATTGAAATCTTCATCCAATCTCTATCAACCTAGGATGCATCTTATCCTTTTCACTCAAAAGAATCTTATCTACTGGTATTCTCCAATCTATCCCCAAATCCGGATCGTCCCAAGCCAAAGCACCTTCACATTGGGGAGCATAAAAGTTATCACATTTATATTGAAAAATAACTTCTTCACTCAACACACTGAAACCATGCGCAAAACCTCTTGGTATAAAGAACTGACGATGATTTTCTCCTGTAAGCTCCACTGCAACATGCTGTCCAAAAGTTGAGGATCCCTTTCTTATATCCACAGCAACGTCAAGAACAGCCCCATTTACCACGCGCACTAGTTTACTTTGAGTAAAAGGAGATTTCTGAAAATGCAAACCGCGGATCACTCCGTAAGATGATTTAGATTCATTATCTTGAACGAACGTCGTTTTACATACTTTTTCTTCAAATTCTCTCTGATTAAAAGACTCGAAAAAGTAACCGCGTCCATCTTTAAAAAGACGAGGCTCAATGATTACAACCCCCTCGATAGCTGTCTCTATAATTTTCATATTGATTCAAAAAAATATCTTTCGTTTTTATTTAGGCTATCTGCCTCTTCAAGGAATTCACATATCGCTCAATTATCCGTACAAGCCCATCAATATACTCTACAGGAACATCAGTAAGCTCTTCAGGAAATAAAAATGAATGACAATGCCTTCTCCCATGATGAGCAGCAGTTACTCTTCTATTTCTTCCCACGGATAGGGATTATCAACCACATTCTGAAACTCGGCAATGGCTTCTTGCTGATCGGAAGTGAGTGATGTGGAATCCCAAGAAGTGATAATTGCACGACCTTCATCCGCTAAAGGTTCATCAAACACCTCGCCATAACAGGCTGTGAGCAGACGAAGTTTCAGCAACGAAGCAGGAAGAACATCAAGAATATCCCAACAACAATCCAAGACCTCCTGGATATGCTTCTGTTTTTCACCGTGATCTACAAATGAGGCACTATAGCCCATCAAAAGAGCGAGACAAGCATTAGCCTGTTCTTCAACAGTGGAACCTTTGACACCGGAATTATACAAAGCCGTAGTCAGGCGATAAACTTCACCGTTACGACGGGAAAGGTCGTCGCTATAAACCGGATTCCCGTCCATACCTAAATACATCAGATCGTGCGCGGCACGCTGAAGAGCAAGTGTTTCTTCAGAAAGAGACATAATGATTTATGATTTATAATTTATGATTTATCAGCTGTTCAATGGCAACCGCCGATCGTCAATTATTTGATTACTTCTATAAGATCCGGATGAATAGTAGCAAGTGCAACGGCAATAACACCTTGTACCTCAATCACTACACGACGATCGCGAGCACCTTTTACTTTCAGGAAAATACCTTCCTGACCCTCGAAGTCACCTCCCGTGATACGAACTTTTGTACCTTTAGATAGATTCAGTTCATCAGGTTGAAAATACATGAGATGATCATTGTAAGTACCGGCTACAGCAATAAAACGTTGCATCTCGCTATCGGAGATAATGATCTTCTGACCGCTACGGGTATCGGTTATGTACTGTAAATAGGTTACTTGTGATTTGATACGCTTCACCTCAGAAGGACAAGCATGAACAAAAAGTAAATTATGAATGACAGGAACCAGAACACGCACTTTCTTACCTTTCTTTATACTGATCTTGTATTGCATGGGAACAAAACAACCCAATTTTTCCTTTTCAAGCAGACGCATAGCATCCGGCTCTCTACGATAAGTGGCACGCATAGCATACCATATTGGGGTTTCTTTCTCCACTTCCATTCTATGATTATTTCAGAAAAGCGCGTTCCTCCGGGGCTTTGAACTTCTTGCATACACTTGAAATTCAATCACTTGCGAACACTTTATGTAAGATACGGCAAGTTTTGTGTTCCTCTTGCCCATTGATTTTTCGTAGTTGTTCATTACCCTGTTTGTTTTCGCAGGTAAAGAGCTATAAACGACTGGATTAAGTCAATAATTCGTCTTTTAATCGTTCGTTTAAAAGGCACGTCGGAAGGCTGTTTTCACACTAAGATTCTTTCAATAAGAAAGGAATTGCAAAATCACAATTTTATTTCAGAGGTAATCAGCTATGTATTAGTAATATATATATCCCAAAAGAAAATATTTCATTTTTCTTTATCAGAATATTTTGTTGTTTCATTTCCGGGCATTATCTTTGCGCACATTAAACGAACGATTAAAAAACACCCCCAATTTACAACAATCATTATTGACACTACATTCATCACCCCACCTCACCTCCTATTTAATCACCCTTAAAGTACTATCCTGAAAGACTCTCAAAAAACACATCCCCATTATAATAATGTACACGCGCACACACACCTACAGGCGTGTATTTTCATACTTTTTATTTAGACCTTGTTACACACATTCTATAAATAATAGGTAGCGGGTCCCCATACCTATTTACCATTCCGTGTGTAATACATGGAACAAAAAACATTCACTTTTTCAGACGGAAACAATAGATATTACAGATAGAACCGTTAATTTTGCTTTCGAATAGCGAATTTAAAATAAATTACTAACTTCTAAAATTGTGATTTTATGACTAAAAAAACACAATCTTGAGTATTGAGCTCATTAACAAGGATCATTACAGCATCGAAATCGAGAGAAAAGAAGACAGGGTCAATATCCTGTTAGTTGAAAATGAAGCGTTTGGAGAACGGATTCTGGTCGGGGCAGAAGAAAGGGAGGAGTTCCTCACTCCATGGATAAACATGCTCATCCGCCACAAAAAAGAAACGGGAATCAAAGGAACCATGGATCTGGCAAGGAAACTGGAGCACATCGCACGCTTTGAAAAGGGAAAGCAGGAAAAAGGATTCCTGACACTGAAAAGCATTAATACTGATATCATTAATCTGAGAAAAGTGTTTCTGGAAAAAGAGGAGGAAGCGAAAAAAAAAAAGAAAAATAAGTGAACAGACAAAATTGTGCAAAAACGCCTTTCAGCAATAAAAAGGCGTTTTTGCCATTCTGAATATTATCCCCTACTTCGCGGCGCCGATAAGGCGGATTTAAATAACTAAAAAACAAATGGAAAATATTCCGGTTACCGCATACAGCGGATTCAGCAATGTCCGGGGAGAGATTACACTCCGGAAAGTAATTGAGAACATCACAACGGGGATACATGCGAAAAGCGTATCCAAAATCAGACTGTTAGTAGGACAAGGAAAGATGGAAGAGGCGAATAATGTGAAGAAGCAGCTGCCCTTCTATACCGTCACGGCGGGATATCGGGAGAAAAGACAGGCATACAGCGTGATAAGATACACGCACATCACCCTGCTGGACATTGACGACCAGCCCGAAGAGAAGCTGGAAGAGCTGAGAGGGAAAATCAATGGGGATCCCGACACGCTGGCTTCTTTCCTGACTCCAAAAGGACACGGGTTCAAGGTCTTCGTGTTCCTGAAAACGGATTATGCCACCCGGCTAAGGGCTACGTTAGCCGCAAAAGAAAAAGTAGGATTCAGCACGTTGGAAAAACATCACCTGGCCATGTACAACGCCTGCAAGGAATATTATGAAAAGTTGCTCGGCGTGGAAGTGGACGGAAGCGGAAAGGACATATCAAGGGGGTTCTTCACCTCCTTCGATGAAAAGGCGTACATGAATGAAGGACTGCTGAAAGAGGTGGACGAGACACTGACAAATATCATTCCACCCGAAAAGCCACAGCCGGGGAGAAGGAAAGTGATAAGTGGTAAAGTGGTGAGTGATAAGCCGGAGAATGAAGGGAAGCCCAAGAGCGGGAATAAATCGGAGGGCAAGAAAGCAGAGGCCGGTAAACCGGAAGCCGAGCCGTGGGAAAAGATGGAATTCAACAAGGCGGTGCTCTCAGTAAAGAGAATATCAAAGTTTGAACCGGGAAACCGGGACAGCTTCATGTTCGCACTGGGCAACAAGTGTTATGCAAAAGGACTGGAAGAGGAAACCGTGATACGCCTGGCACAGGAAAAGTTAGGCAGTGAAGAGTTTGATGTGGCGGCACCCATACGAAACGCATATATTTATACCGACAAGACGTATGAGGCGCTCGGGAGAAAGCAAGAAAAACCGGACACCATAAACCAGGTACTCGACTTCCTGAAAACACATTATGACTTCCGAAGGAACGTGATACTGGACCGTCTGGAATACCGCAACTTCAACGAGAAGGAAGAAAGATGGAAAGGCAGGTTCCGCCCCATGAGGACAAGAAGCTACAACGCCATCTTCCTTGACCTGCAACTGGCGGGAATCAAGTGCTTCCGTAATTACCTCCAGACGGTCATTGACTCTTCATACCCCAGGGACTTCAATCCCTTCACGGAGTATATCGGGAAACTGAAACCATGGGACGGGGTGACCGACTACATCGGCCGGTTGGCGGATACCGTACAGGCCGAAGACCAGGAGTTCTGGAGGAAAAGTTTCAGGAGGTGGTTCGTGGGAATGCTGGCCTGTGCATTGCAGGACGACACCGTGAACCACCTGGTAATCATACTCTACTCCGAACAGGGAAAGGGAAAGAGCACATGGATAAGAAGGCTGCTGCCGCCCGAGTGGAGGGAATATTACCGGAACGGAATGGCCAACCCCGAAAACAAGGACCACCAGCTGCTGCTCAGCACCCACCTCATCATCAACATGGAAGAGTTCGAAGGGGCAAGGGTCGGAGACCTGGCGGGGCTGAAGAGGGTAATCACACAGGAGAGCGTCACGGAACGGAAAGCGTACGACGCGCAGGCGTACACCTTCATACGGCACGCATCTTTCATTGCCAGCACCAACAGCCGCCAATGCCTGCAGGACATAGGGGGAAACAGACGGTTCCTGCCCTCATCCATCATTTCACTGGATTACAGGACGCCCGTCAACTACGAGGGAGTATACGCGCAGGCGCATGCCCTGCTGAAGCAGGGGTACCAATACTGGTACGAAGGAGAAGAGATAGACGAACTGAACCGCCACAACGAGCTGCACAGAATGAAGGATCCGGTGGAGGAAAACCTGCTCGTATACTTCCGGAAGCCGGAGCCCGGAGAGACCTGCGTGAAATGGATGCCCGCAGCCACCATACTCAGCAAGATAGCCATTTACGGAAAGATACAGGTGAACAGGCAGACGATACAGATACTGGTGATGTCGCTTGAAAAATATGGGTTCAGGACAAGAAGGAACAGTCAGGGAAGCACCGAATATGAAGTGATAGACCTGCAAAATGATGAGGTAAACAATGGATTCGGGAGGTGAGTTATCATATAATGTAACGGGTGATAAGAATATATGTAATGCAGCATTACATCATATCTTATCACCCGTTACATATATTGGCATTTTATTTACAAAAAGCACCAATATTTCATTCGCCGGATTCAAACCATTTAAGGCTCACCGAGATACTTGAATATAAGTTTCACTTCAAGGGGCAGATAAGAATGGCGGTTCTTGTTATAACCCGCTTCCTTCAGTTCCGCCATCAGTTGTCTGTTAGCATAAATCCACCGGCGAAGAAGTTGTAGAGCGGTAGTAATACATACACCGGGATTGTAAAGCATGGCAAGGTCGGCTTTGGTATAAGCGCGGACAGGGACTTTTTCATCTAAGTTTTCTTCTTTCATAAGTTTGTTTTTTTAGTGATTTACATGGTATAAAGGTACTCATTTACAGCGACAACAGAAAGGAATAAAGAAGGTATTACTTCTCATTTACATTCTCTTTTTTTCATACAAACTCAAATAGCTTCAAGCGGAAAGTGGAAGGGAAAAGAACGAGGTATATTTGCAATGTCCAAAGGGGAAAAAAGCGAAAATCTTCCGGCAAGCCCATGATGGCAGAGCAAATTAAGAAAAGCATGAGAAGAGGATTCGGACAGCTTTCCCCAAAGGATCATTAAATAACCTTGTTTTTTAACTTTAAAAAAATGATTGATTATGGGAGTACCATTCAAAAAGATTCCGCGGAGAGATCCGCGAAAGGAGGATGCGGTGGCAAAGTTTTATCCGCAACTGGTAACGTTAGGGGACAATGCCGACCTGGAAGACGTGGCGTACGTGATGAAGGAGAAAAGTTCACTCACCTTGGGAGATATCAAAAGTGTAATCACCAACTTTGTAGAGGCGCTGATTGACAAGCTGTATGGCGGACAATCAGTGAACATCAAGGATTTCGGGGTGTTCAGCCTGTCGGCACGGACCGTCGGAGTGGAGAAAAAGGAGGATTGCACGGCTAAGAACATTAAGGCCGTGAAAATCAATTTCCGACCATCAACCACCATCAGACCGGATGTGACGGCAACACGTGCCGGACAGAAAATTGACTTCTACGATTTGGAGGCATTGGTAAACAAGGACGGAAGTTCGTCAGGTGGCAACTCTTCCGGTGACCAGGGAGGATCCGGTAGCGGCGAGGGAGGACTGGATGAAAATCCGCTGGGTTAAAATATCACTAATCATTTAATCAAAGAATATGAAAAAGTCTGTCTGGGATAAAATTCTCAAAATAGTGATTGCGATAGCTTCGGCTATAGTAGGAGCATTGAGTACCAATGCTATGAATGTATAGAGAAAAAGCGTGCCGATGAATCATCATCGGCACGTTTCTTTTTGCCTATATATAATAAAATCACTCTAATTCTATTAAAGATGCCACTTTATCAATAAAGTGTTTAGTCGGTTCCATCATTGAATCTACATCTTCCCTTGAAAAATCAAATAAATCATTATAATCTCCTTTTGAGCGCCAATTCAGCAACTTTGCATATACTCGGAATTCATCAATTGAGACAATACCCGGACGTACTATCTGTTCTGAAAATTGTCCTATAACACCAGAATGTGACTTTACAGAAGAGCTTTTTCTAATCTATAACGAACATAAGCCGTCATATTCTCATCAGATTCATTCATAACAATACTGCTTCCGATTGAACATTCTGATAAAATGGAGTAATAGAATGACGCGAATGCCAATCCTTCATACCATAAGCAAACAATTGAATTGCTTGCCCTGTCTTAACAATCACATCACAAATATGATCCATAAATTGTTCTTCTTCCTTAAAAGTCAATTTCTCTTTCGGAGAAAGAACCAATACATCCCAATCTGAATCATCGTGCGCTTCGCCACGTGCACGAGAACCGTACAACCACACCTGCGCCGCAGCATCGACCTCATGTACATTCTGCTTTATCAATTCTAACATCGTTTGATAGTCGACTTTCATAATGCCTCCTCTTTTCTACAAAAATAGTATTTTTATAACAGAAGACCAAATAAAGCCTATAAAAACACATTTGTGCAAACAAAACGTGCCGGAGATTAAATCGTCCGGCACGTTTCTTTTTTATTGAAATATCATTTATTGATGTTGTTCTCTCAGCAAATCATTCACCGTCTTTACCGGATTGAACGTACTCAGAGAAACTTCTACAAACACCGTATTCCAATCGCTCATGGCACCGTTCCACAAACCGGGAAGTTCAAGTGCTTTGAGTTCTTTGCCATTCTTTGATTTATAAGAGATGAAACCAGTAGCCTTATCTACGAAATTAACAAGATCAAATTTATGACCCTTATAATCGCGCACAGCACAAACCAAATCTACAGGATTAAAGTGCGTACCCTTTTCGAACATCTCTTTTTTCTCCGGATCGTCCATATCAATTTGAGAACTTTCAAGAATTTGCAGAGAAATAGTACCGTCACTATTATATGCCAGGAACGGACCGCCACCCGGCTCGCCTACATTTTTCACCATACCGCATACACGCATCGGACGATTCAGTTTCTCTTTCAGATAAAGTACGAGTTCAGCATCTTCCAGATTCTTGGTCTCAGGATTTTTACAGAACAATTTCTTTTGCAGGAATTGCAGAATTTCAAGCACTTGTTCATGAGTATATCTGCCGCTATCCAAAAGTTCCAAATAAGCAAATGCTTTTTGTTGCAGCGCCACTAATACTCCGGCAATCAACTTCTTATACAACACGGTGTCACCTTTTAGTTTATCAGGCACTACATTGTCGATATTCTTGATAAAGATAATATCTGCATCAAGATCATTCAGATTCTCGATCAGCGCACCATGACCACCCGGACGGAACAACAACTTGCCGTTATCACGGAAAGGCTGATTATTCATATCGGCAGCAATAGTGTCCGTACAGGGTTTCTGTTCAGAAAAAGTTACATTGTAATCTACACCGTATTTCTTGGCATAGACAGCTGCTTTGTCTGCCACCAGGTTTTCGAACAAGCGGCGATGTTCAGGAGAAACGGTAAAATGCACATTGACCTTTCCATTCTTGTTAGCAGCATAGAGAGCACCTTCCACAAGATGTTCTTCCAATGGAGTACGGCTTCCATCTTCATATCTGTGGAATTTCAACAAACCTTTCGGAAGCGCACCATAATTCAGTCCTGCCGCCTCAAGCAATGCAGCCACTACAGCTTTATAATCACCCTCAGCAATCAATGCGGGAATGTTCTTCTCGAATGCTTTCTCACAGGCGGCATTCAAGTCATTATAGAAAGCAAACTTTTCAATCTGCTCAAAGAATGTTTTTTCGAATTTAGTTTCGGGCACATCATAATCAGCCCCAAGAAATTCGAATAAATTCTTGAACATACGGCTTGCCGCACCTGAAGCAGGAACAAACTTCACTACTACTTTATCTGTCCGCGTATATGCATCCCATGCATCGAGATAGAGCTTCTGCTCTTCTGCTGCAGGTGCCAGAATACCTTTTTCCAATGAAGCGGCAGCAGCCAGCTTTAAGTACGGGAAACCTTTCTCAAAACAGGTCAGCTGTTCAGCTATCTGCTCTTCTGAAATACCTTTTTGCCTAAGCAACTCTTTGTCTTGCGGTGTTATCATACTATCTATTTTTTATTAATTGATTGCCAAAAATACAAAAAAAGCACAAGCCTTATAATAGAAAGGAAGAAAAAAACTACCTTTGGGCAACAAAAATGGACAATTATGGAAAGAGATGAATTTTTCACTACTGAAGAGAAGGAATTGCTCTTCTCTCTCTACAGAAAATTATTGCAGTTGACCGGTGAGACATTACAGAAAGGTGACTGTAGAAAACTGAAAACACATCTTATCAACTCTATAAAGGATAACCGCGTTCAGCGTGACACTTTCGGACTGAATCCACTGGTTAAAGATATGCAGACTGCCGTTATCGTGGCCGAAGAAATCGGAATGAAACGGGCGTCTATTCTGGGCATCATGCTGCACGAAAGCGTGAGAAACGGAGCTTGTACCCCCGAAGAAGTGCAAGCCGCTTTCGGTGAAGACGTGGCAGGCATCATCCGCGGGCTCATCCGTGTCAATGAGCTTTACTCCAAAAGCCCGACTATCGAATCGGAAAACTTCCGCAACCTGTTGCTTTCTTTTGCGGAAGATATGCGTGTGATCCTGATAATGATTGCCGACCGTGTGAACATCATGCGGCAAATCAAAGACAGTAAAAATGACGAAGCCCGTCGGCAAGTGGCAAATGAAGCGGCCTACCTGTACGCCCCCCTCGCCCACAAACTGGGTTTATATAAGCTGAAATCGGAACTGGAAGACCTTTCGCTGAAATATACGGAGAAAGAGGTTTACTATCATATCAAGGATAAGCTGAACGAGACAAAAGCGTCCCGTGACAAGTATATTGCCGCCTTCATCGCTCCGATGCAGAAGAAACTGGAAGAAGCCGGATTGCATTTCCACATCAAAGGGCGTACAAAATCCATTCACTCCATCTATCAGAAGATGAAGAAGCAGAAATGTCCGTTCGAAGGGGTATATGACTTGTTTGCCATCCGCATTATCCTGGATTCGCCTGTAGATAAAGAAAAGCAGGAGTGCTGGCAAGCATATTCCATTGTAACAGATATGTACCAACCTAACCCGAAGCGCTTGCGTGACTGGCTATCTGTACCAAAAAGCAATGGTTACGAGTCATTACACATTACTGTAATGGGTCCCGAAAGCAAATGGGTGGAAGTACAGATACGTACCGAACGTATGGACGATATCGCCGAACGGGGGCTCGCTGCTCACTGGCGTTACAAAGGTGTAAAGGGAGAAACAGGATTGGATGAATGGCTGACTACTGTCCGTGAAGCATTAGAAAACTCGGATAGTAACGGGTTGGAAGCTATGGACCAGTTCAAACTGGATTTATACGAGGATGAGGTTTTCGTATTCACTCCGAAAGGCGATCTGTTTAAGTTAGGTAAGGGAGCCACGGTGCTGGATTTTGCTTTCCACATCCATAGCAAATTAGGATGTAAGTGTATCGGTGCGAAAGTAAACGGCAAGAATGCCCAATTGCGGCAAGTGCTGAATAGTGGTGATCAAGTGGAAATTATGACCTCGAATACACAGACACCCAAACAGGATTGGCTGAATATTGTAACCAGCTCCAAGGCACGTACCAAGATACGCCAGGCATTGAAGGAGATGGTTGCCCGCCAACATGCCTTTGCCAAAGAAACGATAGAGCGTAAATTCAAGAACCGGAAAATAGAATATGATGAAGCCGTAATGATGCGCCTGATCAAACGTCTCGGCTTCAAGACAGTGACAGACTTTTATCAAAGCATCGCAGATGAAACACTGGATGTGAATGAAATCATCGATAAATATCTGGAACAACAGAGGAGGGAAAGTGATACGCATGACGACATCACATACCGCAGTGCCGAGGGATATAATCTGCAACAGACACAGAACGACGAAATCACCCGTTCGAAAGAGGATGTACTGGTAATTGATCAGAATCTGAAAGGACTGGACTTCAAGCTGGCACGCTGCTGTAGTCCGATTTATGGAGATGATGTTTTCGGTTTTGTTAGTGTGACTGGCGGCATCAAGATACATCGTAGTGACTGCCCTAACGCCACACAGTTACGTGAACGATTCGGATACCGGATCGTAAAAGCACGCTGGGCCGGTAAATCGCAAGGTACGCAGTATCCGATTACGCTGCGCGTTGTGGGACATGACGATATAGGCATTGTTACAAATATAACTTCGATCATATCCAAAGAAAATGATATCTCATTGCGCTCTATCGGTATTGACTCCCATGATGGTTTATTCTCCGGAACGATGACGATTATGGTAGGTGATACAGGACGACTGGAGACACTGCTCAAAAAGCTGAGGACGGTGAAGGGAGTGAAACAAGTTTCAAGAAGCTAAGTTAGCTACGAGTGACAGGCTACGAGTGACAAGAGTTTACCCCAGACTGAAGACCCATCTACCCGCAGACTAACGTTTAGTCTACCCTAGACTAGACGTTAGTCTAACAGTTAACAAATACTAACAAAAAGAGGCAAAGTGAAATATAGTTTAAAAAAACAGATCCGCAGTTTCGGATATGCCTGGAAAGGTATCCGGCAATGTGTAGGGAAAGAACAGAACTTAAGTTTTCATCTCATTACTACAGCAGTGGTGATAGCTGCCGGTTTTTTCTTTGGCATAACACGTACGGAATGGATAGTCATTATCTTATGTATTGGCGTGGTAATAGCCGCAGAATTGTTTAATACAGCCATTGAGAAATTGGTGGATCTGGTTTCTCCCGAGCGTCACCCCATTGCAGGGCAGGTAAAAGACATTGCCGCCGGAGCAGTGCTGGTGTGCGCTGTTGCGGCGGCAATTATCGGAATTATTATTTTTCTCCCGTATTTAAGTTAAGAGAGAGGGGAAAGGAGTTAATATGAATCCGATAGATTGGCGGATTTACAAGTTTCATCTTACTTTTTTCCTCTTATAATAAGGATACGTCAGCAAAAAGAAAAAAGCCAAAGCTACCAGAATTCCAATACCGATTACCTTATAAATCAACTGAAAATCAGTATATAGATAAACATCTGCAATACCGGTCCCATCTGCAAATTCAGAATACATTTCTCCATGATTCGATAGAAAACAACAAACTGCAAGACCAATCAGAATACCGGTTTCCATAGCCAAATGGCAAGTTGTATTCGCTGTTCCCCGTTGACAATGTTGCGAGAGCTTAACAAATATCTTCGTAAAAGGTATCGTAAGCACTACCAGAACAACGAAAAAAAACAGTGCAGCATAATCCCCTTGTTTGATTAACAATAATGCAATCCCGGGAATAAAAGCAATCAGTACCAAATTGAGGGCGGGAAGCCAACCCCGCAACAACAAAAAACGGTCAAGATTGCAATGCCCCACTCCTATCGGTGCACGGAAAGCTACATATACCCGCAATGCAAATAGAATACTGAATATACTGCATAATATAGAAAAATATGCCGTCATACTGAAACCTTTGAGCTGGAACATCCATATTCCCGCTGCCACTCCTACCAGCATACCCAAGCGGGCTGCCAGTGCAAAGCCCAGATTTCCGGCACTACGGCGCGAAGCAGTAGTGATATCGATGGCCACCGTAATGCCTGCCGTCGCAGCCAATCCGAATGCTCCACCCTGCACAGCAACAAGCATCAGCAACCTCGGAAAAGTATCGACAAAGATATAGCCTAAAGTCGTTCCCAAAATCACAAATATGGAATAGACAAGTACACGTTTCCGCTTATACTCATCTCCCAGATATGCATGGAACGGCCCCACCAGGAACATCGCCGCTGCAAATACCAGAAACATGCTGCCAGCCTGCCCTGTGGAAATGCCCAATCGGGACATCATCACCGAGGGAAGCACCGGGAAAAGCATGTAGATGGATGCAAAAAGCAGGAAATTGGCAAAGCATATCCTCATAAAGCCCAGTGACCAAAGATTATCAGTATTGCTCTTTCTCATTCGGGAAATCTAAGTTCTTGACATCAGATACATAACGGCTGATAGCATCAGTCATCACAGTATGCAGATCGGCATAACGACGCAGGAAACGAGGACGGAAACCATTGTTCATTCCCAGCATATCCTGAATCACCAACACCTGACCATCTACTCCACCACCAGCACCGATACCGATAATAGGAATGGTCAGTTCACTTGCCACACGTTCGGCTAAAGCGGCAGGAATTTTCTCCAGTACAATGGCAAAACAACCGGCTTCTTCCAGCATGTGAGCGTCACTGATCAGTTTTTCAGCTTCCGTATCATCTTTCGCACGAACCGTATAAGTACCGTATTTATTGATAGATTGCGGCATCAGTCCGAGATGTCCCATAATAGGAATACCGGCACTGAGGATACGCTTCACCGTACCTATAATTTCTTCACCACCCTCCAGTTTCAGAGCGTCTGCATGACTCTCTTTCATAATACGGATAGCCGAAGCAAGACCTTCCATCTCATTACCTTGGTAAGATCCAAAAGGCATATCTACCACCACCATAGCACGTTTCACACCACGAACTACGGATTTTGCATGATATATCATCTGGTCGAGGGTAATCGGAAGCGTAGTCACATTACCTGCCATCACATTACTGGCAGAATCGCCTACCAGGATTACATCCATGCCTGCACCGTCTACAATCTGTGCCATAGTATAGTCATAAGACGTCAACATAGATATCTTTTCGCCTCTCTGCTTCATCTCTACAAGGCGATGAGTAGTCACTTTTCGAGTGTCATCTGAAATATAACCAGCCATAATTTTAATTATTTAGTTATTGATTGCTTTTTCACCACAGATTACACAGATTGGCACAGAGCAATATCATCCTCAGCATATTATCTGTGTAAATCAGTGTAATCTGTGGTGAAATCGCCGCAAAGGTAATGCTTTTTCCCTTTACTTATGCAATTCTGTTAATTTATCGTAAGTGAACCCTTGGAAATCATCTAAAACATAATGACACAACGGAACTATTTCTTCGCGTGAATTGGTAGTGGCCAAACCTATTACTGTAGCTCCGGAAGCCATACCCGCTTTCAGTCCGTTGAAAGAGTCTTCGAAAACGTAAGTTGTTTCCGGTGTGGTGCCAAATACTTTCATGCCAAGCAAGAAGCAATCCGGTGCAGGTTTGGAAGCTGTGAACATTTCAGCCGTAAGAATACGGTCGAACATAGTTTTGATTTCGGGTTTGGCACGATATACAGCTTCCATCTTTTTATCATTGGAACTGGTGACCACAGCCATCTTTACACCATTGCGACGGAGATCGGCAATAAAAGATTCTACACCGGGAATAAATTCGAATGTCATTTCCTGCTCAAAGCGGTCGAGGCCGGCGGTAATTTCTTCCTGTTCTTTAATCATACCGGGAAAGAAGGTGTTATAGATATACACCAAAGTTTGTCCCTTTACGCGGCTTTCAAGGTCTTCCATACCCAAGTAATCTACTCCCATTTTGTGCCAGAAGATGCTATACTGCGTCTCTGTGTCGACAACGACACCGTCGAAGTCGAAAAGAACGGCGATGTTTTTTGTTTCAGTCATATAAACTTCCTTTTACCTTATAATGTTAATACCTTATCAATTACGATACAAAGGTCTGAATAATCCTTGAACAGAGCAAATAAATGAGTAACTTTGCTGCAAATACAGATACGCGGACGGCACGGACCAGAGCGGACGAACGCGGATTCATTACTTTCTTTAGATTAATAGTTATGGATAATAACCCTCACATATTAGGTACCGAACGTATAGGTAAACTGCTGCTACAATATTCTATACCCGCCATCATCGGTATGACGATTACTTCACTGTACAACATCATCGACAGCATTTTCATCGGTCACGGTGTGGGTGCAATGGGTATTGCCGGATTGGCCATTACTTTTCCGCTGATGAATCTTGTGGTAGCATTCTGTACATTGGTGTCGGCAGGTGGATCTACAATCTCATCCATCCGTTTGGGGCAGAAAGATTTGGATGGAGCTACCGAGGTATTGGGAAATACGCTGATGTTTTGTCTGATCAATGCTGTTGTTTTCGGCGGACTCGCCTTTTTGTTTTTGGATGAAATATTAAGGTTCTTCGGTGCCAGCCAGGATACACTGCCCTATGCCCGGGATTTCATGCAAATTATTCTTGCAGGAACACCTATTACTTACACGATGATCGGACTGAACAATATCATGCGTGCCACGGGATATCCTAAAAAGGCAATGTTGACTTCCATGGTAACCGTGGTTTGTAACATCATCCTTGCTCCTATCTTTATCTTCCATTTTGACTGGGGTATTCGCGGAGCTGCCACGGCAACCGTTATTTCGCAGTTTATCGGTATGGTGTGGGTAGTGAAACATTTCCTTGATAAAGACAGCTTTGTGCGCTTCCGCCCGGACTTCTGGAAACTAAAGAAGCGCATCATCAGCAGTATTTTCTCGATCGGAATGTCACCTTTCTTGATGAATGTGTGCGCCTGTGTCATTGTGATTATCATCAACAACTCTCTGCAACGCCACGGAGGTGATATGGCCATCGGAGCTTACGGCATCATCAATCGCCTGCTCACTCTCTATATAATGATTGTATTAGGATTAACCATGGGTATGCAGCCCATTGTGGGATATAATTTCGGGGCACAGAAGCATGACCGTGTGAAGCAAACCTTGAAACTGAGTATCTTGACCGGTGTGTGCATCACGAGCAGTGGTTTCCTCATTTGCGAGCTTTTCCCGCATGCTGTGTCCGCTATCTTCACAAACGATCAGGAACTGATTGACATTGCTTCACGCGGTGTTCGCATTTGCGTGCTGATGTTCCCGTTGGTGGGTGCGCAGATTGTTATCGGTAACTTCTTCCAAAGTATCGGAAAGGCTAAAATCAGTATTTTCCTTTCACTTACCCGGCAACTCTTATATTTACTTCCCGGTCTGATCTTCTTCCCCCGCTTTATAGGATTGGATGGTATCTGGACCAGTATGCCGGTGGCTGACTTTTTCGCTTTCCTAACAGCACTTGTAGTGTTATGGACGTATATTCGAAAGAAAAACAAAGAGAGTATCGCGTAAGTAATTTGTACCACTCAAACAGAAGGTATAACCTTCAACTAAAAAGGGTGTAGCCCTAAGCACCAAAGGACTACACCATCCTTATCAAAGGGTGTAGCCATCCGATCTGAAAGGCTACACCCTTTTTATTCAGCTTTACAGATAGCTGTAGGCAAGGTTAAAGCATTAAATTACCTCTATTCGCTCTTGATGCTCTGTACTGGATTTTCATTGGCAATGCGCCAGGCTTTAAGAATCACCAGAAGTACAATAAGCACCAATAAGCCCACTGCCAGCAGAACAAACCACACCGGTGAAGGCAGTGTACTATCGGCAAACTGTTCCAGCCAGACACCGGAAACATACCAGGCAAAGCCGGTGCCGAGGATCACCGCACCAATAGCCACTTTTAGTATGTCCATTGCCAGTAAGCTAAGAATAGAAGGAGCTTCGGCACCATTCACCTTACGAATTGCAATTTCTTTGGAACGACGTTGAGTCTCATCGTTCACATAGCCAATAAGTCCCATGAGTACAATAAAGAAAATGCAAAGAGAAGTGATCCATACAGTATTACGGAAACGATACACATTGCTGTAATTTTCCCGTTGGATATCCATATAGGTTATAAACTCCAATGCAGCTTTCGGATATGCTTCTTTGACAAACTCATTCAGTCGCGCAAGATTTTCATCTACAGGTTCTTTTAAGCGGACGTTGTAAGAACCGTTACGTTTATCCGAAAGGATGAAAGCCGTACAAGTCTGTTCCATAAAAAAGCCCATATTACGCACATCTTCTACAATACCCACCACCGTAGGTTGGCTATCAAGACCCACCCATTGTGCATTGACTGGTAAGCGTTGTCCCAAGGCTTTATCTCCCCACTTCATCGTTTCCACCACTTTACGACCTATTAATGCTTCGCCGATATGTTCAGGCCAGGCACCTTCCACCAACTGCATACCTACTGTTTGCGGAAAGTCTTTCGCAACGTTCTGGAAGTGTAGCGGACAAAGGAAATTACCTTGAATATCTGTCAGCCCTGTAGTGCTGTAATGTGAAAGCAGCGAATTACTATTACGTGCTACAGACTCCACATAAGGTTGCCTGCGAATGTCATCTTCCACTCCTTGTCCGCTCAGATTTTCCGTGGTGCGCAACTGCCCCACCGCTAATCGCTCTGTGCGAAAACCAACACTTCGTGTCATCAAATCATGATACTGCCAAATTGTAGTAACCAACACTCCCAGGATAAAAGATACGCCAATAAACTGTACGAACAACAACCCCCGTTTCCATGAACGCTTACTGTCAGTATATCTACGGAAAATCTGTGTTACAGGAATATTAGCAAACATTCTACCCGGTAGAACACCTGCGACTAAGAACAACAGAAGTACAGTCAGACCGGGAACCCACAGATTTTGCCAGGTAAAGAGTTCTGCAAGGCGGACATGCAACATATCCTCTATCCCTTCACGGAAAATATACATCAACACCAGACAGGCTATAATAGAAGTAGCAACTAGTATTCCTGTTTCCCACATGAACATACCCAACACATGCGTTCCGTCAGCACCACAACACTTATGTACTCCCACTGCTTTGGCACGACGGCTGAACGAAGCCACTGCGGCCAGCACATAATTCATGATAGAAACAAAGAAGATAGAAAAGCCCAGTACACCCAGTATTACCAGACGTCGTACATTGTCAGGAGAACTAAGATAGATATCCGGCAATGGCAAGATGCTGAATTCCATTACATCCGTTCCTTCTTTAGTCTCGGTATAACGCTCTACGGCTTTCTGTATGCGATTATTCATCGCCTCTACGCTTTCAGGACTTTTCAGGCGGAAAAGAACGTTATAAATATCATTCGACTTCCATGTGCCACGTCCATAAATATATTCTTCAAGAGTAGGCAGTGAAATGACTGTGTTATGCGGATATACCGTATTGCCGGGAACATCCTGATAAATACCACGTACAGTGACATCCAACATTTTACTCATAGAGAAAGTCTTTCCAACCGGCTCCTCGTCACCAAAAAGTTCGCGTGCTTTACTCTGTGAGAGAAAGACAGACAAAGGTGTAGCCAATTCGTGTGGGTCGCCACGTAATATTTCCAAGCCGATGGTCTGGAAAAAAAGCGTATCTGCAAACATGACCTGCATATCTTCCAGTTTCTTATCGTCAATATAGCAGTCGGGCTGATAGAAATTAACGGAAAGACTGGCAGATTCTATCAAATCCGGCAATGCCTCCCAAAGATCAGCGGCGGCAGGGCGAAAAGTGCTGTCGTCATAGTCTTTATCAGGAATTCCATCCTTCACCCTGCGGCAACGCATTAAAGCTACATTTTCCGGATCTTTATAAAAATTCTCATAACTCAATTCATAAGCTATTTGCGAGAAAAGCAAGATGCCTATCAGCAGCCCTAGTGTCAGGGACACCAGTTTAATGAAATTACTACCCCGCCCACGAAGCAAAATCTGAACCGTATAATAAAGTTGTCTCATATCTTTCTTTTTTTACTCGCTCTTAATACTGTTTACCGGATTTTCGTTCGCTATCCGCCATGACTTCCAGATGACGCAAGCGAGGATAAGTAACAGGATAACTAATGCTATCAATATATATACCGGCCAGGAAAGCGGCACTTGTTCGGCAAACTGATCCATCCACATTCCATTGATATATGCTGCAGATATAATGCCGATAATAACAGCCGGAGCCGCTACATAAAGGACATCTTTCGAAAGCAACTCCAATATTCCCAAAGATTCCGCCCCATTCACCTTACGAATAGCGATTTCCTTGGAACGACGACGTACTTCGTCTGTAGTATAACCAATCAGGCCCATCAGCATGACAAAGAACATAGTCAATGCCGCCAATATCGTGGCGTTACTGAAGACACGAACCGGATTATACTTGTTCAAAATCTGATCTTCCATACTATAGAAGTCAACCGTCTTGTCAGGATAAGCCTCAGAGACGTCCTTGTTCAGACGACGTAAATTCTCGGCAAAGGGTTCCTTGAGACGTACATGAACAGTATTACCAAAGGTACGGGTATAGCCAAACATAATGACATCCTGTGGCTGATAGAAAGAGCCTATATGGAAATTCTTCAGCACACCTACTACTTTCAAATTTCGACCTTCGGCACGCAACGGATGATTCAGCGCTTTGTCTCCCCAACGCATCCGTTCCGCAAAAGCCTCATTCACGACTATTTCGTCCGATGCACGCGCCGGACGCCCTTCCTTCATCGTCATCCCCATCATCTTAAAGTAGTCTTCAAGTGCATAACTGAATCGGGTCGAGAAGAGCGATTGTCCACCCTCACCTTCAATCATTGAACCGCTATAGCTCCATACTGGGGTACTGACAGCAGAAGATACCTCCTCCACATAAGGCAGTCCGCGGAAGAATTGCAAGGCAGGGCCACTCGCTTCTTCACCACCGAAATAAACATTTCCGATAGCAACACGCTGTGGATTGTAGCCCATATCTTTATCTTTCACATAATTGTACTGCGCCATCACCACATACATCAGTCCACAAATGAAGGCCACACCCGCAAACTGAACGAAAAGTAACGGACGTTTCCACCCCTTCTTACCTTCTGTATAGCGGCGGAACACCTGAGACACAGGTATGCGGGCAAACAGCCTGCCTGGCAGAATTCCACCTACAATGAACAGAACCAGCACCACAACAAGCGGCACCCAGATACGATCCGGTGCAAAAAGTACACTCAACTTGGCTGCGGTAGTATCTTCTATGAACTCCTGGAAATTGAGTAATATCAACCCCATCAACACCAAGGCCAGCGCAATAATAATTCCCGTTTCCAAAAGAAACATTGAGAACACCGTACCTCCACTTGCACCGCTGCACTTATGCACACCCACCGCTTTGGCACGATACGTGAGCGAAGAAATAGAAATGAGCACGTAGTTCAGTGACGCGATAAAAAGAATAGCCAGAGCTAAGATACTCATAATGCTGTCCATGCGTTTCACCTGATCTTCGTCACGATACACATCACGGATAGGTTTCACAAAAGCAGTGTAACCGTATGCTTTCTTATCTTCTTCCGGCCGATACTTCTGTATCATGGCATCCAGACGGGTATTCACCACTTCCTTGTCAGCTCCCGGACGGAAACGGATATATTCGTAATAGCTGTCGCCTCCGCGCCAGGAATAGTTACCCCAGTCACGGCTCCAAGCCGTAGGCATGGAAATAACAGCTTCCGGACGCATAGTAGCGTTCTCGGGCAAATCGACATAAGTGCCCTTTACCGTCAGTTGCAACTCCTTATTATAACTAATGACTTTTCCAATAGGATTCTCACCACCATATATTTTCTGAGCCAAATCGTCACTCAAAAATATGACATCGTTCTGCATCAGATCTTTTTCCGGATTGCCACTCAGTACCTCAATACCCATAGTCTTGAAAAAAAGTGAATCGGCTAATATTTTCCGGGCATCGATGCGTACACTGCCATTGTAAAGTGGTGAAGAAACAAAATACGCAATGCTGGCAGCCGCCTCTACCTCTTTGGGAAAATTCTCCAAAATGGCACCTGCCACAGGACCACAGTTTTGTTTTTGCGGTTCAAATTGTTCACCCTCAGCCGAAAATATGGAGTATATCTGATAAAGATCATCATAGTCCTTGTAGCAAGTATCATAGCTTTGTTCAAAAGCCACACGTGAAAACAGCAGAATACTCATCGTCAATCCCAATCCAAGGGAAATGACTTTGATTATATTCGAACCGCGCCCACGCAACAGGGTACGTATGACATAATATAGTTGTTTCATAGTTCAATCTCTTTATAAACTTATACTCCTTGTGCCGCAATACTGGCCACCACGCTACCATCAAACAAATGTATCGTACGATGTGCAAACGAAGCGTCATGCTGAGAGTGTGTTACCATAATAATCGTCGTTCCCTCCCGATTCAATTCCGTCAACAGATTCATGACTTCTGCACCATTCTTAGAATCCAGATTACCGGTCGGTTCATCGGCAAGTATTAATTTAGGATTAGTTACCACAGCACGGGCAATAGCTACACGTTGCTGCTGACCACCGGACAATTGTTGCGGGAAATGCTTGGCACGATGGCTGATATTCATTCGTTTCAATATATCCTCCACCATCCGACGACGTTCGGAAGCCTTAATGCCGAGATACGTCAAAGGCAATTCCACATTTTCATAAACATTCAGTTCGTCTATCAAGTTAAAGCTTTGGAATACGAAACCTAGTTTACCTTTCCGCACACGGGTACGTTCTTTTTCTTTTAGGTCTCCGACTTCCTGTCCCAGAAGTTTATATGAACCTTCCGTCGGATTATCCAGCAATCCCAAGATATTCAACAGGGTTGATTTACCACAACCTGACGGTCCCATGATGGCTACAAATTCTCCCTCTTTCACCTCAAGATTCACATGGTTCAATGCTACTGTTTCTACTTCCGTTGTACGGAATACTTTGCTGATGTCATTAATTTCAATCATGATGTTTATTATTAAAGTCTTATATAATATTCTGTTTATATAAATGCAGAAAGTATGCCAAAACTTAATATTCATTCATTATCAACAATTTATCTTTTTAAACGTATACAAATAGTGTCTAATAATTAGACACCTCCGTCTAAAAAATGGACAATTATGGAAATTAGTACAGCACGAAGGAACAGAAAAAAGGAAAATAAGACAATCATTTATCTAAAAGAAAACTCTATCTTTGCAATCAGTTTTCAATCAAAGAGATTATATAATATTAATATCATACACATGAAACTATCTAAACTCCTGTTCATTCCGCTTACCGGCCTGTTTATGGGCGGTTGCGATATGATAGATTACCATCCTTATGATGTCCGCATCAGTGGTCAGACAAATATAAATAATCGTAATATAGAAAAGATAGAGGCCAATTGCAAGGATAAGGCAACTATTCGTTTTGTCACTATGGGTGACTCCCAGCGTTGGTATGATGAGACCCTGGACTTTGTCAATCACCTTAATAAACGGGATGATATAGATTTTGTCATTCATGGCGGAGATTACAGCGACTTCGGTGTTACAGACGAGTTCCTGTGGCAACGTGATATCATGAATAAGCTAAAAGTTCCCTATGTCGGTCTGATCGGTAATCATGACTGCCTCGGTACAGGCGAAGAAACTTTTCGTATTGTATTCGGTGACCCCAATTTTTCTTTCATAGCCGGTCGCATCAAATTCATTTGTCTGAACACCAATGCTATCGAATTCGACTACTCCCGCCCCATCCCTGACTTTGAATTCATTAATGCCCAGTTAGATGATCGCCGCGACGAGTACGACCGTACTATCTTCTCCATGCATATACGACCGTTTTGCATGGAGTTTAACAATAATGTAGCTCAAGTGTTTCAATATACCATTAAGCAATTTCCCGGCTTACTATTCTGTACTGCTGCGCATGAACATCGCGTATTCGAAGAAGATTTTTTTGAAGATGGCGTGATGTATTACATGAGCGACTGTATGAAACACCGCAACTATTATATATTTACTGTAACCCCTGATGGATATGAGCGTGAAGTGGTCTATTATTAAAGCACTGACGTGCTTCCTTCTTGTATGCTCATCAACCGGCTATGCGCAAGAAGCCAATACAATAACCATAGAGCCACGCCGGGTATTCAGAGATACCGTTATCATCACAAAACATGATACCGTGTGGCTGGAGAAAGAAAAAGTAAAAATAGACAGTGCCGATATCAGTAATAAACGTTCCAGCCGTTATGATAAGCGTGTCCATCGCTATCGTAAACACTGGGAAAGCCTGATACCAACACATACAAAGCTGCAATTTGCCGGTAACATGGGATTGCTATCTCTGGGTACAGGATGGGATTATGGAAAACGGAATCAGTGGGAAACGGATATCTTTTTCGGTATTCTGCCTAAGTACGACTCCAAACGTACCAAAATCACCATGACTCTGAAACAGAACTATATGCCATGGAGTATAGCTCTTGGAAAAGAATTTGCTGTCGAACCACTTGCATGCGGCATGTATTTCAATACAGTATTCGGCAATGAATTTTGGACACATGAGCCCGAACGTTATCCAAAAGGTTATTACGGCTTCTCATCCAAGGTACGCATTCATGTATTCCTGGGACAACGTCTGACTTATAATATTCCCCCACGTTGGCGTCTGGGAGCAAGAGCCGTTACTTTTTATTATGAAATAAGTACCTGTGATCTGTATGTAGTAAGTGCATTCACCAACAAATATCTGAAGCCCAAAGATTATCTCAGCTTATCGTTCGGACTGAAGACACAACTCTTTTAACCTTCTCTATAACCACAAAGTCATGTCTGCTCACGCGGACATGACCTCAAGAGAATTTATGGAATCGAACACATGTTATACAAACTCTTCAACCATGTACATATCTGTGACGAAGTCGTCAACAATGTTACCAAGGTTCTCGCAGGCTTCATCAGGTGTTTCACCGTACGCACTGCACATGATATTACTTTTCAAATAGGCGTAATAGCCGCCATCGGTAGTTGCCTCAATAGCATAATCATTTCTATTCAGTTTCATATCTAACTCCTTTCTTTTTTATTACGATGCAAAGATGGAGATTCAGTGTTACGGAAACATGTATAGGATATGACAATGATGTAAAAATGGCAAGGGCTGCATCTTCTTTGTGCGAAGTGCAGCCCTTTACCTTAGATCTTTAGATATCCTATATTTAATAAGAACGAGCGAATAAAGCACGACAAGCAGAAGGTTTGCCTGTCACCATACAGGTACCCGGTTCTTTGTCATCATCCAAGAACGTTTCGAAAGGAATACAACGGATAGTTGCTTTTGTTTCTTCTTTAATCTTCTCCTCTGTTTCAACAGTACCATCCCAGTGAGCAAGAATAAATCCACCTTCTTCAATCTTCTCCTTGAATTCATCATAACTATCCACTTTCGTGATATGAGAGTTACGGTAGTTAAGGGCTTTCTGATAGACATTAGTCTGGATTTCTTCTAACAGGTTCTTTACATATTCTTCGATGCCGTCGCAAGAAAGAGTTTCTTTCTCCAATGTATCGCGACGCATAACTTCCATTGTATTGTTCTCCAAATCACGACCACCCATAACAAGACGTACCGGCACACCTTTCAGTTCATAATCAGCAAATTTGAAACCCGGACGTTTGTTATCAGCATTGTCATACTTAACAGAAATACCCATAGACTTCAGTTTAGCAACAATGCCTGCCACTTTCTCGTTAATCTTCTGCAGCATCTCTGCGTTCTTATAGATAGGCACGATAACCACCTGTATTGGAGCCAGATGCGGAGGCAGTACAAGTCCGTTGTCATCAGAATGAGTCATGATCAGTGCACCCATCAGGCGAGTAGATACCCCCCATGAAGTAGCCCAAACATATTCCATTTTGTTTTCCTTATTCACGAATTGCACGTCAAATGCCTTGGCGAAATTCTGTCCAAGGAAGTGCGACGTACCACTTTGCAAGGCTTTCCCATCCTGCATCATAGCCTCAATGGTATAAGTATCCAGTGCACCGGCAAAACGCTCATTAGCTGATTTTACACCTTTCACTACGGGAACTGCCATGTATTTTTCGGCAAATTCGGCATATACATTCAGCATACGTACAGCTTCTTCTTCAGCTTCCTCACGGGTAGCATGTGCAGTATGCCCTTCCTGCCACAAAAATTCAGCAGTACGCAGGAAAAGACGAGTACGCATTTCCCAACGCATTACGTTGGCCCATTGGTTACACAAGATAGGCAGGTCACGATAGGAATTAATCCAATTCTTATAAGTATTCCAAATGATGGTTTCTGAAGTAGGACGGATGATCAGTTCTTCTTCCAACTTAGCTTCCGGGTCCACAATAACTCCGCTACCGTCAGGAGCATTTTTCAGGCGATGATGAGTAACGACTGCACATTCCTTTGCAAAACCTTCCACATGTTCTGCCTCACGGCTGAGGAAAGATTTCGGAATCAACAATGGGAAATAAGCATTCACATGCCCTGTTTCCTTAAACATATCGTCGAGTTGACGCTGTATTTTCTCCCAAATAGCGTATCCGTAAGGTTTAATCACCATACAGCCACGCACAGCTGACTGTTCTGCCAGGTCGGCCTTTACCACCAGTTCATTATACCACTGCGAATAATTCTCGCTGCGTTTGGTCAGGTCTTTTAATTCTACTGCCATTTTATTTTGTTTTTTAAAGTTTTTCGGATTATACAAAATGAGGAAGCCACAAATCTGTAACTTCCCCATTTTTCGGCAAGAGCGGCAAACGAGGCTCGAACTCGCGACCCTCAGCTTGGGAAGCTGATGCTCTACCAACTGAGCTACTGCCGCATTGCTTTCTTAAAAAGACGGTGCAAAGGTAAAAGAAGTTTTTTTATATTCAAAAATAAAAATGTACTTTTACAGCCACTAAAGTGAAAAAAATATGAAACGGATCATACTCATTACCGGAGGTGCCCGCTCCGGTAAAAGCAGCCATGCGGAAAAACTGGCGCTAAGTCTCTCTCCTACTCCTGTTTACCTTGCTACCGCACGTATTTGGGATGAAGAATTCCGACAACGCGTAATCCGCCATCAACAAAGACGCGGACCGGAATGGACAAATATAGAGGAAGAAAAAGAGCTAAGCCGTCATCAATTAATCGGAAGGACTGTCCTGATAGACTGTGTTACTTTATGGTGTACCAACTTCTTCTTTGATGTAAATGCAGATACAGATAGTGCCCTGACAGCTGCCAAAGAAGAATTCGACCGTTTTACAGCGCAAGATGCTACCTTCATCTTTGTTACCAATGAAATAGGTATGGGAGCTACTTCAGAAAATGAAATTCAGCGTAAGTTCACAGACATGCAAGGCTGGATGAACCAGTACATCGCCGAACACGCTAATGAAGTATGGTTGATGGTATCGGGGATTCCGGTAAAAGTGAAATAGAGAGAGGAAAAGATGATAGAATGGTAAGATGATAAGATTCAAAGTTATAAATATTGCATATGAAAACATTTAAGATAATACGTCCGGACGAGAATATCCGTCCAGCATTGATTGATAAAATTAATAATCTGACTAAACCCAAAGGTTCATTAGGTACTCTTGAAGAGCTGGCCTTGCAAATAGGCTGGATACAACAAACTCTGTCTCCTACCCTGCAACATCCACAGAATATAATCTTTGCCGCTGATCATGGCATTGTAGACGAAGGTGTCAGCCTTTCGCCCAAAGAAGTTACCTGGCAACAGATTAGTAATTTCTTACATGGAGGTGCCGGAGTGAATTTCCTTTGCCGACAGCATGGGTTTACCTTGAAAATAGTAGATGCCGGTGTAGATTATAATTTACCTTATGATACAGGTATCATCGACATGAAAGTACGGAAAAGTACTCGAAATTATCTGCATGAAGCTGCAATGACAGAAGAGGAAATGGAACTATGTCTGGAGCGCGGTGCAGAAGTGGTACGCAATTGCCATAAAGAAGGTAGCAATATACTCAGTTTTGGGGAAATGGGTATTGGAAATACATCTTCCTCATCCCTGTGGATGACTTGCTTTACAAATATTCCTCTGGAGCAATGTGTAGGTGCGGGAAGCGGACTGGATAATGTTGGTATCCGTCATAAATATGAAGTATTAAAACAGTCATTAGATAACTACAGAGGAGATCGTTCTCCCCATGATATCATCCGTTATTTTGGAGGCCTGGAAATGGTGATGGTAATAGGTGCTATGCTTCAAGCAGCCGAACTTGGAATAGTTATTATGGTAGATGGATTCATTATGACAAACTGTATTCTAGCTGCCAGCAAATTATATCCGGAAGTACTGCATTATGCTATTTTCGGACATTGTGGAGATGAAACAGGTCATAAACTACTACTCGATCACATGAAAGCCAGACCGCTTTTAAATTTAGGTCTGCGTTTGGGTGAAGGGACAGGTGCCATCTGTGCATATCCCATTGTGCAGTCCGCCATACGTATGATTAATGAAATGGATAACTTCGCGCATGCTTCTATAACAAAGTATTTCTAAACGTATGAAAGTCCTAGCAGCATTCATCTTCTTCACCCGGCTTCCTTTTTGGAGAATCAAAGAAGTCCCGGCTAAATACTTCAAACGTATTGTTCCATACTGGCCATTAGCCGGATGGCTGACGGGTAGTATTACGGTTGGAGTACTGTGGATAGCAGCTCAGATACTTCCCATTTCCATCGCATGGGTACTTGCCATCCTCTCCCGATTGCTTATCACAGGCTGTCTGCACGAAGACGGACTGGCTGATTTTTTTGATGGCTTTGGTGGAGGCACCACCAAAGAACGGACACTTGCCATTATGAAAGATTCCCAGATAGGAAGTTATGGTGTCATAGGATTAATAGTCTATTTCTTGCTATTATTCTTACTTCTGGAAAATCTACCTTTGAAACTGATTTGTGTACTCGTAATTTGTGGCGACTGCTGGTCTAAATTCTGTGCTTCACAGATCATCAATTATTTGCCTTATGCACGGAAAGAAGAAGAAAGTAAGGCAAAAAATGTATATGACCGCATGACCTGGCAAGAATTACTGACGGGATTCATCTGTGGATTTTTACCTATTATATTATTCTTACCGATAGATTTCTGGCCGGTTATGATCTGCCCCATTTTGACATTCACCCTATTGTATCGGTTGATGAAACGTCGTCTTCAAGGTTATACAGGAGATTGCTGCGGAGCTACATTCCTGCTTTGTGAGCTTTCATTCTATTTGGGTGCATTAATCTTGCTGTATGCACACATCAAATACGGTAACCCGAATTTTATTAATGTTTATTTAAAATAATAATTATATGGAAGTTATTTTTATCAGACATACCTCGGTAGATGTCCCTCCCGGAGTGTGCTACGGACAAACAGATGTTCCTTTGCGAAACAGTTTCGAACAAGAAGCTGCCGTCACATCCGGAAATTTAAAATCTTACCGTCCGAAAGGGAGAGATTTCGATTATGTATATACTAGTCCGCTATCCCGTTGTGTACGTCTTGCTACCTACTGCGGATATCCTGATGCCGAACGTGACAACCGAATTATGGAAATGAACTTCGGGGATTGGGAAATGAAGAGTTTTGATGAAATAAGTGATCCAAGACTGAAAGAATGGTATGCCGACTACATAAACGTACCTGCTACAAACGGTGAATCATTCGCCATACAGTATCAACGTGTCGCCAGTTTTTTGGATGAACTGAAAGAAAAGAATTATGAGAAAGTAGCCATATTTGCACATGGAGGCGTATTGATTTGCGCCCAACTTTATGCAGGAGCTATAAAACAGGAAGAGGCATTCAGTGCTTTGACTCCCTATGGAGGAATCATTCAGTTAAGACTTGATTAGATATCCGAATACTAAACAAGACCAATGGTCCTTCTGAAGCCCCTTCCTGCACCTTATAAGTACCATTAAAGGCATGAATGAAGTGCGCATTGATTTCATGACGGATCAATGCTGTCTTGTTTTCAAAGCGTGCTTTGGCCAAAGGCGTACCTGTCACTTTAAAGAACAACATATTCTTTTCTTTATCGTGTCTGATCCGAATAGTAATATTGTATGTATTCTCATCATTCTCCGATGGTATCAACAGACTGGACAACAAGGAAGAAAACCTGTTTTTATCTATACTTATCGCCATACTTTCTATATCCGTCTTCAAACGAATACTCACTCGCCCATTATCGGTATGTTCTGCAATGGCTATTTCTTGCCGACACAAGGCCATCACTTCACACTCCTCCTGTACATACTGTGTCTTACCAGATTCCAAACGAGAAAGTTCCAGGATACTATTGACATACTCCAACAGATTTTCCGCATTTTCCTGAATCATTTTACCATATTCCACCTTCGCTTCCGCAGTGAGTTCTTTCGACTCCGTCAAAAGTTCGGCAAACCCTACCACCACATTCAACGGAGTACGTATGTCATGGCTGATTTCAGATTGCAAGCGATCTTTAGTAACATTATCCGCTTCTGCCTGCATAGCCGCATTTGCCGTTACTTTTTCAGCCACAGCAATCTTCCGGGACAAATAACGAGTATAAAGATAGAACAAAAGCACTAACACTAACAATGTGATAAGAAACAGGAAACCACGCTGATAATTGGTATCCTTTATTTTCTGCTTTTCCAGAAGAAGATCATCAATATGATAGATTTCCTTCATTTGTCGTAACTGATTTGCTGAAAAAACATTATCCAATGAATCCTGAGTCCGTATCAGGTAACGCCTGGTTTCAATAGCTCCGTCAATATCACCCTTATCAATCTGTGTAGATGCTTTATAATTAATGAAAGTAGCGAATATGGAAGCATCATGATTCAGCACCACGGAAGTCACCTCATCTATCAACGCAATACTTTTATCATATTCCTTCGTACGAGTATAATACTGTAACTGAACTAACTGAACATTCAGCCAAAACGCTATATCGACATGACTGTCCAGTAATGCTTTAGCCTTATCCATATGTTCCAATGCCACAGGAAAATTCCCCTGTTCCATAAAAAGAAACACATATTTAAGTTGGCAGTCGATTTCAAAGTTTGTCCAATTCTTACGGGCTTCGGGTTCACGGGAAATGATTTCCTGCAAAGTCTCATCCATCTGTTTGAGATAAAAATGTTTCAGACTATCCTGCCCGGCATTGCTATACATTCGGATAATGCGTGAAAGGATATCCACACGCAAAGCAGCCTTAGTCTGTGGGGTCAAACGCTGACAAGCTTTCTGGAAGATCTTCAAGGCTTCATCTCCTCTACTGGATATTCCATAAGCACACCCCAGACTATTGTACGATGCAATTTCTCCATTATTACAATGATGTTCCAAAGATTCTTTTAATGCTTCCTTAGCTATATATACAGCCTTCTCTACCTGTCTCTTGGAAGCCAATGCGCGACTGATAGCGGCCTTCTGCTCCAGATAATAGTCATAAGTGCCTACTTCCGGAGCATACTTTTTCAGTTCATTCACCCAATAAGTCAGGCTGTCCGGATCATGTAGTTTATCATAGCAGGAAGCTAGATAATACGCTCCCAGATTTTCATACGTCACATTCTTCTGGGCACGGGCTTCCTCGTACAAAGCGGTAGAGAAAGTTTTGTTATAAGGGGGATATTGATGCCTGTAAGCCATATCACGTAAATAAGTAAGTCTGACAAGTGTATTCGGCATCGCATGTGCTATTTTCAGAATACTATCCTGATATTGCTGTGCATTGGCATCTTCTGCATACAGCACACAAGAATATAGCATACTCAGCAAACAAAACCATATTACTACGATATATCTCATCATACAGCATCCTCCCCTTTTGATTTATACTTCAACGGATGTGTAAAGCAGAAACGTGCACCTTGCGTATAGTTGCTGTCCACCCATATTCGTCCCCTCATATAGGTCACAATCAGTTGACATATAGAGAGCCCCAAACCACTACCCTGTGCAAAGTCATTCAGTTTCTCAAAACGCTCAAAAATCAAGCCCTGTTTCTCAAGCGGGATACCGCAACCGGTATCGGTTACAGAGAAGAAAGCCGTATTAGGATCGGATAATTCCAACTTCAATACGATAGAACCTTCTTTAGTAAATTTAGTGGCATTCACCAACAGATTAATCAAGACCTGTCGAAGACGGGCATCATCCGTATCTATCATCAGTTCAGAAAGTTCGGTATCATAACGTAGTTCCACTTCAAGTTTACGAGAAGCAGACACTGTTTCCGAAGCCTCTCTACAAAGTTTCACGGCATCATAAGGACGTATATTGAACGTTATATTATCATTCTCAAAATCAGAAAAATCAAGAATATCATTAATCAGTTTCAAAAGCTGAAAAGAGTTAACTTTAATGATTTCACAAAACTCTTTACGAGACTCTTCGTCGAAAGAGTCATCATCTGAAGCCAATACAGCCGAGAAGCCAACAATGGCATTAAGCGGGGTACGCACTTCATGGCTCATATTAGACAGGAACATATTCTTCTTCTGGATAGCCCGTTCCGCCTTCCGTATCATTACTTCCTGCGAATGTTTCGATTCTTGCAGACGGAATATCTTCTTCCAACTGAGATACAGGAAAAGAAATAAGACCAGCGTGCAAACAATAATACCTCCCAAGTAAAAACGATAGGAAAACAAGCGGTCACGCTCGTTCTGATAAGTCAGCCGGTCGGCTTGGAAGCGGGTGGTCAACTGATCTATCTCTTTAGGATAATTTTTCTCAAAAGACGATTTAATGTATGAAAAGACCAAACCGTATTGCTTATATGCTTCTTCCTTACGCCCCATTTTCACAAGCAGGTCAGCCTTGTCTTGCAGGACTTCCTTGTACAAGCTACTGTTGATTTCAGCATAGTCCGTATGTAAAAAAGCATCATAAGTTGTCAGAGATTTCTCATATTCACCGATACGTTCCCAATACATAGCCTCGGCTATCAAGAAATGTTGCATAATACCCGGAATCAGTTTTTCCCTCAAATGCTCCACTTCATCCAAGTGTTGGCGAGCTGTCTTCACAGAACCCTTAAACAGTTGACAATAGGCATTGAAAATATGTCGGACAGCTTGCTCCTGTTCGGAAAGACTATCTGCGGGAAAACGATTCAGGCGGGTCATGAAATATGCTGCCTCCGTAAAATTACGAATACGAAGATTGTGCTCTACTAATTCCAACAATAACATCCGGACATGTATTCCCTCACCGGACATTTGATCGAACATCTCTAATGCCTGTACATGAGCACTTCCTGCTTCCTGGTTTCGTCCGGTATAAGAATACACCTCACTAATGGCATTCAGTGCAAGAGCTGTTCCCAAAGCATGCGAGAGTGCACTTGCTTTTGAATACATCTGCTCACTCCAATCAATGGCCAGGCGTATTTCTCCACGAAAAAGATATGATTTTATAAGTATACGTTCCAGTTCAAAGTACGTATTATATTGCTTGGTAGATTCCAGATAATTGAGGATACTATCCAGATTGATAGCCGAGCTTTCTTCCTTTGTCAGATAATCAAAGCCCATACTGTTGTGAAAAGCAGATATCACTTCATCTTGAATGGTAGCACGCTCGACTTCTGCCAGGCTATCCTCCCCTGCTGATAATGGGAAAACGCATCCAAAGCATACTATATGGAGAACGAAATATTTCAGTAAGTTTCTCATGAAGTTTGTTTGTTTCGTGCTGTGTGGTGTTTGTGCTGCCATTCACCGCATACGCTGGCAAATATATTCAATATTTCCCAAGAAGCCAAAAATTGTGAATGACTAAATGAAAAAAGAAATCAAAGTAGTAGTTATTATCAGAATTACTATCATTATTCCTTCGGCACGGCGATTGATACGAACAGCTACTTTCATGTCTTCCGTGGTTAAAAGACGATCATTGCTACCAATGTAAGGCTTCCAGACTTCTTCACCGAAATAATTGTGCGGACCTCCGAAACGGCAATCCAGAATACCGGCAAGAGCAGCCTCGGGATAACCGGAATTCGGGCTGGCATGTTGACTGCCATATATTCCAACGAATCTCAACAGAGCCCCAAACCGGCCTCGAGGAAGAAAAGCAAGTATCATGAGAAAAGCTGTCAAACGGGCAGGAATATAATTGGATACATCATCCAGGCGAGCGGCAAAACAGCCGAAAGCACGGTAACGTTCGTTACGATAGCCAATCATGGAATCCAGAGTATTCACCATCTTATAGGCAAGCATACCGGGAATACCTAATAACATATACCAAAATAGGGGAGCAATTACTCCATCACTCAGATTCTCTGCAAGCGTTTCAAGTGCTGCCGTACGTACTTCCTGTGCAGAAAGTCCGGAAGTATCACGACCGACTATACGAGCTACCTGCTTCCTGCCTTCTTCCAACGAACGATCTACAGCTTCGAATACCATACGAACTTCACGGATAAGTGTGGTACCCGCCAGACAGAAAAAAATGGTAAGTATCTGTAGTGCCAGAAGTAGTCCCGGAGAAAATGACGCTATCCAGTGAAATAGATAGTATGCCGCAAAATAAACGGCAAGAACAAGAACAATAGCTACGAAAGCACCTTTTAGTCCTCGTCTTGAACCTTTATTCAACAGATGTTCGCAGAATGAAATCATCTTTCCGAATGCAACTACAGGATGAGGCAACCAAACAGGGTCTCCCAGCCAGCGATCAAGCAACCAGGCAGCAAGCAAGGGCAGGCTGAGGACAAATACGGTGTTTAAGATAAGAAGAATATTTTCCATTGTGATAACATGTAATTGGGGGCTTTTCTATACGGTTATGAATAAGACTCACCACAGATTACACAGATTGACACAGATTTATTAATCTAATAATCAGTAAAATAGAATCTGTGTCAATCTGTGTAATCTGTGGTGAGTCTTATTCATTCCTATGCCGATATGTATTATCAATAAGTCGCAAACCATTGTTCTATAGCCTGTACGAGCCGATCATTTTCCTCAGCTGTCTGGGCAGCAATACGAAAGAAATGTTCATCCAGACCTTCAAAATTAGAAGCATCGCGAATTAGTATGCCGTGTTCATTGGCGAGGTAATTCTTGAGAGCAGAAGCCTTGCCAATGCGAAGACGAACCAACATAAAATGAGTTTCCGTCTCCCATACCTCAAGACCGCCCAAGCTCTCCAAAGCATGACGTAAACGAGCCGTCTCCTGCAAATAAACAGAAATATTCAAGGGATTAGGCACATCGTAAGCCAGCAGATAGATTCCAGCCTCAATAGCTAACTGATTGACAGACCAAGGCATACGATGAGTACGCAAACGACTGAGCAAGCCTTCGTCAGCAGTTATATATCCCAGTCGTAAACCCGGAACAGCATAGCGTTTCGTCATGGAATGAAGCAGCAGGACATTCGGAAAGTTGACTGCTTCATCTGGCGAAAACAAAAGCTGTACAGTAAAGAACTCGTAAGACTGGTCGATAACAAAACAAACCTGCGGATTACGGGTAATCAATTCTTTCAGATAAGCTTTCTCTATGACCGTACCGGTAGGATTGTTAGGATTACAAAGCCATAGCATACGGATATCAGGCGGTAAGAGATAATTGGTTTCTGCTGTCGGAAGCTTATAGAGTGACGTCACCCGATGACCATGCATGCGGCAAGCGTCAGCATACTCACTGAATGTAGGTTGAAAAATGGCTGTATTAGTACCACGAAAAGTTTGTGCTATAAGATAAATAGCTTCTGTAGCACCATTCGTCACACAAACAGAGGCAGCAGTAAGGTGATACTTCTCTGCCAGACGACCTTCCAGAGTATAAGGTTCCGGTTCCGGATAAGAAGAAATACCGCTGATACAGCTACACAAATGAGCCTGAAGTCCGGATAAATCTACACGATTATACACATTGGAACTGAAATTGGCCGTTATAGGCCGCTCGAATTTATAGGAATCATCTCCGTGTCCTTCAATCATGAGTTGTCAGTATTTTATAAATAAGTGGCAGATCAACATGACTACGCACATGGTCGGCCAGTTTATTGTATTGTTCTTCTTTGAATTGATGATAATCGAAAGATTTTCCCGCATCGGCAATCTTGTCGGCAAAAGGTTCCAGAAGGAAGTCGATGAATGAGGGATTGTCAAGAATACCGTGGATATATGTTCCTATACAGGTACGATCCAGGAAATAACCGTCTGCACCGCCATCTTCCAAAAGATTCAGAGGGGAAACCGGTGCATCATAAACAGGAACGGTGGTACCCATGTGGATTTCGTAACCTTCCAGATTTGCCTGCATTCCGTCAGTAGACAAATGACTGTTTTCCCTTGCAGCAGCGGAAAGGCGGAATTTTATTTGCCGGGTAATCTTCTCTCCCGTCATATGTGTACTGACAGGTAAAAGCCCTAAACCGGGTAAACGTTCTATTTCTCCTTCCACATGGTCAGGATCACACACTTCCTGTCCCATAATCTGATAGCCGCCACAAATGCCCATAACGGTGGCGCCTTCACGATGGGCACGTATCACAGCTTGTGCCACACCATTACGACGCAATTCGTGCAAATCGGCAAGGGTACTCTTGCTGCCGGGTAATAAAATGATATCGGCTTTCGCCAATTCATCTACATTATTCGTATAGAAAAGATGTACCCGGGGATCGCGTTCCAACACATTAAAGTCGGTAAAGTTACTGAGATGGCGCAGCAATACAACCGCTATGTTTACTTTACCCTGCTCTGTCTGCACGGATTTTGTGGCAAGGGCCAGCGAATCTTCTTCCTCGATATAAATATCCTTATAATAAGGAACAACGCCTACCACAGGGATACCACAAAGTTCTTCAAGCATCTTTACTCCGGATTCGAACAAACGGATATCACCACGAAATTTATTGATTAGTATGCCCTTGATCCGCTCCCTTTCGTAAGGACGCAGCAACATTAACGAACCATAGACACTGGCAAAAACCCCTCCCCGGTCAATGTCTCCTACGAGGATCACATCTGCTCCGGCATGTAAGGCCATAGGTAGGTTTACCAGATCCGTATCCCGAAGATTTATCTCGGAAATACTTCCGGCACCTTCCATCACAATGGGGTTATAACGGGTGGCAAGACGGTCGAAAGCTGAACAGACCTCGTGACGCAACTCTTCACGACCTTCAACACGGAAATACTCATAGGCACTACGGTTACCGATGGGACGTCCGTTAAGTACCACTTGCGAGGTATGATCAGAAGAGGGCTTCAACAACAACGGATTCATATCTGTATGGCAGGGAACTCCTGCCGCTTCGGCCTGAACAGCCTGGGCACGACCTATTTCCAGCCCTTCAGGTGTAGCATAGGAATTAAGTGCCATATTCTGTGCCTTAAATGGTGCCGGATGATAGCCATCCTGACGGAAAATACGGCAGAAAGCCGCGGCAATAATGCTTTTACCTACATCACTACCGGTACCGGCAAACATAATAGGATGAAGTTTCTCCATAAGAAAATGTTTTTTAGAGAGGGCAAAGATAATGCAAATCGAGTGCAGAACTTTCATGCTTGCATGAAAAAGTTATGCTGAGGTATTGGTAATAGGTATTAAACGATCCTTGTAATAGGTATTAAACGATCTCTTTAATAGATATTAAATGGTCTCTTTAATAGGTATTAAACGGTCTTGGTAATTATCCGAACAAAAAGAAGCTTTCATTTTCATGCCGCCATTGAACAATAGAAACGAACGAGTGTTTGAGATAAACGAACCTAAACCAACAACTTGACGTATGAAACATATTTTATTGATCGTTCTGTTGGGAGCAAGCCTATCTGTGACGGCGCAAACGAAACTCTCCCTCAGCTACGACGACGCCCTACAAATGCTGCAAAAAGGCAATCAAAGCCTGAAGATTGCGGACAAAGGTATTGAAACAGCCCGCACAGAGCGGGATAAACTGAATGCTTTGTGGTATCCGAGCCTACAGGGAGCCGGTACGTATGTCCACATGTCCGAAAAGATAGAAGTGAAACAACCCCTATCCCAATTCACAGATCCGGCAAAGGATTTTGTACACGACATCATACCGGACGATAAATTCATTAGCGGAATACTGGATCAGATAGGTAGCTACACTCTGGCTTTTCCTCTTGCTCCCCGTAATTTGACCACTGTAGGCTTAACTGCCGAATGGGTGGTCTTTTCCGGTGGAAAGCGTATACGGGCAGGCAAAATCGGAAATCGGTTGATTGACCTTGCCCGGGAAAACCGTGCACAGACAGATGCCACACAACGAACCCTATTGGCAGAAAGCTATTACGGTCTCAGCCTCGCCAAAGAAGTTGCAGCAGTCCGCCAAGACACTTATAATGGTTTGAAACAGCATTATGAAAATGCTCTTAAACTTGAAGCTGCCGGAATGATTGACAAGGCCGGACGCCTCTTTGCACAAGTGAATATGGACGAAGCCTGGCGGGCACTGGAAGCCGCACAGAAAGAAGTAACAGTCGTGGAAAGTGCTTTACGTACCTTGCTCAATCTGGAGGACACCTGCAAAATTGAACCTACGTCTCCTCTCTTTATCAATTCCACACTCCCGGCAAAAGAGGAGTTTCAGCAGACTATGCGTTCGGGAAACTATATCCTGAACCAGTTGTCACTACAACAGAGCATTGCTAAACAACAATTACGTATAGACCAAAGTGGTTATCTGCCTGACATTGCCCTGTTCGGCAAACAAACGCTTTACGCCCACGGGATACAAAGCAACCTCGTGCCACGCACGATTGTCGGAGTAGGTTTCACCTGGAACCTTTTCGACGGATTAGCAAGGGAGAAACGTATCCGCCAGTCGAAAATTACCGAACAAACTCTTGCTTTGGGAAAAGATAAGGCACAAGATGACCTTTCAGTAGGCATAGACAAACTATACACAGGATTACAAAAGGCACAGGATAATGTACAGGCACTCAACTCAACCATTGCCCTGAGTGAAGAACTTGTACGAATTCGTAAGAAATCCTTTGCCGAAGGCATGGCAACCAGTACCGAGGTAATAGATGCTGAAACCATGCTTGCCACCGTTAAAGTAGCCCGCTTGGCGGCTTATTATGAATATGATGTAACACTAATGAACCTGTTGGCACTTTGTGGTACACCGGAACAATTCAGAAACTATGCTGTTAAATGATAATTTAGCAGCGAGGGAATGGGTACGCGGACTACGCGGATAAGGCGGACCGAACGCGGACTTTAATCTTTTAGACGCGGATGACACGGATGACGCGGATTTTTAAAGCTGCGCTATACATACCGGCATATCACACCGAAGGAAAAAAGAATCCGCGTCATCCGTGTCATCCGTGTCTGAAAGATTACTTGCACGCCGAAGGAGAACCTTGCTCCAGCGCTACGCTGCTAAATTATCATTTAACTGTACAACAAATATATAACAATTATGGAACTATCAAAAAAAAGCATCAGCATCGCATTTGTCATCATATTGGCAATCACTATATTAGTCTCTCTCTTGGGAATGTTGCTCATGAGTCATCAGCCCCTTGTGCTCCAAGGACAGATAGAAACAACCGAAATCCGTATCAGCGGTAAACTTCCCGGGCGTGTAGATTCATTCCTTGTCCGCGAAGGCGACTGGGTGCAGGCAGGTGATACACTCGTCGTCATCAATAGTCCGACGATAGAAGCCAAATACCGGCAAGTAAATGCCTTGGAACAAGTTGCCCAGGAACAGAATAAGAAAATCGATGCCGGTACCCGCCGACAAATCATTGCCACTGCCGGGCAACTCTGGAATAAAACCAAGAGTGACTTGACCTTGGCACAAACAACCTACCAACGCATCCTGGCACTGTACAAAGACAGTGTTGTCACTTCGCAACGAAAGGACGAAGTAGAAGCCATGTACCGTGCCGCACAAGCCGCCGAACGTGCCGCCTACGAACAGTATCAGATGGCAGTAGACGGTGCACAAAGTGAGGACCGTGCATCGGCACGAAGCATGGTAGATGCAGCACGAAGCACAGTGGACGAAGTTTCCGCCCTCCTTGTCGATTCACGCCTGACAGCACCGGAAGACGGACAGATTGCAACCATATTTCCTAAACGCGGAGAGCTTGTGGCACCGGGTACCCCTATTATGAATCTTGTCGTCATGAACGATGCACATGTTGTACTCAATATACGCGAAGATCTGATGCCCCAATTCAAAATGGACGGAACATTCCGTGCGGAAGTCCCGGCTATCGGCAAAAAAGATGTGGAATTCCGTATTTATTATATCAGTCCGTTGGGCAGTTTTGCTACCTGGAAATCAACTAAACAGACAGGAAGCTATGACATGCAGACATTTGAGATACACGCCCGTCCTACCCAAAAAGTAGAAGGATTGCGCCCAGGAATGTCAGTGCTATTGACCATAGATGATTAATATATGTAATCATTGAAATAACTTTGTAAATGATGAAACATCCATTATATAACGTACTCTGTCGCGAACTTCGCCGCATGACTTCCCGCCGACTTTATTTCGGGGTATGTCTCGTGCTGCCCCTGTTCTGCCTGTTCTTCATGGCAACCATTTTCGGCAGCGGACAAATGGAGAATATCCCTATCGGCATTGTCGACCAGGATAACACCGCCACATCCCGGCAAATAGTGCGAAACATTTCCGCTGTACCAACCTTTAAAGTAACCCGGCACTTCACCGATGAAACAGCCGCCCGACAAGCCGTGCAACGGAAAGAAATCTATGGTTACTTGTCCATCCCCACGGGCTTTACCCAACGGGCTACGACAGGAATGAATGCCACACTCTCTTATTATTATCATTATGCCCTTCTTTCCGTAGGTAGTGAACTGATGGCAGCTTTTGAAACGGCACTGGCACCTGTCGCCCTCTCTCCCATTGCTATGGAAGCCGTCTCTTTGGGAGTCAGCCAGGAGCAAATCACCACATTTCTCCTACCCGTGCAATCCAGTATGCACCCTCTTTATAACCCTGACCTCGATTACTCCATTTATCTGAGCCAGCCTTTCTTCTATGTCTTGTTCCAGATACTTATTCTATTGATAACGGTTTATATCATAGGTAGTGAATTGAAGTTCCATACGGCACAGGAATGGCTGACAACAGCGCGGGAAAATATCCTCACAGCAGTTGTCGGGAAGTTATTGCCTTATACTTTCATCTTCTCCGTAATCGGTATTTTCGCTAACTATATTCTATACGGTGTACTGCATATTCCCTTCCATGGAAGTCTGCTGATGATGAACCTTATGACAATACTCTTTATTATTGCCACACAGACACTTGCCGTATTCATCTTCTCTATTTTTCCACGGATAGCTTATATCATCAGCATTGTATCCATGGTCGGTTCACTTGGTGCCACACTCTCCGGAGTCACTTTCCCAGTGACGAGTATGTACCCTCCTGTACATGCCGCATCCTACCTGTTTCCTGTCCGTCATTTCACGGAAATAGCACAATCCATGCTCTATTTTGATTCGGGATTCGGGTATTACTGGCAATCGGCAGCCATACTTTGGCTTTTTCCGTTGGTGGCGCTACTGATACTACCTAGATTGAAACATTGGATTCTGAAGGATAAGGAAGAACTTAGTATTTGTGAGAATGAAACACCGCTTCCCCGCGTACACAACACTCCTCACTACTCAATAGCAACTGTCATTTTCCGCGAATGGCGCTCCATCAGCACCAATGCGGCTATACTGTTAGTACTAATGGGAGGTATCTTCGCTTACGGACTTTTATATAACTTGATGTATGCTCCCAACCTTGTGCGGAAAACACCGGTTGCCATCGTCGACAATTCCCATTCCGCCCTCAGTCGCGAATATATCCGTCTGCTCAATGCCACCCCACAAGCATCAGTCTATGCACTTACTCCGAACTATCTTGAAGCAAAAGAATGGCTGAAACAGAGTAAAGTAGATGGTATTCTTTACCTCCCCGCTGACTTTGATGCCCGCGTCGGTCGCGGTGAACAATCAGTCTTTACCGTTTATGCCTCCACGGATGCTTTCTTGAATTTTAAGAATCTACAAGAAGCTTCTTCCCGTGTAATGCTTGCCGTAAACGATGTGCATCGTGCAGAAGGTGTTGTATTCTTACCTCCTCAGGGACTGCTGGCAGTAGCCTCATCGGCACCTGTAAACGTGTCGGGTACAGCCTTATATAATTATACCGAAGGATACGGTTCATACCTCATCCCCGCTGTTATGATTGTCATTATTTTTCAGACATTATTAATGGTGATAGGAATGGTGACGGGAGAGGAGTACCCGAAGGGGAAGATGGTAGGTAAACACAAAAAACTTACTTGGCTTCAAGCATTATATAACATTTCCGGAAGAACTTTCGTTTACGTTATGCTTTACTTCATCTTTGCCTTATTCCTGTTAGGCTTGCTTCCTCACTTTTTCAGCATTCCCAATATAGGAAATGGCAGGGATATTATTACGATGATGATTCCTTTTCTGTTAGGGACAAGTTTCTTTGGGTTGGCGGCATCACGCTACTTCACTGATTCAGAAGCTCCCCTGCTGATGATTGCTTTCTTCTCCGTAGGATATATTTTCCTGTCCGGAGTTTCCTACCCGCTTGAACTGATGCCATGGTACTGGCAGGCAGCACACTATGTAGTTCCGGCAGCCCCTGCCGTGTTGGCCTTTGTCAAATTGAATTCAATGGGAGGAACCCTGGCGGACATTCGTCCGGAAATGATAACGCTGTGGATACAAGTTATAGTATATTTCCTGTTGAGTCTGTGGGTCTTCAAAAAGAAGGTATTCTATTTTAGGCATTAAGGCTGTTTTCTCTTTCTCTTATAAGCAAACGCTTGCCATCGTTCCTCGTCCCATCCTTGTCGCTGCATCTCCATGCGTGCCATGACAAAGAAAAGGTCAGAAAGACGATTGATAAAGCGCAAAATATCTTCCGGTACAGAGTCTTCCCGATTCAAAGTCCAGAGCCGTCGCTCGGCACGACGTGCCACGGCACGGGCAAATTGCAATTGCGCTGAAATCTGGGTTCCCCCCGGCAAGAGGAAATAATCATTATCTTCCAACTGAAGCATCATGGCGTCCATAGCCTGTTCGCACTGCACAGTCATTTCCGCTGCATGCAGTGGGTTCGGATTACCGCTCCCCGGACGTTCAGGATCTGCATCCCGCAATGCAGAAGGAGTAGCAACGTGGCTCATCACTACCATTAACTCACGTTGTATATCATGCAACAATCCCTGCCAAACATCATCTACCGGCAGCAACGACCTGACAATACCTATTACAGTGTTCAATTCATCAATACAGCCGTTAGCTTCTATACGGATATCATCCTTCGGAACACGTTCTCCACCGTGGATACCTGTCATTCCCTTATCTCCCGTTCTGGTGTAAATCTTTCTCATGATACTAAAATTTTAGAATAAAAACGGATTTCCCGGGACCGGTTCAAACAGTCTCATGAATCCAGTCTCTCCCCAATATAAATGTGTATAACTTGCAATCAGATTCTTATAGTGATAGACCGGTGTGTTCACCGGCTGTCCCTTGGCATTATATACCTGTGCTGCCGAGGTTAGTTCCTCATCCGATTCAATGACCTGCGAGTAATGGAACTCATGCCCACGTATCTTCATTCCTCTAAATTCAAAGCTCCTATACCCCAGTGACAAACGCATATCACCCTTAAATGCGGATACCTTGACGGGCAGTACACCTGCCATATTGTACTCCATACGGGTATCAGTACCTGTCATCAAAACAGATGTAAGATACATCATCCCCCCACACTCTGCCAGTGTATATCCACCTCGCTCTATATAGTCTTTGATGGAGTTCATCACATTCGTTGCCGCACTCAGTTGCCTGGCACGGTTCTCCGGATAACCTCCGGGCAGGTAGAGTATATCCACATCATCCGGTAGTACAACGCTATTATCCTCCGGATCAAAATAAGTAACTTTCCCCAAGCCATTCAACCACTCCAGATGTTCTGCATAAATAAATGAAAAACTCTCCTTATTGCGGGCAATCCATATATTCATACTGGCAAGCACTCTCTTTCTTCTCTCCAGTTTATCAGGAACATCCACACTTCGTCTTGTCATCTCCAGCAATAACTCAATATCCAGTTGACGTTCCAGTTCTTTCATCATTGTTTGGGTGATACTTCCTTTCTCTTTCCGGCTAAAGTCCAGTCCCAAATGACGACTTTCTTCTTTCAGCACATCATACTTCCGCAAACACCCGAAACAAAGAATATTCAGATCTTCGCAGATTTCACGCAGCATCTCTTCATGCCGGTCACCGCCCACCTGGTTGAAAATGACACCTACCACCTCCACTTGCGGATCAAAATCCACATATCCTTTTATCATTGCCGCCAATGAGTAAGCCGCCGCCTTGGCACTTACCACCAGCACCACAGGCAGACGAAGCACCTTTGCTATCTCTGCCGACGAGCCTTTACTACGGTCATATCCGTCAAACATTCCCATCATGCCTTCTACAATACAAACATCCGCATCTACTGCATGATGATTATATACCTTACATACATGATGCTCGGAAGCCATAAAAAGGTCCAGATTGTAAGACGGAATTCCGCAAGCTTTTTCATGATACTTCGTGTCGATATAATCCGGCCCGCACTTATAGGGCTGTACACGTAGTTTTTTCTGCGTCAATAACGTCATCAGCAATCGGCTGACAGTGGTTTTTCCAGTGCCCGAAGTAGGCGCCGCTATCAGAAATTGGGGAATATTTCTTATCATGCATACTTGAGTTAACGAGTTAACAAGGTAACAAGATACAAGGGCAAAAGCCTTGTCAACTCGTATCTGAAATCCTTGTCAACTAAATTTCTTTCCCGCAAAGGTAGTATATATTCCCCAAAACTCTTACCTTAGCTGCCCAAATAAAAGTAAATTACTATGATTACTGAAGAACTCAAGAAATTATATTGTACGTATACCGGACACGAACCGGAAACTATTGAAGAACTTCCTTCATCCGGCTCCAACCGTCGTTACTTCCGCCTTATGGGCACCCCTACCCTTATCGGTGTCAGCGGAACTTCCCTCGAAGAGAATCAGGCTTTCCTCTATATGGCAGACCATTTCCGCAAGAAAGGACTGCCCGTGCCACAAGTCGTAGCAAAGAGTGATAACGATGCATTTTATCTACAGGAAGACCTGGGAGACACTCTCCTGTTCAATGCCATCGAAAAAGGACGCAAGACCAGTGTCTTTGATGAAGAAGAGAAACAGCTTCTGCGCAAGACAATGCGCCTGTTGCCAGCCGTACAGTTCTCCGGTGCAGACGGAATGGACTTCTCATATTGCTACCCACAATCAGAATTCAACAGCCGCAGTATCTTATGGGACTTGAATTACTTCAAATACTGTTTTCTGAAAGCTACCGGAATGGAATTTCAGGAAGACCGCCTGGAAGATGATTTCCAGAAGATGGCGGACGTATTGATGCGCAGTAGTTCGGCTACATTCATGTATCGTGATTTCCAGAGCCGGAACGTTATGATTAAAGAAGGTGAGCCATGGCTCATCGACTTCCAGGGCGGACGCAAGGGGCCTGTTTATTATGATGTGGCTTCCTTCCTGTGGCAAGCCAAGGCCAATTATCCTGAGAGCCTTCGCAAAGAGCTTTTAAAGGAATATCTGGACTCCCTGTGTAAATACCAGCCTGTGGACGAGAAATATTTCTATGCTCAATTACGTCATTTCGTATTGTTCCGTACCATGCAAGTGCTGGGTGCTTATGGCTTCCGTGGCTATTTCGAGAAGAAACCCCATTTCATCCAAAGCGTCCCCTTCGCTATTGAAAACCTGCGACAGCTATTGCAGGAACCCTATCCCGAATATCCGTACCTCTGCCATGTGCTGAAAGAACTTACCGAGCTGAAACAATTCACTGACGACCTCCAGAAGCGCCGCCTTGTAGTAAAGGTCACCAGTTTTGCATATAAAAAAGGTATCCCTGAGGATTCAAGTGGCAACGGTGGTGGCTTTGTATTCGACTGTCGTGCCGTAAACAACCCTGGTAAGTACGACCGTTATAAACCCTTCACCGGACTGGATGAACCTGTTATCCGCTTCCTGGAAGACGATGGAGAAATAACCACGTTCCTCGAACATGTATACGGTCTGGTAGATGCTTCCGTGAAACGATACATGGAACGTGGATTTACAAACCTTTCCATTTGTTTCGGATGCACAGGCGGACAACACCGCTCGGTTTATTCAGCACAACACCTGGCAGAACATCTGAACCAGAAATTCGGAGTACAGGTAAATCTGATGCATCGGGAACAGAACATTGAACAGACATTTAAAGCGAAAAGCTAAAGACTATCTCCTAATAACCCGCTCCGTACCAAATCCGTACCTGCTCCGTATCTATACGAACAGCCTTTATACGGAGATAGTACGGAGTTGATACGAACCTAATACGGAGTTGATATGGAGATGGTACGGAGATCATGCAGAGATAGTACGGAGTTGGGGCATAAATCTCCTTCTTTTTCAATCCGCTTATGAAACTTACATTTAAAATCTTAATTCAATTTATCAGTAGCTCAAGAATTTAAAACAATGAAAGCAATGATATTTGCCGCAGGCCTCGGCACCCGCCTGCGCCCACTGACAGACAATATGCCCAAGGCACTTGTCTCCGTAGCAGGCAAAACGATGCTGGAGCGTGTCATCTTAAAACTAAAAGATGCCGGCTTCCATGATATCACCATAAACATCCACCATTTTGGAAGTCAGATTATAGACTTCCTTCGTGCAAACCAGAACTTCGGTGTGGATATTCATATCAGTGACGAACGGGGTGAACTGCTGGATACCGGTGGTGGTATCAAAAAAGCCCGTCCTCTGCTGGAGAGCAACGAGCCTTTTCTTATACATAATGCCGATATCCTGACAGACCTGGATCTCAATGCTTTCTACCACCACCATCTGGAAAGTGATGCAGATGCCACTCTACTCACCAATCACCGGAAAACATCCCGCTATCTATTGATGGATCAAGATAACCGCCTTTGTGGTTGGACGAATATTTCTACAGGCGAAGTACTCCCCAAAGAACTCGATTATCCCAGCGATCATTATCAGTTGCAAGCTTTTGGTTGCGTCCATGTTCTTTCTCCCTCTATTTTCCGCTATATGGAAGATGAACGCTGGACAGGGAAATTTTCCATTATTCCGTTTTATGTGGATATCTGCCCGAAAGCACGCATTCAAGGATTTCCTATAGACAGCGAAAACTGGTTTGATGTGGGCAAGCCAGAGACACTGGCAAAGGCAGAAGCCTATTATGCGTCTTTATAAAACAGGTTTCATCTTCACCAACTGCCCCTGGGCATCAAATAAGTATTCGTAATTGAAAGAACCGTAAATACGATACTCCCAGCGGGCACTTTTCTCAAAACGGCGACTGTCATCCAGGATGGTCGCCTGATAGTCGGTCTCCAGTTCATGAATGAACTCTTTAGATTCCGGGTCCGGGTATCTATAAGTGGGGACAATTACACGTATATCGGGATATTGCTCTCGCAGATTTTTGATTTCTGTACGGACAGCATCTTTTTCATTGGGCTTCAAAAAAAAGAGTAAACACACGGGATGTCCCTGCCCTGCAATGTCCGAAAAGAGCAAACTGTCTTTCTCTGCATACTCCACTTGTTTGAAGTCAATAAAATGATCTCCCGGCTTCAGGCTACGGGTAGCATCCAGCATCCGTTTCAGTCCTATCAATACAGATGTACTGTCGCGCATTTGTGAAGGAGTTTTCTGATACAATGCCTCCAGTTCATCCGGATAGATCACTGCCCAACGATCAAACACCATCCATCCAATTGCGTTCCGGGCATTGTCGAATACAAATTGCCGCGTAGCTTCCAGCGGAAAATCATCTTCATGCCAAAGTTTCCAAAGACGTACGTTTTGTGAATGGGGATTGGTACTTTTATCCGGTACAGGCATTGTCGGTGGGACTACATTTGTCAACGTCAGTTTTCCTCTTTCTGGATAAAAGAAATTCATGCTACCGGGATGCTCCATTCCATAGATATGCAACGTATCTTCTTTTCCGGAAAATGAAACTTCTCCGTTTCTGATAATAGCGAAGTCCAAAGGAGCTTTCCCATAATCACGGTCACCCGTCATACGGTCGGCGCCATATCGCCACAGGTAGACCGTATCTCCTTCGTGAGCGTCCAGTCCGGTGCAATGCACAGTAAAAGTCTGTTCTTGCGATTGACAACTGATGAGTCCCAGAAACAAAGAGTAAAATATCCATTGATTGATTTTCATAAAGCCCAGATAGATTGAGTAAACAAACACATTGTACAAAAGAACAATCTTTTCAGTAAAGATGCAAGCAAAAAAGACAATATATAAAAGCAATTGTTAATGAAATATCCATATATTTGTGACATAACATTAAAAAGACTGACTATGAAACGACTGAGATTAGGACTATGGGCATGTTTCTGCTTTTGTGCAGCCACCACCCTTATGGGACAAAACAAGGTGAAAACAACTGCCGAAAAGGTAACGCTGTTCATTGACGGTGCCCAAGTGACGCGTACCAAACAAGTAGATATTCCGGCAGGAAATTCAACGCTCATCTTCACCGGATTATCCCCCTATATGGATGCACAAAGTATGCAGGTCAGTGCCAAGGGAAAACTCACCGTTACGGCAGTCAACCGGCAATACAACTATATAGACAGCCTTGCCGTCAGCGAAAAACAACAAAGCCTGCAAAAGGAACTTAAAAAAATAGAGAAACAGCAGAAAGAACAGAATGCCGAGCTTGGACTTATCAATGCCGAATATGAAATGCTGAAAACAAATTGTTCCGTCAACAATAAGAATACCACTATTTCTCTGACCACTATCAAAGAAGTGAATCAATATTACTCCGGACAATTGAAAACTCTGAAAACAAAAGAACTGGCTATCAATGAACAGATAGCCGAACTTGCCATCAAACAGGGACAACTAAACTCTGAACTGGCACAACTAAGCGGTAAATCTCTAACCCCGATGAGTGAAATTATGGTCAATGTAAATGCGCCAGCAGCTTGCAAAGCTACATTCACTCTGAACTATTATGTAAAAAATGCCGGTTGGTTCCCTTCCTATGATGTTCGTTCCGGTAGCCTGGCCGAGCCTATCTCCATCGTTTACAAAGCCAATATCTTTCAGAATACCAAGGAAGAGTGGAAGAACGTAGAATTATCCCTTTCCTCCTCTAATCCTTCCACCGGAAGCGTAGCCCCCACTCTGTCTACTTACTGGTTGGATTACGGACTTGCAGCACCACGCTACAATTTGAATCTTAATGGAAACACTGTTTCAGGAATCGTTCTTGATAATGAACGTACACCCGTAATAGGTGCTACCGTTACCATTCCGGGAACTACGATAGGAGCCATAACCGACATAAACGGTAAATATTCCATAACTATTCCCAATGGGCAAAACAAACTTCAATTTTCATATATTGGCTATCAGACTCAGACCAGAGATATACAAGGAAATATTATGAATGTTACCCTTCAGGAGGATACACAGGCTTTGGATGAAGTAGTGGTAGTAGGTTACGGCGCTGAAAGGAAACCACTTATGGCAGGTGCTGTCTCCGGTCTTAAGGTAAACCATAAAAAAGATATTCAATACGAAGAAGAGGCCAGCATGGCTCTCGACGTTGAACAAAGCCAGGGACAGATGGGCTACGAATTTGAAATAAAAGTGCCCTACACCATTCCTTCTGATAACAAGCCTGTAGTTGCTGAAATCGGTCATTACGAATTACCCGCTTCCTATACTTACCAAAGTACTCCGAAGATAGATAAAGATGCTTTCTTGATTGCCCAGGTAACCGATTGGGAAAAGCTAAACTTACTTGAAGGCGAAGCAAATGTTTACTTTGAGAATACTTTCATTGGCAAATCCATTATGAATGTCACCCAACAGAACGACACACTATCTTTCTCTTTAGGTCGTGATAAACGTATCATGATACAGCGTACGAAAGAGAACGAATATACCTCACGCAAGTTTATGGGTTCCAATCAGACGCAATCCATTGCATGGAAACTTTCTGTCCGCAATACGCGTCCCGAACCTGTCAATCTTACGCTTTACGACCAACTGCCCGTATCACGCAACAATAACATTACCGTAACAGCAGAAGAAATCAGCGGCGGCAGTCTGGATGAAGCGAAAGGTATCATCACCTGGCAAATTACCTTACAACCCGGCGAACAACGTGATTTAGCTTTACGCTATAAAGTGAAGTACCCTAAAGGGCGAAACTTAATAATAGAATAATGCTTTTCTTATGACTCTAAGACAGAAAATATCTGATATTCCCCTGTATCTGCAAATCCTGATAGGAATGATTACCGGTATTATCATCGGCCTCATCGCCTTACAGGTAGACGGTGGTGATACATTCATCCGCCACTGGATACAGCCTTGGGGACAAATCTTCATCCGCCTTCTCCAACTGATCGCCATTCCCCTGGTCTTTATATTCTCTGATAAAGGGAATGACCGGACTGAAGGACATCAGTAAATTTTCCCGTATCGGCGGAAAGACCATCGGAACATATATCTGTACGACTGTAGTCGCTATCCTCATAGGTCTTGCAATGGGGCTACTGGTGCAACCGGGCAAACTGGTAAACCACGAACAAGTAGCCCATCTGCAAGAACAGTTCATCCGTGCCATGTACCCCGTACAACTGTTTGCCTTCACAACAAGTAGTAGTGCCGCCACTTTGCCCGTAACCCTGAAGACTGTAGAACAAAAATTAGGTATTTCAGAAGAAGTCAGTTCATTTGTCCTGCCTGTAGGCGTTACCATAAATATGGACGGCACTTCCTGTTATCAAACCATTGCCATTCTTTTCATCGCACAAGTTTTAGGGATCGATCTGAGTTTCTCCCAACTCTGTATCATCGTTGCTATGACCGTACTTTCTTCTATCGGTACCCCGGGTATCCCCGGAGGCAGTTATGTCATCTTGGCAATGGTGCTCACTTCCGTAGGTATTCCGGTAGAAGGTCTGGCATTGATATTGGGGGTGGACCGACCATTGGACATGCTGCGCACCGCAGTAAATGTAACCGGAGATGCAGCGGTATGTTCCATTATTGACAGATAATTCATCACATTAGAATAGTTGCTAAAGTATTTTCACAAATACCTTCTGATTTCTAAAAATATCTTTATCTTTGCAATCGGAATTGGCAATCGGAAAGTATATCAATGCGTCCGACTCAAGGGAATCCGGTGTAAAACCGGAGCTGTACCTGCAGCTGTAATCCTCATTAAGAAAAAGTCTGTAACCACAAAAGCCACTGACGCCGCAATGCGATGGGAAGGCGATACAGACAGGGGAAAGCCAGAATACCTACCAACTTCCATTACTTGAGCACTTAGCTTTCAGGATTAAAAGCGATGTCACCCCTATACTATAATTATAGGCAAAACTATTTTTATTCTTCCGGGTCATTAGTATTCGCATACAGAAGCGATGTGCCGTTACGTTTTTATTAAACAGAAAATCGGCAAACGATGAAGCACAAGTATTTACTTGGAGCGGTGTTTGTGTGTGCGGTGCATTCTGCCTCCGCCCAAAGCATCCTCGAAAACAAGAATGAAGAAGAACTGTCACTTATGTTGCAGGAAGTAGTAGTGACCGGTACAGGTACCGAACATTACCTGAAAGACGCGCCTGTGCAAACCGAGGTTATCTCGCGTAAAATGCTGGATAGCTACGGTGCCTCCTCCCTTGAAGACATACTAAGTGGGCTATGCCCCTCTTTCGACTTCAGTTCCAGTGACATGGGGTCGAATATGCAATTGGGCGGATTGGGAAACGGCTATATCTTGCTCCTCATCGACGGCAAAAAGATACATGGTGACGTAGGCGGGCAAAATAACCTAGGACTGATAGATCCGGCACGCATCGAACGTATCGAGATTGTAAAGGGAGCCGCTTCGGCACTCTATGGCAGCGATGCCATTGCAGGTGTAATAAACATCATCACCAAGAAACATCGTGAAAACGTTCTGGTCACAAACACCACACGTGGCGGATCATACGGCGAATTCTGACAATCCAATGCTTTCCAATTCAAGTCGGATAAATGGACCTTTGCCACCAACTTTCAGTTGAAACATTCCGACGGATGGCAGAACACTACTTACGAAGACCCAAATCGATATGAAAAGCCTGTCACCAATTCCATCAATAAAACCGTGAACCGATATACCGACTGGCAAGTTTCACAACACATCGACTATCAGGCTACCCAGACACTCAGCCTGTATGCAGACGGTAGTTTCTACCGCAAACGCGTATACCGCCCTTGCGGAATACCCGATTACAAAACATACGATTTCCTTTATCGCAACGCTTCAGCCTCAACAGGTGGTAAAATGAAGCTAAAAAATAATAATAGCATTACAGCCGATATACATTATGACAGTCATGCCTACTATTATGCCTATACCCACGAAACCTGGGACAAAGAATATGACGATAACGGCAAGGAAATCAGTTTCCCGTATTCTCCCGGTGACAAGGGTCTGCAGAGTGACCAAAGCCGTCTGCTCATCCAGACTAAAGGAATATTCAACCTCCCCTATTTCAACCGTTTGAGTGCAGGAGTTGATATGGAAATAAACTGGCTGGATGCTCCCCGCCGACTGGACGAAAAGAATGTTTCCGACAACACAGGTTCCTTTTATCTTCAGGATGAGTGGTCGCCTTTTAGTCAGCTGAACATCACAGCCGGTGCACGATTAACACTGAACAACAATTTCGGTATGCGCGCCACGCCCAAAGTGTCGGCTCTCTACAAGCTGGGCGACTTTAACCTGCGCGCCACTTATTCCGAAGGCTTCAAGACTCCGACTCTGAAAGAACTCCACTACCGTTATATTCGCCAAATGTCTCTCGTTATCCTAAACTTAGGTAACAAAGACCTGGAACCTCAAACCAGCCGTTATGTTTCCGGTGGTGTAGAATACAACGGTACTGACTTTAGTATCAGTGCCACAGGTTACTGCAACTGGTTAGACCACATGATAACTCTTGTGACGATTCCGACCTCTCAGGCTCCAGGTGACCTCGTCGTCACCTACGACCCGGCTCGTGTTCGCCAATACCAGAATATGGATGACGCACGCACCTGCGGCATAGATATCAACGCCAAGTGGATGCCTTTCAAAACGCTTACCTTGGCGGGCGGTTACAGCTATCTGGACACAGAAGCGAATCAGTACGATGAAGAAGACGAAGTGATGAAACACATCGTCATAGATGGTATGGCTCACCATCGCGGCACCGTCAGTGCCGTCTGGAATTATGATCGGAAAAACAGCAATTATCGACTCAGCGTAGGTCTGTATGGCCGTTTCCAGAGCAAACGCTATTATCAGGATGACGGTAACGGCAAAAGCTATCACCTCTGGCGCCTGAACACACGCCACCAGTTCAACCTGGGCAAGCAATGGGATGCAGAAATCAATGCAGGCATTGACAATATACTGAATTATTATGAAACGACCTACCATGGACTGAACTACGGAACAAACACGGCAGGAAGAACCTTTTACGTCTCATTGATGGTACAATTTGGACAGAAAAAGAGAAAAACCACATAGTATTAACCCTTTTAAAAACAATTAATGACATGAAACAATTCAAGTTAATGATGATGGCGGCACTGGCTGCTCTGATGTCTTTCTCCGTAGTATCTTGCTCGGACGATGACGATGACTCGGCACAATCCAAACATGATAAGAAAATGGAAGCTGTATCTGCCGAAGTAAAAGCTAACAAAAAGCATGACATTGCTTTGCTGCTTGTTACTTTCGGAAGTACTTGGGACGCACCGCAGGAAACCTTCAAAGGCATGAAAGAACAATTCGCCAAAAAGTTCTCCAACATGGATGTCTATTTTTCTTTCACTTCAGAAATCTGTATGACCCGTTGCGCAGCCAAAGGCTGGAACTATTATGCTCCGTCTTTCTATCTGGAAGCTATCGGACTTGCAGGTTATAAAACAGTTTGCGTACAGTCTTTACACGTTATCCCGGGTGAAGAATATCTCCGGGTGCAAAATTCCGTGAAAGACTTTCACTACAGCGGTGACCACCCTGAATTTGGAGATATAAAGGTATACTTGGCCGGTCCGTTGCTGGAATCGGAAGATGATGTGAAGGAAGTGGCAACTATTCTGCACAAAAACTATAAAGCAAAAGTAGATGCAGGCAAGATTGTTACGTTCATGGGGCACGGTAACCCCGAAGGCTGGAACTACGGAAACGGTAACTCCCGCTACACCATGTTGGAAGAAGAACTTCAGAAGACTTACAGTTCCAATTATTTTGTGGCAACGGTTGATATGGAAGATAATTATGTAGATAACATGATTTCCCGCATGCAAGCAGCCGGAAAAGCATCGGGAGACGTCATCTGCCATCCATTGATGTCCATTGCCGGAGATCATGCCAACAATGACATGAAAGGCGGCGTAAGCGAAAACGATCCCGAAGAAGGAAGCTGGCGTTACGAACTAAACAAAGCCGGATATACTTGTCCACTCAGCAATTGTGATATCAAAGGACTGGCCGACTATTCTGAAATTGTAAACGTATGGATCAGCCACATGTCGGCAGCCCTACAGAGTGAACCGATGTATGACCCGGACGCAGAAGAATAAACATTAATCTCTCTCTTTAATTACTTCTTGAGAAGGTGTATGGCGGCAGTTTACTGTTCGTTATACACCTTCTCTTTATTATTAATTCAGGCACTAAATCTCATTAATAAATATTAATGCGCGCCATAATAATATAGATTACACGCATCTTTTTAATTTTCAGATTGTTTATTCAAGTGATATTGAAACAAACGGAACAAAAAAAGAATAAGTTATGAAAAAAATTATCGTATTATTGATGTTAGTTTTTATAGGTGCATCTACAACAATCTATGCACAGGAAAGTAAAAGTGAAAGTCGCCGTGCTGAACGTAAAGCCCAACGTGATGCAGAAAAAGCTCGGGAGAAAATAGAAGAAGAACGAGCATACGCTAATGCTGCACAAGCCATAAAGGATAGAAAGTTTGTATTGGAAGCGGATCGTGTGACATTCAAAAGAGGCCGTAGTGCTTTTGTTACATCCAATACCAATTTTATCCTTTTAAATGGAGATCGGGCATCCGTACAAATTGCTTTCAACGGTGCTTTTGCAGGTCCTAATGGAATTGGAGGTGTTACAGTAGATGGCACTGTAGGTGAAGTAAAAACCACCACTGACAAAAAAGGGAATGTAACTTGCAATTTCAGTGTGACAGGTATAGGAATCTCTGCACAAGTTTCCATCAGACTCACTCATGGCAGCAACAACGTATCCGCCACAGTAAATCCGAATTTCAACTCGAATAGATTGACGCTGGATGGCAAGCTCATTCAACTGTCCGAGTCGAATATATTTAAGGGACGGTCGTTCTAATAATTGCCATTGAACACTTGCGGCTGCGATAGCCTACGCTTGTACAAGTGAGCGTTCACACTTGCACAAGCGTAGGCTATCGCAGCCGTAAGTGTTTCTTATACCTTCTTATACCCCCCAATATAGAACTTTTTTATTTATCATTTATTCTTTTGATACCTTTTTATACACTCTTTCATTGTTTTTTCTTCTGAATTTCATATCTTTCGCTTTATAAACGTACAAATACATTACTTTTCAGCCTGTACTTCTATTTATGTTATAAAAAACATTTTCAGATATTTTCATTGTTCAGACTGACTTTTTATATATCTTTGCAGCGTTTTTGGTTTCGCATCTCCTTGGCTCTATGGGAATGCGATGAAAAGGGAATCAGGTGCAAGTCCTGAACAGACCCGCTGCTGTAAAATCCTTTCAAAATCTTGAATATACTCCAATAGCCACTGTCTGCTGGTCGGATGGGAAGGCATTCAAAGATGGATAAGTCAGAATACCTGCCAAGAACAACATAGTTTTAATGCTTTCGGGAAATGAAGCAGAAAAACATCGAGGCTGGTAATTCTTTATCTTTCATAAAGAATTCTTTTTCTCTATGCACATACTCCCGTAAAGTAAGTCATAAATGCTTTAACTAAGAGATTGAAATGAAAATTATTTCATGTGTACTATTTATGTTAACCTGTTTATCGCAGATAGGTGTAATAGCGCAAAATACGATTACTCTATCGGGAAAAATTACAGACCAACACGGTACCCCTTTATCATTAGTTACAATTGCAGTAGAAAATACCACATCCGGAACTTATACGGATGATAACGGACGGTATTCCCTGAAAGTATCACCTGGAAAATGTACACTTGTCGTATCTTTAATAGGTTATCAAACTGTAAGGTCCACATCTAATATCCAACAAAACAAAACGCTCAATTTCACATTGGAAGAAAGTGCTGTTACTTTGAACTCCGTTGAGGTTTATGGAAAGACACAGACACAGAAAGTGAAAGAAGGAGTTTTTTCCGTCAATGCTCTCGATATAAAACCTATAGTAAATTCGCTAAACAACCTCAATGACCTGGTAAACCGTACAACAGGCATTAAGGTGAGAGAAGAAGGAGGTGTCGGTTCAGACTTTGATTTGTCTATAAATGGTTTATCCGGCAATTCTATTCGCTACTTTTTAGATGGAATGCCGTTGGACACTAAAGGAAGTGGAGTTTCACTTGCTAATCTTCCGGTGAATATTATAGACCGGATTGAAATATATAAAGGTGTGGTTCCTGCCAGCTTGGGAACGGATGCATTGGGTGGTGCCATCAATATTATAACCAAACAAGAAAAGAAAAATTATCTGGATGTCTCTTATGGCATCGGTTCATTCCATACGCACAAAGCAGACTTGAATGCACAATTTGTAGAACCTAAAACAGGATTGATTATCCGACCTACTGTGGGAGTAAATTATTCAAAGAATGATTATAGGATGAAAGACGTGCAAATGCGGGATGAGAGTGGGGACAATTTCATATATGGTAATCCTAAACGCTTCCACGATGACTACTTCTCCTTACTGGGGCAGATAGAGATAGGAGTTGCCAACAAGTCATGGGCAGATGCATTCTTCGTTTCCGCTTCCTATTCCAAGACAGATAAAGAATTACAGACGGGGGCTGTCCAGACCAAAGTATATGGAATGGCGGAAAGAAATTCAGATGCCTGGAATATTTCAGCACATTACCAGAAGCGTAATTTCATTCTGAAGAATATGCAGCTGAATGCAGCTCTCTCCCAGACTTGGGATCACTCATTGACCGTGGACACCACCTACCGAAAATATTACTGGGATGGTGGATACATAGATGGCCAGCGTAATGAAATTATGGGCAAAGAACGATCCATGCGCCATTATAAGCGCCCACTGACTGTGGTTCGAGCCAACCTGGATTATAAACTGAACAATCATCATAACTTTAACTTGAACTATCATCTGAGTCGTACTGGCAACGACCGTTATGATGATTTAGATACCACTTTCGAGCCATCCAACGATGTTGTGTCCAAACATATCCTGGGCTTTTCCTACAATCAGTCGTTATTAGAGGGCAAGATGGAGAATGTGTTTTTCATAAAGGATTATATCAATCACCCGAATATCCGGCAGACCGATCAGCCTAGCGTGACCGGTTCTGAAGCGGTACAAGGTTCCACAACCAAGAACTATCTAGGCTACGGTGTCGGACTTCGGTACACTGTAGCGGAAGCTTTAGCCGTGAAAGTGTCCTATGAGCATAGTGTGAGACTTCCCATCGCACGCGAACTATTGGGAAACGGTACTAATGTCTACGCCAACGTAGCACTGAAACCGGAAAACAGTGATAACTTCAATGCCGGTCTATTCGGTACGTGGCATCCGGGTACCGGACATACCTTCTACTACGAAGCAAGCGGATTCTTCCGCAAGGTTGACAACTATATTCAGAGCGAAGTTGCTGAAAAAGAAGGTACAATGAAATATACCAATGTACCCGCAGTCCACATTAAGGGTGTGGAAGGAGAGGTACGCTACGATTGGCAAGGTAAGCTGCAACTTGCCAGCAACGTCAGCTATCAAGATGCCCGCGACCAACAGAAGTACAAGAATGGCGGAAAACCATCGGCTACCTACGACAACCGTGTACCCAACCGTCCTTGGTTGTTTGGTAGTGCGGAAGCATACTATACTTTCCGTAACGTGGCATTACCAGAAAGCAAGCTACGCCTAGGTTGCACTTATCAGTGGATACACTGGTATTACCTTTTGTGGGAGGCTTATGGTGCCACTGAAGGCAAGGCACGCATTCCGGCTCAACATATCTGCAATGCTGATATTACCTACTCATGGAAACGCGGACGCTACAACATTGCTTTAGAGTGTACCAATTTCCTCGACAAGACAGCCTATGATAACTATAAGTTGCAAAAACCCGGACGTGCTTTTTTTGCCAAGTTCCGATTATTCATTAACTAATCATTAATAATTATTCAAGATGAAAAAAATCAAATTTACACTCTTGGCCTTTATGGCAGCCATGATGGCAATCTCATTTACGGCTTGTTCTGATGATGATCCTACTCCTACTCCAGATCCGGGTATCAATGAAGGTGATTATCACTTCGACCTTTTTGTAACCGTAGGTAAGCATGGTGGTATGAGCAGTAAAAACACTACTATTGTCACTAGTACCAGTACATTGACGGCTGATAGAGGTGTCATCACCGTTGAAGGAGTAGGATCGGAACTCGGAGATTACTCTATGGAGTCTATCTCAAAAGGGAAATACTATTATCAAATCCCTGGTTCCGCTGACCGCTTCGTAAAGTATCAGATCAAGAATAATAAAATCGATGTGATTGTAGAGCGCCCTTTCAAGACTAATACTTATAAAGTACGTGCCTACACACATGCCTGGATTGACGATAACACACTCGTTATCATATCTACCAACGGCGACAAGGATAAAGTTCTTTATACGAAACTGAAAGCAGACGATTTAACTATCCTTGATGAAGGTGAAGTAACTATACCCGCTCCTACCGACTGGAAAAAGCTGACAAGTTCAGGTATTCTCACCTACCGCAAGTCAGACAATAAATTATATTACTTCTACTACTGGAAAGAAAAGGCAGGCCAAACTGTTGCAAGTGAACAAGAGCCTAATTTTCATGCAGCCATCATCAACCCATCAACTATGAAGGTGGAAAAAGATATTATTTCTCCCGTTGAAGGTGAAATGGCAGGAAGTGCTTACGGAGAATTGATGCAGGACTGCGTAGCATATGACGAAGCTGGTAATCTTTATCTGGCTTGTTTCCATGAAGAAGCAAGCGGTCTTGAAAAAGGTATGTTGCTGCGTATCAAAGCAGGTGAAACAGAGTTTGATACCTCTTACAATGGTTATTCCAATGCAGATGGTAAGTTGATGACTGTTCAGTATTTAGGAAATAACAAAGCTCTGGTATATGCTCGCAACGATAATGCACCTATTAGCGACAAAGCTGCTGCTGCAGGAATAAAGAAACCTACAGTTATTGATGCATTCTCACATTACTATGCCATCATTGACCTTACTACTGGAACCAAAACTCGCCTGAGCTACAATGGCAAAGAAATTGCTTACAGCGGTGGCCGCTTCTCGCAACGTTCCGTTATCTTTAACGATAAAGCCTACATCGGTGTAGATACAGAAGAGGATGCCAATGCTATTATCTATATCTACGACATTAAGACCGGTACCGTAGAAAAGGGAGCAGAAGTGGAAGGTAAATTCTACTTCGACATGATACGTGTCGTTGAAAACGATTAATCATCATATATTCAGGTACAGGTTATACGATAACAAGAATCATTAATCTCTTTCTTGTAATTTTCGTATAATCTGTACTTAAAATATAAATTGACACATAACCTTTTTCAAAATATTTAAAAAGCATCATTTCTACCTTATGAAAAAGCTATTTATCCTTTTATTTCTTTGCAACCTCACTTTCCTATGCTCTGCGCACGAGGGGGAAAACTTCGTAGCAAGCGATATGCTCGCAAGTATGAAACCCGGTGATAAAGCCGCCCTGCTGATGGTACACTTCGGTACTACACACGATGATACCCGTGCCCTGACTATTGACGCTATCAATGCGAAAGCCCGCGAAGCATTCCCTGATCTGGAAATGCGTGAAGCCTTTACTTCCCGTATCATTATCCGTCGTCTTAAAGCACGCGGCATCGAGAAACTAACTCCGCTAGATGCTATGCTCCGTCTGCGTAGTGAAGGTTACACACATGTTATTGTGCAAAGTTCGAACATCATTGACGGCGTAGAAATGGAGTCACTTCGTCGAGATATGGAGAGCGTACAACCTTTCTTCAAGGAAATCCGTATCGGCACTCCCTTGCTTTATTCAGTGGAAGATGCAGAAAAGGTAGTTGAAATATTGAATAATAGACTCACCAATACGCAAAATCAAAAAGCATCCGCTAAGAAAGGTGAGCATTTCGTACTTGTCGGTCATGGCACCTATACTCCCAGCACCGCCATTTACAGCCAGATGGACTATATGCTGAAAGCTAACGGACTGAGTAACTTCCACGTAGGTACCATCGAAGGATATCCTTCATTTGAGACAATGCTGGCACAGTTGAAAGCCGGAAAGGCGAAACAAGTTACCTTGGTACCATTTATGTTCGTAGCCGGAGATCATGCCAAGAATGACATCGCCGAAGATTGGAAAAAAGCACTCGAAAAAGAAGGCTACACCGTGAATGTCCGTATGGAAGGACTGGGACAAGTACCCGAGATACAGGAAATTTTCATCAACCATATCCGCTTTATGCTGAAACATCGCATGCTGAATATCATGGAAAAGAAAGCCGGATATGCTGCCGGAAAAGATGTGGAATAACAGATGAATATCATTACCAAATTAATGTACTCTTTACATAGGATACTGGGCACACTGCTTTGTATCCTATTTCTTATGTGGTTCCTCTCCGCTTTTGTGATGATGTACCACCGCTTTCCACGTGTCAGTGCAAAGGAAAAACTACAAAAGCAAGAATTACTCTCCACCTCAGGCGACTCACTGCCTGATATCACTTCTGTCCTTTCACGTCTGCCCAAAGGAGAAAAAGTGAGAAAACTCACCTTAGACCGCAGCCTGGGGCAAACAATCTTCCATATCCGTACCAACAAAGGAATACATGAACTTCACCTGGACCCATCGGACACATTGTTGATTATCGACAATGAACATATCCGGCAAATAGCCTCCTTATGGTCCTCCTCCCCCATTGCATACATTGACACTCTACATACACTGGATCAGTGGATACCTTTCGGTGAACTGAAAAAGGAAATGCCCATTTATAAGATACATTTTGCTGATGATGCAAAAACACAGCTTTACATAAGTTCACAAAGCGGAGAAGTATTACAACTTTCCAACAGGAACGAACGCTTCTGGGCATGGCTGGGAGCTATTCCCCATTGGGTATATTTCACTTGGCTACGGCAAGACGCCACATTGTGGAGTAAAACCGTTATTTGGTTATCCGGCATAGGTTGCCTTATGGTAATTGCAGGGATATGGGTTACAGTCGACGTATGGCACAGGACACGTAAGAGTCATCGCCAAGGGTTCTCACCTTACCGGAAGAAATGGTATCATTGGCACTATGTCAGTGGCATTTTTTTCGGAATATTCGTATTGACCTTTACTTTCAGTGGCATGATGTCCGTTGCCGACATTCCGGAATGGATTCATAAACCGGCTTTGAAGAGCAGTCCGCTACGTACACTGCAAGCAAAGGCGCCCCAACCAGAAGATTACACGCTGGATTATCGCACCGTGATTACCAGTTTCCCGAAAGTTCGGCAGATAGAATGGAGCAATTTCCGGAAACATCCCTACTATACCGTTAAAGATGGAAAGGGAGAACAATATATTGATGCTACGGATAGTGTACTACATACTCTGCAACTTCAGGAAAAAGAGATTCGGGAAGGTGTGGAAAGTGTATATGCTGCCGACAGTATTCCGACACATCAACGTCCGGAGATACACATGACACTATTGAACCATTTTGAAACTTATTACCGCGATATGAGTAGTATGTATCGTGGACGAAGTCAACTTCCCGTCTGGAAAATAACGGTGGATGATCCTGACCGGAGTGTTTTCTATATTCATCCAGAAACAGGTATCATCCGTTATGTCAATACCTCTTCCCGTTGGAAATACTGGAGTTATACGGCTATGCACCGGATGCGTCTGCCGGGCTTGAATTCAAATACCACTTTACGTAAGACAGTACTATGGATATTACTACTGGGTGGAACAGTGACTTCAGTAACCGGTATAGTGTTGAGCATAAATTATGTTCGAAGAAAATGTCGCAAAAAACAAAAACGCTTACTATGAACAAGAAAAGAACAGGAATAATCCTTGGCTGCATAATCGCCGTGGCCATCGCTTGCTTTGCAGCCTACAATTATTGGTGGGCACCTACCCGCATCCTCATCATCAATCCCCTGCCCGCACAAGCAGCAGACATCGCACTGAATAATGATTGTAGCCATATCCGCGTGAAGTGCATCAAGATGGAGGAAGTGAAAGACCTTTCCGGCTATGATGCCATCATGATGTACGGACGCGGATTGTTTCTGGACGAAACACAAGTAGCGGAACTGGAACGGGTAGCTGCCAAAGGTATTCCAGTTTTTACCAATGCGCTAAGACACTTCAACTTCATCGTCAACCACAATATCACTCCTGAACAACAGGAGACCCTGCAAATGTATTTCCAAAATGCTTGCAGACAGAACTACAGGAATGCTTTACGTTATCTGCGACACATCTCCACTCCTCATCGACTGGGTGACCGTTCTTTTGAAAATCCCATAGAATTACCCAACAACCTGTTTTATCATCAGGAATACGGTCAATACTTCAAAACTCCGCAAGAGTTGACTGAATATCTGAGACAAAAACAGCTCTATCACGAAGGTGGGCGCAATCTTGCTTTTATCTCAGGCATCAGTTTTCCGGTAGAAGGTACCCGCGCCCATGTAGATACCCTGATCTCCCGTCTGACACAGGCAGGTTTCAACATTTATCCCATCACCGGTAGCGGTAAGGGACGCGAAGACCTGATACGTACCCTTCATCCCGACGGATTGATTTATCTGCCTATGGGACGTCTGGGAAATGACTCGCTCATTAACTGGTTACATCAGGAAAATATTCCCCTCTTCATGCCTTTCCCACTGGTACAACCGCGTGAAGAATGGCTGAACCCCAACGTACCTGTAAGTGGAGGTACACTGACGGCACGTGTAGTAGTACCCGAAATAGACGGAGGCATGGCCCCCTTATGTATTTCCACACAAAATGAGAATGAAGAAGGATATATTCTGCACACACCGGAACCGGAACAGATGGATGCTTTAGTTGAGCATATCAGCAAATATATGTCTCTTCGCGATAAATCCAACAAGGACAAACGCGTCGCCATCTGCTACTTCAAGACACCCGGTAAAGATGCCTTACTGGCAAGCGGCATGGAGGTGATTCCTTCTCTTTATAACTTCCTGAAACGCTTGCGCAATGAAGGATATGACGTAAGCAATCTGCCTGCCACCGTAGAAGAATTCGGAAACAGGATATATCGTGACGGCTCTGTCATGGGTTCGTATGCCAAAGGGGCACAGGAACAATTCCTGAAAACAGCACACCCTGTATGGCTGTCTACCGGACAATATGAAACCTGGGCAAAAGAAGTGATCCTGCCGGAAAAGTACAAGGAAGTGACTGACCGTTATGGAGACGCTCCCGGCAATTTATTAACCACGGAAGACAGTATCGCCATTGCCTGCCTGCGATTCGGCAATGTGTTATTGTTTCCACAACCCCGTCCGGCATTGGGAGACGATGATTTCAAACTGGTACATGGCATGCCCGTAGCGCCGCCTCACAGCTATCTGGCACCTTATCTGTATATGCAGAAAGGTTTTAAAGCGGATGCACTGATACACTTCGGTACACATGGAAACCTGGAATATACCCCGGGAAAGAATGTGGGCTTATCACAGGCAGACTGGTCGGAAGCACTGGTAGGTAATCTGCCGCATTTCTATTTCTATACTACGGGAAATGTAGGAGAAGGTATTATAGCCAAACGGCGTACACATGCTGTACTCGTCACTCACCTGACTCCGCCTTATGCGGAAAGTGGCATGAGACAGCGATATAACCAATTGTTGGAAGATATTCATAAACTTCTGGATGAAGGAACGGAAGGACATCGCATGCTGGGAATGCGCGTCAAGAAAGAGACTGTTCGCCTGGGACTTCACCGGGACCTGGAACTGGATTCCGTACCGGACAACCCCTATACTGCCGAAGAACTGGAACGTCTGGATGCCTTTACCGAAGAAATAGCTAATGAGAAGATGCTGGGTGCATACTACACGATGGGTGAACCTTATTCGGAACGTGACTTACTGCAAACCACCCTTGCCGTCAGTGCAGATGCCCTGGCTTACGAAACGGCCAAAGCTGACCGGGATAAAGGCAAGATTACTACGGAACAATTGCAAGACTTTACATATATAGCCCACCATTATCTGCCAACGGCAAAGAAACGACTGACGGCTATGTTACAGAATCCGCCTCGTGATACGGCTACCATTGCCCCGGACCTTCGCCCCGCATTGCGCTATCGCGAACAACTAATAGCTTCTACTGCCAATGAATTCAACGCAATGGTGCGCGGTCTGAATGGAGGAACAGTTCTGCCTGCCCCGGGTGGAGATCCGGTATTGAACCCTAATGTATTGCCCACAGGAAGGAATATGTATAGCGTAAATGCTGAAACAACCCCTAATCCACGTGCATGGGAAGACGGAAAACGACTGGCGGAAGCAACCCTGAAACAATATACCGGCAAACATGGAGAATATCCGCGGAAAGTGAGTTATACTTTCTGGGCGGGTGAATTTATCACAACCGAAGGAGCCACGCTGGCACAAGTCTTCTGGATGCTGGGTGTGGAGCCTGTACGCGATGGCCAAGGACGTGTAGTAGATTTGAGACTTGTGCCCAGCGAAGAACTGGGGCGTCCACGTATTAATGTAGTGGTACAAGTCTCAGGACAGCTTCGCGACATAGCCGGATCACGTCTGAAGTTACTGACGGATGCGGTTCGCCTGGCGTCGGAAGCAAAGAACGAAGCATATCCCAACTATGTGGCATCGGGAACAGTGCTACAGGAAAAGTTACTGGTGGAAAAAGGGACTTCCCCAAAACGTGCACGGGAAATGTCTGTAATGCGTGTATTCGGTCCTGTCAATAGTGGATACAGTACAGGAATCATGGGATATACCGAGCATAGCGGATCATGGGAGGATGAAAAGGAAATCGCCCAAGGATATCTCAATAATATGGGTGCCGCTTATGGTGATGAAGATAACTGGGGTGAGGTTCAGAAAGATTTGTTTGCCTCTGCCCTCTCCGAAACGGATGTAGTGATTCAGCCGCGGCAGAGTAATACGTGGGGACCTATTTCATTGGACCACGTATATGAATTCACCGGCGGATTATCTCTTACTGTAAAAACACTGACGGGTAAAGAACCGGATGCTTATATGGCCGATTACCGTAATCGTACCAACCGCCGTATGCAGGAGACCAAAGAGGCGATTGCTGTGGAGACGCGGGCTACGATACTGAATCCGACATTCATACAAGAACGGATGAAAGGCGGTGCAGGTTCGGCACAAATGTTCGGAGAGATTTTCCGCAATATCTTTGGCTGGCATGTAATGCGTCCGTCGGCAATGGATAAGGAGATTTTTAATGACCTGTACCGGATGTACATTCAGGATGAAAATAAACTCGGAATACAAGATTATTTTCTCCGGGTGAATCCGGCATCCTATCAGGCTATGACTGCAGTGATGCTGGAAAGTGCACGGAAAGGCTATTGGAAAGCAAGCCCTGAACAGTTGAAAGCAACAGCTGCACTACATGCACAAATAACCCGTGAAAAGGGTGCCGCTTGCACGGAGTTTGTATGCGATAATGCCAAATTACAGTCGTTCGTTGCAGATAATCTGGATGCGAAAGAGAAACAGGAATTCAATCAGGATATGAAAGCAATATATGAAGCCGCTTCGGCCAATGGAAAAGATGTAGTATTGAAAGAAAAGAAGCTGACACCGGAACAGGTAGCGCAGAAACGTACTACAAACGGATTAGTGATTGGAGGCGTGGTACTGGTAGTGTTCATTGGACTGGTTGCATTAATTAAAAGAAGGAAAAGTAAATAACTTCATAATGATTAGTGTTTAGTGATAAGTGATTAGCACCATGCGGAGTAATAGCGCAGCCACTAATCACTTATCACTAAACACTAACAATTTACCATTCACCCAATAACTATGAATTACGTCATCCCCATATTAGCAATCTTCATCACCCTCAGCTTCCTGCTGAAGGTCGGCTTCTATCCCCGTTGGGGAACGTGGCTGACAGCACTATGTTGTGCCCTGTTTATTTTACTCATTACCCCTTGGGTAACCGAGCAATCTAAGACAGCAATAGCAGCCTTTTTTGCTTCCCGGGAGAAAATGCTGGATGTATCTGTTTGCATCACACTGGAAGCCGCCATCCTGATAACCTTTTGCTTCGACTGCTTCTCCGGAATGCGTACAAGAGACACTGCATTCAAACGAAGCGTCACCTTTCTGCTCCACCTTTACCCCGGTTTATTGATAGGTGGCGTACTATGCTATGTACTGGCTGAATTATTATTCTCTTTTCCAGGCATTGATTTCAATATGCTCTCGTGGACAGTAGCTACCACCACATTCTTGCTTATCGGTATCGGTGCCCGATTGCTACAAATCCTCTTGGGAGATAAAGCCTTGCGCCTCGAAATCCTTTTTATTGTAAATTTATTCATAGTCGTACTGAGCATCATAGCTACCGGCTACTAAATAAACAGTAACTACTAAAATTATAAATATCATTATGGAAACCATTTCAAACTCACTCTTCTGGATATCCAACGGACTACTTGTTCCAGTCATCGTATTATTACTCCTGTTCTTCCTCCGCGCCATTATCCTTGCCGGAGGTTTCTTCGGAGAATTCTACCAACGGATGAAACTACAAAAGCAACTCTCCGAAATGTTAGAAACCATCACTCCTGAAAACATTAACGAACAGTTGCAGAGCTTGCCCCAAGCCGGGAAACAACCTTTGCTCCGTTGCCTGAAAAAACTTGCCGAACACCGCGATAACGCTGCCTACTGCGAACGCCTGCTTGCCAACTTCGAAGTAGACGCCGAAAAAGAGCTGGGACGCTCGCGCACTTTCATCAAACTCGGCCCGATGCTGGGATTGATGGGAACACTGATTCCGATGGGTCCCGCCCTTGTCGGACTGGCTACAGGAGATATTTCCTCAATGGCTTACAATATGCAGGTAGCCTTTGCCACCACCGTGGTCGGTATGGTGATTGCCGCAGTCGGCGTCATCACTCTGCAAGTGAAACAACGCTGGTATGCCCGTGAAATAAATGATCTGGAATATCTGGACAAGACTCTGCGAAACAAAACCAATGAATAACCCTCAGCCTCATAAAAGAATATGAAACGAAACAGACTGCTCCATAACCAAACGGACTCCGACCCAATGGGTACGGTAGCGAACCTTTTTGATGTAGCCATGGTCTTTGCCGTCGCACTGATGGTTGCCCTCGTCTCCCGCTTCAACATGACGGAAATGTTTTCCAAAGAAGACTTCACTATGGTGAAGAATCCCGGAAAAGAGAATATGGAAATCATTACGAAAGAAGGACAGGAAATCAAGCGATACACTCCCAGCGAGAAACAGGAAACTTCCGGCAAGCGAGGGAAAAAAGTCGGTGTAGCCTACCAACTGGAAAGTGGAGAAATTATCTATGTTCCGGAATAATGATAGACATCCGTCACCCTTTGAATAAAAGTTAAAGAGTCCATACCTATAAACAAGGGTTTTTAACAATAGAAATACCCATCAGTGGGTATTTTCTTGCCCTTATCTTCCCCATATCTTTGCATTTCCAAACAAACGATAATTTTATGATAAAGCAAAGATTCTTAACGACTCTCTTAATGGGAAGTATCGCTGCCGGTGCATGGGCACAGGCTGATAAAGGTGAAACTTCCGTAGATAAAACTGTGGATTTGAATCCTGTAGTAGTAACCGGTACGGGTACGCACCAGCGACTAAAAAATACTCCGGCACCGGTATCCGTCATCACCGCCAACGAAATAAAACGTGCCGGAATCACGGATTTCCAACAAGCCATGACCATGATGGTTCCCTCTCTCTCCTTCTCTCCGAATGCGATGGGTTCGTATCTGATGATGAACGGACTTTCCAATAAATATGTACTGATACTGATTAACGGACGCAAAGTAACGGGAGATATCAGCGGTAATATTGACATCAGCCAGATAGACATGAGCCGTGTGAAGCGTATCGAAGTTTTAAACGGCGCAGCTTCTTCGCTCTATGGTTCGGATGCGATTGCCGGTGTTATCAACATCATCACCAACCAGCCGAAAGATGAGATCTCCTTCACCACCAACAGCCGTTATACAAGAAAGAATCAGTTTTCACAAGGCCTCAACCTGGACATTGCCAAAGGAAAGCTCGCCTCTTACACTGCTTATAAGTACGATCACTCGGATGGCTGGCAGAACAGTGGCCTGACCGTAGACAAGAATGATGACCTGGTTGAAACCCTCGATCAGCTTTCCATCGGCTACAGCATGAATAACTTTTCTCAGCAATTCACCTACGATGCTACGGAAAAACTCTCGTTCTATGCCAATGGCGGATATTACTGGCGTATGACCGACCGCCCTGCCAAACGCGACGGCATGACAGGCGGAAATGATTATAATACGCATTACGAAGGCTACAACTGGGGTACAGGAGCCAAGTACAGACTGAATAAACGTTCCTCCATCCAGTTGGATTATGTAGGCAACAATTACACTTCGCGCTACAAATACATGCTGGCAGCCGGTGATTACCAGCCGGGTGACTACGCATTCACCAAAAGACAGAAGTTTCATGATGCCGAACTAAAAGGTATCTTCGGTTTCACCACCAACAGTACCACTGTCTTCGGAATGGACTACCGCAAGGACATTCTTGTTCGTCCCGATGCCGATGTAGACAAGGGAGTATATACTTTGTCGGGCTACGGACAGCATGAGGTAAAACTGTGGGATCACTTCACGGGCATTGTCGGTGCACGCTATGACTATCATGAACAGGCAGGCGGACGTTTCACCCCGAAAGTGGCAGCCATGTACAATATTGGAAACTTCAACGTACGTGCCACGTATGCAGCTGGTTTCCGTGCTCCCGGCGTAGACGAATTGTATTACAGCATGTTCAAGAAAATGGGTAGCAAATACACCATCTCCATCGGTGATGCTGACTTGAAGCCTGAACACAGCAACTACTACTCCGTCAATATGGAGTACCGCACCAACCGTTTCAGTGCCTCTGTTACGGGATATCTGAATTATCTGACAGATATGGTGTCTTCCAAAGTAACCGCATTCAATGATTTGTCCGCTGAGGCCCAGCAGCAACTGAAAGAAGAATTCCCCGAACTGGCAGACTTATCATCTACCAAGAATGTGAACCTGAAAGAATACATCAACTTTGAAAAGGCTACCGTCCGTGGTTTTGAGGTGAGTTTGTCAGGCAATCCGTTCGCCGGCTTTACCCTGAATGGTAACTATACCTACGCTTATGCCCGTGGTAAAGGTGAAGAAGGCTGGCAAAACATTCAACGCAGTATCCGCCACACGGCAACTATCAGCGGAAACTATGCACATTCATGGGGTGACTACACCATGAACCTCAACCTGAACGGCCGTCTGCAAAGCAAATGTTACTATCCGGGAGATGCCGACGGAGATGCTCCGGGTTACGGTATCTGGAACCTGAACACCCGCCACTCCTTCGACTGTTTCAGCAGTTTCTTCCTGGAACCCGGTATCGGTATCGACAATATCTTCAACAAGAGGGATATGAGACCTCTGACGAAGAACTTCACCCTGTACTCACCGGGACGTATGTTGGTGGTGAGTCTGACTTTAAAACTAAAGAATTAACGCATAACAACTTATTATTGATATGAAGCATCTTTTCATCACTCTTTGTTTACTGAGTGTGGCTCTCTTCTCCTCTGCACAGGGGGAGAAGACCGCCCTTCTCATTACCCATTACGGAAGTTCGGACCCTGATACGCGTGCACTGACGCTCGACGTAATCACCCGTGAGGCAAAAGAAACTTTTCCGCAGTTTGAAGTGCGCGAAGCGTATATCTCTCCCATCGTTCGGCGCAGGCTGGAGAAGCAAGGCGTTCATAAAGACAGTCCGGTAGACGCACTGCTGAAACTCAGAAGCGAAGGATATTCGCATGTACTGATACAGAGTACAACACTGATTGAAGGAAGTGAAATGACTTCCGTCCGCCGCGATGCGGAGAGCGTGAAGCCCTTCTTTAAAGAAATAAAAGTAGGTAATCCATTGCTTTATACAGTGGAAGATTGCGAAAAGGTTATCGAAATTCTGACACAGGAACAGCCCGGAAAGAAAGAGGACGTCATCTATGTGGGACACGGCAATCAATTGCCAAGTACCGCCACTTACGCCATGCTGGACTATATGATGAAAGCCCACGGACTGAAAAACTTCCACGTCAGCACCATCGAGGGTTATCCTACACTGGACGCTACACTGGCACAGTTGAAGGAAACACGCCCGAAACAAGTGACATTGATACCGTTGTTGCTGGTATGCGGTAATCATACAAAAGAAGACATCGTCGGAGTATGGAAACCGGAAATGGAAAAAGCAGGTTATCAGGCCAATGTCCGCATGCAGGGACTGGGCGAACAACCCGCTATCCGGAAGTTATATATGGAACACATTGAGGCGTTGCTGAAATAGCTACACCCTTTCCCTCTTATGGCTACACCTTTTGCCCCGGATGGCTACACCATTCCAGGCAAAGGGTGTAGCCCTTTTTACACCCTTTTATACCCGAAATTTAGAGAATAGAATGTATCTTTGCATGATAGAAATATAAGCGATATGAAACAGCCAAAGATAATAGTTGCCGGCATCGGACCGGGCAGCGAACAAGACATTACGCCTGCGGTTCTGGAGGCGGTTCGCGAAGCGGATGTAGTAGTGGGATATAAATATTATTTCCGTTTTATCCAGCCTTATCTCCACCCTGAAACAGAATGTATAGATACGGGCATGAAGCGGGAACGCACTCGTGCGGAACAGGCATTTGAATTGGCGGAACAGGGAAAAACAGTTTGTGTCATCAGTTCCGGTGACGCGGGAATTTATGGAATGACTCCGCTGATTTACGAGATGAAGCGGGAACGGAACAGCAACGTCGAAGTAATTGCCTTGCCGGGTATCAGTGCTTTTCAGAAAGCGGCTTCACTGCTGGGTGCTCCTGTGGGACATGATTTCTGTGTGATTTCCCTCTCCGACTTGATGACACCGTGGGAACGGATCGAGCGTCGTATCCGTGCGGCAGCCATGGCTGATTTCGTAACGGCTGTATACAATCCGAAAAGCGAAGGGCGGTATTGGCAACTCTATCGATTGAAAGAGTTGTTTCTCGCAGAAGGACGCGCTCCGGAGACTCCGGTAGGTTATGTACGCCAGGCCGGACGGGAGGAACAGGAAGTGCATCTGACGACACTTGCTGATTTCAATCCCGAAGAAGTGGACATGTTTACGGTCATCCTGATCGGTAATTCGCAGTCTTATGCGTGGAACGGCAAGTTCATTACTCCCCGGGGATATTATAACCGTCCGGATAAGGATGAACAACCGACTAAGGGGATAGGTCAGGACATCATGATACAAAGTTTCCGGACCATTGAGTCGGAACTAAAAAATAAGAATATTCCTCTGGATCATAAATGGGCTTTGCTGCATGCCATCCATACTACGGCTGATTTTGAAATGGAAAAGCTGCTGTATACGGACAAAGGTGCTGTGGAAAAGCTTTATCAGAAAATAGCAGACGGTCGGTTGAAAACGATTGTTACGGATGTGACGATGGCTGCCAGTGGTATCCGCAAAGGAGCTTTACAACGGCTGGGGGTAGAAGTGAAATGTTATCTTTCCGATGAACAGGTAGCGGCAATGGCAGCGGAAAAAGGAATCACCCGTACACAAGCCGGTATACGTCTGGCGGTGGAGGAACATCCGGATGCCTTGTTTGTATTCGGTAATGCGCCGACGGCTTTGATGGAACTTTGTGATCTGGTACGTAAAGGAAAGGCTGTACCAAGCGGTATTATTGCCGCGCCTGTGGGCTTTGTACACGTACAGGAATCCAAGCACATGGTGAAGCCGTTCATGGAAATACCCAAACTGATAGTGGAGGGACGAAAAGGAGGAAGTAATTTAGCTGCAACGCTGGTAAATGCAATCTTGTGCTACAATGATGCGGAACAGTTAAGGCCGGGACGGGATGTGTAAATAGATACGCTATGATACGAAACTTTATTATTATAGGCATGGACGACAACCGGGAACCTTTCTTCCCGCCCGAAGTGTTGCGGCACATCCGGGAAGGAAAAGTTTTCTCCGGCGGCTTGCGGCATCGGGAGATTGTAGAGAAGTTACTTCCGGAAGGTGCGGAATGGATTTCCATAACAGTTCCACTGGATAACGTCTTTGCCCAATACGAAAACATTTTTGCAGACTTTGAGAAGAAGGCTTCCGATGCATCTATTGTCGTATTTGCATCCGGAGATCCTCTGTTTTTCGGCTTCGCCAATACGGTAAAACGAAAACTGCCCGATGCAAAGATACGCCTCTACCCGGCTTTCAATTCCTTGCAAACATTAGCGCACAGACTGGTGATGCCCTACGACGATATGCGTACCGTCTCTCTGACAGGACGCCCGTGGCAGGAACTGGACAAAGCACTCATAGAACGTGCCCACAAAATAGGTGTACTGACAGATCGGGAGCATACCCCTGCCACTATCGCCGCGCGAATGTTGGAATACGGATACACCGATTACACGATGTACATCGGTGAGCACCTCGGCAATCCCGAACGCGAGCGCATTCGCCGGATGAGTCTTGAAGAAGCCAGAAAAGAGACATTTGAGCATCCGAATAACTTGCTGCTCTGCTACGATACCCGTAGACGGTCAGCTACGACACCCGTAGACGATCAGCTACGGCATTCGTATACGGCCAGCTACGGCACCCATAGCAAGGAAACTCTCCTCCCTATAGATAGTCAGCCCTCCATAACTGAACAGCCCCGTCCCTTCGGTCTTCCCGACGAACAATTTGCCCACTTGGACGGACGTGCCCGCATGATTACCAAAGCTCCGATCCGCCTCCTTACTTTGCAGGCATTGGAACTGAATCGCCGCCGTGTTTTTTGGGACATAGGTTTCTGCACAGGCTCTGTCTCCATCGAAGCCCGCCTGCAATTCCCGCATCTTACGGTTGTTTCGTTCGAGATACGTCCCGAAGGAGAAGAACTGATGCGCATCAACTCCCACCGTTTCGGTGCGCCGGGAATCACATCCTTAATCGGAGATTTCCTGCAAACTGATCTGGAACCTCTCCCCCGCCCCGACGCTGTCTTTATCGGCGGGCACGGCGGAAAATTAGACGATATACTGGTACGCCTGAAAGAAGTATTACAGCCCGGCGGTTGCATCGTCTTCAACTCCGTGTCCCCCAATAGCAGGGAATTGTTCCGCAAAGGGGCAGAAAATGCAGGAATGTCTCTGCAACCCTCCCTGCACATCGCACTCAATGATTATAACCCGATAGAAATAATGAAAGTAACCTTATGAATAAGAATAATGAGAGCCACCCTATGAAGGTAGCTATTATACTGATTTCCGAAAGCAGTCTGCCCATTGCACGAACGCTGAGTAACGAGTTTCCCGACTCCGAAATAATCACTACGACTCCTGCACCCGACTGCACATACGTTTCTTTTTACGAAGAATTTATGGCTCTGTCTTTCCATCGCTACGATGCCTTTATCTTCATAGGTGCCATGGGCATCTGCGTCCGCACCATCGCCCCGCATGTGAAAGATAAACATACAGACCCCGCCGTGATCTGTGTAGACAGCACTGGCCGCTATGCCGTTTCCGTCCTCTCGGGACACATCGGAAAGGCCAACGAAATGACGGAAAACATCGCCCATATTCTCGGCGCTGAACCTGTTATCACCACCCAAAGCGACCGCACCGGCCTCTGGGCACTGGACACCCTGGGTGATAAATTTGACTGGGCCGCCATTCCCGGTGAGACGGAATATGGTATGATGAATAACATCATCAGCCTTTTTGTGAAGAAAGTTCCTACCGCCCTCTTCCTCGAAGTACGCGATCAGGGAACGGAATATCTGGAAAAGACCTGCCCGCCACACGTGGATATACATTACGGCTTATTCCGGGATGTAGACCTCAGCCGTTACCAGCTGGTTATACTCGTCACTCCTTTCCTGCACAACACGCATGACACCCCTGCACTCTTTTATGTGCCCAAGGTATTACATGTCGGCGTAGGTCTGGCACATCAGGCAGGTCCCGTGCATGACATCGTTGAAAACATCCTTGGTACGATGATTAACAGTACCTTCATGCCCCGTGCCGTAAAGTACATCGCCACCATTAACGAGAAACGCAACGAACCGGTCATTAAGGAGCTGGAACGTGCCTATCAGATACGCTATTACAGTGCGGAGGAACTGAAAGAAATCTCCGTCCCCAACCCCAGTCCGGTAGTAGAGAAGCATATGGGTACGCCCAGCGTTTCCGAGGCCGCCGCCTTTCTTTCCGCGAACGGTGGTAAACTTCTGTTGGACAAGCAAAAAGGCGGAAACTACACCATGGCCATAGCCATTGAAGAAGGAGTGCTCCGTTACTACGGACATATCGAAATCGTCGGCGCAGGTCCGGGTGATCCCGACCTCATCTCCGTGCGTGGAAGGCAAATGCTGGAGAAGGCAGATCTCATCCTCTACGCCGGCAGTCTCGTCCCCCGCGAACTGACATTCTGTGCCAAACCGGGTGCTACGGTACGCAGTTCGGCTTCCATGGACTTGGAAGAACAGTTTGCACTGATGAAGAAATTCTATGATGAAGGCAAATTCATCGTCCGCCTGCATACGGGCGATCCCTGCATCTACGGTGCCATCCAGGAACAGATGAACTATTTCGACCAGCATCACATGAGTTATCACATCACCCCGGGTATTTCTTCCTTCCAGGCTGCTGCCGCTGCGCTGAAGTCTCAGTTTACCATTCCTGAGAAAGTGCAAAGCATCATCCTTACCCGCGGTGAAGGACGCACCCCCATGCCGGAACGCGAACAACTCCACCTGCTGGCACGCTCGCAAAGCACCATGTGTATCTTCCTCAGCGCCGGCATTGCCGAACAGGTGCAGGAAGAGCTCTTACAGGAATATCCCGAAACCACTCCCGTTGCCGTTTGCTACCACCTTACCTGGAAAGACGAACGCATCTATCGCGGAGAGTTGAAGGACCTTGCCAAGATTGTGAAAGAGAACAACCTGACGCTCACCACTATGATTGTCGTAGGTGAAGCCATCGACAATCGCGAAGGCCTTTCCCGACTCTACGCCCATGAGTTCAAACATCTCTTCCGTAGATAAGAAGGGAGTGATATCACATTTTGTTCAATTAACAACTAAAAACAATGATATTAATATTAGGCGGAACCACCGAAGGACGCATCGCTGCCCGTACCCTTGAAGAAGCCGGAAAGCCATTCTACTACTCTACCAAAGGAGACGAGCAGGAAGTAACTATGCACCACGGTATCCGCCTGCAAGGCGCCATGGACGAACTGGACCTGGAACACTGTTGCCGGGAACATAACATTCAATTACTGGTAGATGCCGCCCACCCCTTTGCCATACAACTGCACCAGACCGTAGAGAAAGTAGCCCATACCCTGAACCTGCTTGTCATCCGATTCGAACGTATTTACCCGCCACGCGATGAAGAACACATCACCTGGTGCGATGATTTTGAAGATGCCATCCGGCAAATCAGGAAAGAAGATATCTTCACCCTCCTGGCACTGACAGGCGTACAAAGCATTGCCAAGCTAAAGCCCCTCTGGCAGGAAAGTGCCTGTTGCTACTTCCGTATCCTTAACCGTGAGAGCTCCCGCCGCTTGGCCGAACGTGAAGGTTTTCCCGAAAAATATCTGCATTACTACCATGCAGGCGAAGACGAACGCATCCTGTTACAGCAACTTCACCCCGAAGCCATATTGATAAAGGAAAGCGGACTTTCCGGAGGATTCAATGAAAAAGTGGAAGCTGCCCTTCAGGAAGGCATCCGCATTTTTGCAATCCGTCGTCCGCCAATGCCCGGAAGTTTTATGATAGTGAACGGTGAGCATGGTTTGCGCCGGATGATTGAAAAACATTTTCCAGATTTTTATCCTTTGCGTAGTGGTCTGACTACGGGTACTTGTGCAGCCGCAGCCGCTGTAGCTGCAACCTGGGATATTTTCAACGTTCAACGCCAGCCCCGACCCGCAGAATTCCCCGTTATTCTCCCTAACGGAGAAACCATTTATGTTCCCGTCGAAGAGCAAGAACTCTACCCGCATCCCAGCTGTGTGAACGATGACTGGATGCTGGAAGCAGATGCCACTGTCATCAAAGATGCAGGTGATGACCCCGATGTAACCAATGGCATGCAGATCAAGGCCAATGTTGCCGTGCCTTTCCGTTTTGACGATCCAACACCCGCAGAACTTGGTGCTGATGATTATACCGTTATCGTCTGTGGAGGCGAAGGTGTAGGCATTGTCACCCTATCCGGTTTAGGACTGGAAGTGGGAGGACCTGCCATCAACATTACTCCCCGCAAAATGATTGAAAACAATGTAAAGGCATGCCTTCAACGACTTGGCATTTCCAAACAACCCAATCCTTTTGCCGTCACTATTTCCGTGCCGGGTGGCGAGGAGATAGCCCGGCGGACTTTTAATCCCCGTCTGGGTATAGAAGGCGGTATTTCTATCATCGGAACTTCGGGTATCGTGAAACCTTTCTCTTCCGAAGCATTTGTAGATTCCATCCGCAAATCCATGGAAGTAGGTCGGGCAACAGGAAGCCCGCGCATCGTCCTTAATTCCGGTGCAAAGAGTGAAAAGTATGTCCGAGGATACTATCCCGAACTGCCTGCACAGGCATTTATTCATTACGGAAACTTCATTGGAGATACGATAAAGATTGCCGCAGATTTGGAAATCAAAGCGGTGACTTTGGGTATCATGATAGGAAAAGCCGTGAAGCTGGCAGAAGGCAATCTGGATACGCACAGCAAACAGGTGACGATGAATAAGGATTTCCTACGTGAAGTGGCCCTTTCTGCCGGATGCGGAGGGGAAACACTTGCAGTTATCGAAAAGATAACTTTAGCCCGTGAGTTATGGACATTACTCTCTGCCGAAGATTTGCAAGCCTTTTGCTCCCGTTTGCTCGAACTGTGCCATCAATATTGTGACCCGTTGCTACCGGAAGGAGAACTGACGATTCTGCTCATTAGCGAAGAAGGGAAAATAATTACATAGAATAAAAAAACAAGTTTTACATGTAGCCTGTCAGGCTGAAAGCCCTACGCTATATAATGAAAGCCCTTCAGGCTATATGCGAAACTTAAATTAAAAACCTCAAATATGAAACACCCTCAAATAATCCTCGTCACCGGCGCTTCTTCCGGTTTTGGAAGAGTCATTGCTACACAGTTGGCTGCACAAGGACATATCGTTTATGGCTCCAGTCGGAAAGCAGTATCCGATAATCCCGGCTTCAAAATGTTGCAATTGGATATTACTGATCCTGCATCAGTATCCAATGCCATATCGACAATTCTGAAAGAGCAAGGTAGCATTGATGTACTTGTCAACAATGCCGGGATGGGTATCAGCGGAGCTATCGAACTCACTACCGAGGAAGAGATACAACGTCAGATGAATACGAATTTCACAGGTGCTGTCCGTATGTGTGCAGCAGTACTACCTTTCATGCGCGAAGCCGGACACGGACGAATCATAAATATCAGTTCCATCGCAGGCGTCCTTGCCGTTCCCTTTCAGGCTTTCTACAGTGCATCCAAGTTTGCGATTGAAGGGTATAGTGAAGCTCTTTACCAGGAAGTAAAACCGCTGGGCATCCAAGTTTGCGTAGTCGAACCGGGAGATTTTCAGACAGGTTTCACAGCGCAGCGGCAAGTGAGCCAAACCACTCTTTCCCATCCGCAATACGGAGAAAGTTTTGCAAAAGCCATGCGAAACGTAGAGCAGTCTGAAAACAATGGTTGCCGACCGGAAAAGTTAGGTCAAGCGATCTGCAAACTGGTAAATAGCCGCCGCCCTACCTTCCGCACGAAAGTCGGTCCGTGGGAGCAAGTATTCTTTGCACGCATCAAACCTATGCTGCCATTTAGTCTGGTAGATTGGTTGATCAGGAAATTCTATTAGTTAGCTGTGTAACTCATCCCCTTTGGGCAAAACTTTATAGAATAACATTTTGTGTGTTCTTTCCAAAACACTACCTTTGTGGCATACCCATTCAAAAAGGAGGATGTATGACAACTTTTGAATTAAAACGTAGTATTTTGCAAGATATCAACGCATTAATGGATGATGAAGCGGCGATGCGCCGTATAAGTCGTTATATACGTCGTTTGCGTAATTCTACATCAACAAAAGATGTAGCACATGAAGACATGATTCCGTATACAATGAATGAATTACATGAGCGAATTGATAAAGCAGAAAAAGCGATCATCGAAGGAAATGTAATTGATTCTGAAACAGAAGACGCCAAATTAGCAGACTTCATGCGCACACTATGAAAATAAAAACTTATCCTGAAGCTACTCAGGAGCTACGCAAGATTGCCGCTTTTTGTAAACAGCAATGGGGCATTGAGATTGCACACAGGTTGATTGAAACCTATCAGAGAAACAAAAAACGTCTTTCTTCCAATCCTTATATGGCTCCAATAGAGCCTTTATTAGCAAATCGGGAGTATGTTTACCGAGGATTAGTCATTCATAAATATTGTAAGGTAATATATCGCATAGATGAAACTGCGGGCATAATTTATATCGTAGATGTATGGGATACCCGTCGTGAGCCCCACAAAATATAGCGCAGCCACTCGTAGCCCGTAGCTTGTAGCTCGTAGCTTATAATATTCCCCCAACAGGAATTGTATGTAATCATATAATTTATATCTTTGCGAGCAAATAAACATCAACCCCTTACAAGGTTCAAGTAATGAAACAGACTATTCTCACTATTTTCTTTGCAATCATAGCATTGGGAGCAAGTGCCCAATCCCCTATCTCCTTTCAGGTAAAAGCCGGAGTCGGTACCTCCAACTTCTATGGAGAAAATGTAGAAAGTGACACACGCATCGCCTACAAAGTAGGTGTCGGCATGAACTATGAGTTCAACCGTACATGGGTGTTTCAACCATCACTGAACTTCGTATCGATAGGTGCCCGTGAAGAAGTGGAATATGTAGGCAAAGTGAACATGAACGAGTTGTATATCCAGCTCCCCATCATGATGGCCGCCCGCCTCAACCTTGGAAAGAATTACAGTGCTTCCTTGAGTGCCGGTCCGTATATTGCCTATGGCGTAGGCGGAAAGACATCCGGTGAGATGGAGGAATATGATTACAGCAGTGAATACAATCCTAATAGAAGCTACAGATTCCGCATAGATACTTTCGGTAACCGGATAGATGACAAAATGGGAAACAAACGCTTTGACGCCGGCCTTATGTTCGGCCTCAACATCGAATATCACAAATTCATATTCGGAGCAGAGCTTCAATTAGGAATGATCAAGGTAAACGACCAGCTGGATAATCTATTGCAATCATCCGGCATTGAGAAATTCTCTCCCAAGAATCTCGCTTCGTTTTTCACCGTAGGATACCGGTTCTGATTTACAACTGCTCCGCCTGCTTTCGTTTCATTTCATTCAGTACACTGCATGTCAACGGTATGGCAAGAATGAACGTAAGAAGATCAGCAGTAGCCTGACACATTTCCACACCCTGCAAACCCAGATAATGAGGCAGAATAAAAATCAGCGGAATAAAGAACAATCCTTGGCGGGCAGAAGAAATAATGGTAGCCTTTACCGGTTTACGAATTGTCTGCAACATCATATTACTCATCACAATCCATGAACCCAACGGAAAAGTAATGAACTGCCAACGCAAGGCAGCAGCACCTACTGCAATTACATCCGGGTCTCCCTTACGGAACAGAGAAACAATCTCTTCTGCAAATCCCATGCCTGCCAACGCACACACCAACAAGAAGATGAATCCCACCTTTACACAAAACCAAAATCCCTGACGAACACGCGCATACAACCCTGCACCATAATTGAAACCGCACACCGGCTGGAAACCTTGTCCGAAGCCTATCAGGAAAGCATTAATGAACATTGTGATACGGGTAACAATAGACATGCCCGCAATAGCCGCATCTCCATAAGCCCCGGCAGCCACATTCAGCAAGATAGTAGCTACACTCGCCAGCCCCTGACGGGCAAGCGAAGGAGTACCACCACCAATAATTTCCTTTATGAAAGCCAGTGAAGGCGTGAAGTTCCTGAAACGGATACGGATATTGCCCCCCTTTCTGCACATATACAACAACAGGGAGAAACTACAGATCTGACTGATGACTGTAGCCAACGCAGCACCCGATATCCCCATATCGAAGACAAAAATCAGAATAGGGTCCAGTATCACATTAATCACCGCACCCGATACGATTCCTACCATCGCATACGCTGCATTTCCCTGGAAACGAATCTGATTGTTCAGTACTAACGAAGCAGTCATGAAAGGGGCACCCAGCAATATGATGCCCAGATATTTTTCCGTATAAGGCAGGATAGTAGGTGTAGAACCCAATGCCAGCGACAACGGGGTAAGGAAAATAAGTCCCACCACTGCCAGAAATATACCCATAAACAACGCCCAGAAGAAACCGGTAGCCGCCATCTTCTCTGCATTCCCAGTCTCCTGCGCACCGAGTTTCCGCGAAATATAGTTCCCCGAACCATGCCCGAAGAAAAAGCCCACCGCCTGAATAATGGACATGACCGAGAACACAATACCTACAGCCGCCGTCGACTGGGTATTGATCTTCCCCACAAAGTACGTATCCGCCATATTATAGAATGACGTAACCAACATACTGATAATCGTAGGTACAGCCAATGATACTATCAGACGGGGCACCGGGGTGGTAGTCAGATAGAGATAATTATCTTTTGTCGAATGTCTCATAAAATTTTCACAATCTCTGCAAGCAGTTCATCAATGGTTTGCACAGTCACCGCTTCGCCGTTTACGGGGTGCAGTACAAAAGTACCATCCCCTTTCAAATCTCCCGTTTCAATATAAACGTCCGACTCCACGTTTCGGTTTGCCAGAATACCATTTCTTTGCAAAGCTTTCCGCACCATAGCATATTTTTGTCCATGCCCGACAATACGGATCTGGGAAGTATACTCATTGTTCACCCGGAATAATCCTGTCTCCAGATCAAACACAATTCCTTTACGGGCAAAGAAACTACTGAGGGTTCCATCCAGTGAAAGGTCTTCGGGAGTTCCGATAGTCACCCCGTTCGCCTTATCCATCAACCAGATTTTATCCGCAATCTGCAAGGCAAGTTCCAGGTCATGGGTAGACAGGAAAATAGTCTTATCCGTCTGCCGGCTCAGCTGATGGAGCAATTGCATCATTTCCACTTTACTCGGGAAATCAAGAAAGGCAGTGGGCTCGTCCAGGAAAATCACCGGAGTTTCCTGTGACAGTGCCTTGGCAATCATCACCTTCTGCCGCTCACCATCACTCAGTGTATGCACCATGCGGTGTGCGAGGTGAGATATTCCGACCAGATTGATAGCATGATCCACTACCTCTTTATCTTCTTTGGAGAGTGTTCCCCAGAAGCCGGTATATGGACTACGTCCCAGACCGATAAGTTCCACAGAAGTCATATTGCGGATGTCGCACTTTTCAGTCAGGACTACACTGATCACTTTTGAAAGTTGTTTGTCCGTATAAGAGCCAATCTCTTTTCCCTGTATACGTATTTCACCGGATAACTTCGGTTGAAATGCGGAAAGCGTACGCAATAGTGTAGACTTCCCCACCCCATTTGCACCCAACAGACAAGTCAACTCCCCGCTATTGATTCCGGCACAAATATCGCTTGCCACAACTTTCACATCTCCTTTACCGGGATAGCCAATGGATAGTTTCTCAATATGTATAGTTTCCTGTTTCAAGACCTCTTTATTTTCAATTCTCAATTATTCTTCCAGTTCCCCTTTACGCTTCCTGAAAAGCACGGATGCTACCACCGGAGCACCTACCAAAGCTGTCACCGAGTTCACCGGCAAAGCTCCTTCAAATCCCGGCATACGTGCTATGAGGTTGCACACCAACGCCAACGAAGCCCCTACCAGTAATGTGGCAGGCATCAGTATCCGATGGTCGGATGTATGAAATATAGCCCGACAAAGATGGGGAACAGCCAGACCGATAAACATAATCGGACCGCAATATGCCGTCACAATCGCCACCAATACACCTGAACAGGAGATCACCAACAGGCGTGCACGCTTGATGTTCAGCCCCAGGTTCCGGGCATATCCATCGCCCAGCAGCAACAGATTCATTGTCTTTATCAACAAAAACGAGAGTGGCAACAAGACCGCCATGATACAAACAAACAGTATCATCTGATCCCCCGACACACGGGCAAAACTACCCAGTCCCCAAATGACGTATGCACGAATATCTTCCTCCACACTGAAATATTTCAATACGCCGATAATGGCACTTGCCACATAACCGATCATCACACCGATAATCAGCAGCGTCACATTTCCCTTTACTTTCTGTGAAACGTATACGATAAGCGCCATCACGGACAGTGCTCCGATAATAGCTGCAATGGACAACGCCACTTCTCCCATATATCCGAGCTTGCTCAATGCCACACCGCCCATCGCTCCCGATAGCAATACCACACAGGCTACTCCCAGGCTGGCACCCGAACTGATACCCAACACTGACGGTCCTGCCAGCGGATTCCGGAAAACCGTCTGCATCTGTAATCCACTCACCGATAACCCTGCTCCCGCCACCAATGCCGTCAATGCCTGCGGCACACGGGATTTCCAAATGATATTCTGCCAGATAATGGACTCATCCGTATTCCCCCATAAGATGTTCCAGACGGAACGAAAAGGAATATGGACAGAGCCTAACAGCAGGTTCAGTAAGAAAAAAAGGAATATAGATGCCAGTATCACCAACATCAGGAGCAGTGTCGGTCTTTTCATTGCAAACGTGCGTAGTATTTCGGTTGGTAATCAGGTAATAAATCGGGGTGGAACGCATGGATCAGATCTTCCAGTACTATTTCCGGTTCCATCGGCATACTTTCGTAGAAAGGTTGCTCGCGCATATTGCAATAAATAACGCCTTTGTCACGGAATGCACGGAAGTCGGCATAACGGGGATCAAGGGATTTCAAAGCGTCATATGAGAATGTACCGTCGTAACTATTCACAATACGCCAGTAATCGGCACTCTCCGCCTGGCTGTATACTGTTTCAAAATCCAGTGTAACGCCACCGGAACGGGGATCGTCCTTCAAGAAGTAATCGGCTCCCGCATCACGGAACAGTTCGGCCAGGAAGCTCTTACCGCCTACTGCATACCAGTTTCCTCCACGTATCTCACCGCTGAATACTACCGGACGCTTCTTCACATTGGCGGCCAGTTGTTTCAAGTCATTATAATGCTTTTCTATAGCAGCAAACTTTGCATTCGCCTCCTCTTCCTGTCCAATAAACAAGCCGATGAATTTAATCCATTCCGCCTGTCCCAGCGGAGTCATTTCCTTATATCCCAGGTGCGGAACCAAAGGTATTCCGATTTCACGCATCGTATCATATCCGCCACGCTTGAAAGGAGAGATAAAGATTACATCCGGATTCACACTCATGATCACTTCATTATCAAAATTACCTTCAATTCCTATTTTGGCTGTTTTACCAGATTTCAAGCGCTCATTCATTTCTTTGTTGAACAAATGTCGTGTACTGGTTATACCCACCACCTTATCGCAGGCTTCCAGTTTGATGAAATTGGATAATTGTAAAGAAGTCATGCAAATGGCACTGCGTACCGGTGTTTCAATCACGGTATAATCAGAAGGAATCCCTTCGGGTTTTGTTCCCCGGGGCACCAATGCATAATGGAAAGTATTACTACTTTCATTTTGAGGATCTCGCAAGTCCACCAAGCGGACATGATTGGGAAGATATTTCACTTCAAACCCTTGGGCATAAACCGGATAAATAGAGTCTGTGGCTGATACGGAGGCTGTGGTAGCCTGTAGATCAGTAGAATTTTGTTTATTTTTCGGGCCACAAGCCACACATAAAAGACTTAAAAGGGAGACAGTTATTGCAGTAGTTCGTTTCATGACAATAAAAAGGTATAGAATTCGAGCACAATATTCGTCATTTTTGGGGAGATACGCAAATACCCGTCCTATAATTTAACCGAATTTGTGCCCGAACACCTCTTATATAAGAATGTCTAAAAACTCATCAGATCATTCAATGCTTCGCTCATGCTGGGATGCGTAAATATATAATCACGCAAGAAAGTATATTCTTGTCCCGTTTTCATTACAATAGATACGATATTAATGATCTCACTTGTTTCCGGTCCGAACAGGGAACAGCCCAGAATCTTATTTGTATCGGCATCTACTACTACCTTAAACAATCCGTCAGTCTCACCTAAAGTACGTGCCCGCGGAATGGCTGCTACGGGAAGTGTATTCACCCTTATATTCAGTCCTTTCTTACGAGCCTCCATTTCACTCAGTCCTACACGTGCCAAAGGAGGGTCCATAAATACCGAATAACTCACAGGCTCACGGTCGTCCGTACGCCGTTCTCCTGCACCAAACAAATCCTCACGGATAATGCGGTAATCGTCCAATGAAATATAGGTGAATTGTAATCCGCCTTTTACATCACCAATGGCACGGATGGCCGGATTAGTAGTACGCAGCCACTCATCTACCATAATGGCTCCCCGTTCATTCACTTTCACGCCGGCAATTTCCAGATTCAACCCCGAAGTACTCGGACGACGCCCTGTTGCCAATAAGATAGCATCTCCTTCCAGATGATGGATTTCATGAGTTACAGCATCCTCATAAATCACTGTTGCACCGTCCACGGATTGTACTTTCGCGTTGAGATGGAAAGCAATACCTTTCTTTTCCAATACGGTCTGTACGCTGGCGGCAATATCCCTGTCTTCGCGGCCAATCAGTTCCGGATACCCTTCGAGTACCGTCACCTTCGAACCGAAAGAGGCATACATAGAAGCAAATTCCAAGCCGATATAGCCCCCACCCACAATCACCAGCCGTTCGGGAAGTTCTTCCAATTCCATAATGGAAGTGCTGGTGTATACGCGGGAATTCTCTTTTATTCCATCAATAGGTGGTACGATGGTTTCTGCACCGGTATTTATAAATATCTGAGAAGACTGCAATTCAATTACTTCCGTCTCCGTCCGTACTTCTACCACATCAGGACCGGCAAACGATCCGACACCTGTATACACCGTCACATTAGGATTATCAGCCAGATTATGATAGTTCTTATTCCGCAGGAAGGAAGTCACCTCTTCTTTACGACCAATGGCCTGACGATAATAGTCCTTCTTCTCTTCCCACGTAGCCTTTACCGGAGTTTCCTTAGCCAGATGTACCAACGTCTTTGTAGGAATACAGCCGATGTTGATACACGTGCCTCCATACATACGATCTGAACGTTCTACTATGGCAACCGTCTTCTGACGTTTTGCAAATTCGGCAGCCAGGGTCTTCCCACCCTTGCCGAAACCAATGATAATGGCATCATACTTTTTCATATCTTTATTTTTTTAATTGTTCCAGTACGCTCTTCGCACTGTCTGCTAATATAACAATTGCGCCGGCCAAAATGGCTGTATCTTTTATAACTAATCTTCCTGCACCGGTCAATAAAGGAAAACCGAACTCTCCACTGCCCAGATTAGGCACCCATACTTCGGGTGTGGTGACAAGGAAAGAAAGTGTTCCGAGAGTCATGATAATAGCAAGTCCCGCACCTACCAATCCTACTTTCGGCCAAAATATACCGAGGAATGTAAGGATACCGATGCTCATAATAAGAATACCCAATCCGTGAGAAAAACCATACGTATTATTCTCCTTGTGCCACTCATGCTTCGCGGCATCAAATTCTCCTTCTTTCAGCTTATACTCTTTATAGTCGGGAGCATCGTGTGTATAGAAGAAGCTCATAAAAGGGCTGTTTGCTACAAAAGGCACAATGCCTTCCGCTTCATAATTCCAGAACTTCAATCCGCCGATCCAAACGAAAATAACCAGAATTGCCACACGGATAAGATTGATACCTAACTTTTGAGTAGATGCAGCCAGTGTCAGGGCTGCTACGAACATAGATTTTAATTTTGTTTCCATACGATTATTGCATTAATTAATTGTTTTGTTTTCCTGATGCAAAAATCGGGGTTTATGTCGGAGCATGAAATGGCAATTCTGCCGTATCAGTTGGCAATATTTCCCGTTGTGTTCAATTTACGGAAATTCGATACACTTTCACCGGTCATTTTCTTGAAAAAACGGCTGAAAGTGGACAAATCTTCAAAGCCCAGCAGTTCGCTGATTTCCTTGGCACTTTTAGGGGTATAGAGCAGTAATCTCTTGGCTTCCGCCTCTATCCGTTCATGGATAATACGCAACGGAGAAGGCACTCCGCAGAAGGCAAACAAATTGGAGAGTGTCTTTGGGGAACGGAATAACAGGTCGGCATAATCCTGCACCTGCTTCTTTTCGCGGAAGTGCTGGTCAACCAGAATATAAAAACGGCGGACGATATCAAAGGCTTTTTCCTGTTCCGGCGTGACGCCACACTTTTCACGGGCAATGCGGGTACAGGTGATGATAAAACGTTTGAGAATGATACGTAACATTTCCTCTTGCAGATTATCGCGAACGGCGGACTCCTGCCGGAAGATACGAATAATGTCATTCAGGTTGGCGGATTGTTCCGGCAAAAGTTTCAGTTTCATCACCCGGGAAGAACCATGAAAAAGGAAACCGTTACAGGATACTTCGTCATCATGACCGAATATACAGTAGAAATTGCTGTTGAACAGGAAAGTGAGGTACTCTCCCTCCACCGATTTAATTTCAATATGCTGCAAAGGAGTAAGACTTATGATTTCGTCCTGTTCCAACTGTATGGGAATATGGTCTATCTCCAGAGTCAAGTTTCCACTTCGTACCCAAATGAACTTATATAAAGTAGTATCCTGTTGCAGTGCTTTATTTTCGTGGAAACAAAAGGTCATTGCCAAGTTCCCGTTCAGGCGGGTATTTAATTGATAATCTATCATGATGTTAAAAAGTTAGAGTTCTTTGTCGTATGCCGAAGTACAAATATACGCTATTCCGGAAGCTAATGCAAATAAAAGAAGCAATCTATTTCATCATCTCCGCTTTTCGTAACGCCCTACCCCATGTAAGGTCATATTTCGTTATAACTATATTTCAGTTTATGAGTAGAATATACAATCCCGTCCCTAATAAAATAGAGCAAGCCATATTCTTAAAAAGCATTTGAATAACGACTACACAGATACCCGATAGTATTTCCGGAGTGCCGTATGAAGGTGATAGAAAATCTATATCTTTATAGCAATAAACTACCAACATACCGAATATGGCTGGAGGTAGTACTCTACCTAAATAGTTTACATATTGGGGAGTGTGCGCAGAAGACCTGAAAACCCAGAAAGGAATCCAACGGGTAAGCTGTGTGACAAGCGCCACGATGAATATAGTAACAATTTGTTCTGTGACCGTCATGCCAGTTTCTCCTTATCCTTTGTAGTCAACCAACGCACCGTAAAAATAGTAGTGATAATCAAGATGGTGGGAAGCATGAAATATGTCTTGCCAAAAAGTAGAAGACATCCCCCCGCAACCACTAATCCTAATATGGAACTGCCGTGTGTGCGTTCTTTTTGCCACTGGCTAATAAATATCACAATAAACAAGGCTGTCATTACAAAACCCACTCCCTTGATGTCCACAACAGCTTTACAAGCAGAAACTGCACCAACAATAGTACCTCCTATCCATGATATATAAAGATACAACGAAACAAATAACATGAACCAATTCCGGTCTGTTCCCGGAGGCACATCTGTCATATAGTTTAACGAAAACGCTTCGTCTATCAATCCGGAAACAGCCCATAGTTTCTTTCTTCCCATTCCCCTATACTTTTCCAACATGGATATTCCATAAAACAGATGTCTTCCGTTCACTATCAGTGTCAGCAACAGGGCATAACCGGGATTGAACGTACTAAGCAATAAGCTGACGGTAACAAACTCCATTGAACCGGCAAATATAGTAGCCGCCATGCAGATAGGCCATATCATGTCAAAACCGCAGGAACGCATATACACCCCATATCCGACACCAAGAAAAGCTATACCAAGCATTACCGGAAATGCTTTTGTCAGTGCCAGTTTACGTGCATTATGAAAATCTTGATTTTTATTATTCAGCATATATATCGTATCTATAACTTTGTATTTGATTTTTATTCATATACATTTGTAACAGTTTGCAAATATACAAAAAGTGCCATTCATGGGAGGTGATGAATCCACTTTTTATTGTTTTTCAGTGAAATAAGACGGTCTGCCCGGCGCTGAACCCGACAAATCGGCAAAGGTTTTCCATGTACAGCATTTCACGGAAACAGGGAAACCGCGCAACTGCCTTTGATCCGTATTAATTAAAAAACACTCTATTGTAAAATCATAGGAATTATATACAAAAGCAGCTTATTATTCTCTTTTTTTCGTCGCTTTTTATTTACCATTCCCGTGAAAACAGAAGAGATGAACAAATTGTAATCATCAAAAATAAATCACAACAAAACCAACAACCCTATTAATAACGATAAACAGCGTTTTTAAAGAATAACAGAAACGTTTTTAAAGAATGTATCCAACGTTTATTAAAAACGTAAAAGGGGTACTTAAAAGCAAAAAGCGATAAATACAAACAAAAAAGGCGATAATCCTTATGAGGAAGTATCGCCTTTATCGTTTTTCGTATGTAATTATTCCAAGAACGAATATCCCAATTCTAAACAATAAAATTATATTACTAAAAACAAGAAAACCGGCAGTAATAATACATATCCGCCAAAGTCCGGAAAAGAAAGATTAGATTTTGTCATTTGCTAAGTTTTTTAGGTTTACTATTAAAGTTATGTTCTCTCCAAAACCCTACAAATATACTACATCAGGAAGGCGAAATCAAGTCTTTCAACCGTTTTTTCCAACAGTTTTCAGACTTTACACGCTAACCTTTTCTGGTACAGGCCTTTGCTTCATTAAACGGCAGACAAGTATATTGATAGCATCAGGTTGGCAAGCAAGCTATTATTGCATTCGGTTCATTAAAAAGTACCGTTGCATCAGAGCGTTTGACTTTAGTAAACAAGAAAAGGTAGATAAACAAGAAATCGGATTTTATTTTGTTTTATATTCAGAAAATCCCCAATTTTGCACTCCCCATAAAAGTTATTATGGGGGGGTGCTTATCACTAAACACTAACCATTAATCGCTAACAAGAAATGTCCAACCCCGTCATATTCGTATCCCTCGGTCCCGGAGAACCGGATCTTATCACCCTAAAAGGTTTGAAAGCCCTGCAAAATGCCGATTGTATCTTTTGTCCTGAAACTCGCACCACAAGCGGACAGATATTTTCGCGTGCTGCCGACATACTGCATGCGCTGGACATTCCAAATACCACCCTCTCCCGCTTTGCATTGCCTATGAGTAAGAAACGGGAACAGGCTTTCGCAGCTTATGATAAAATATATAGCGAAGCTTCCCTTCTTCACAAAGAAAATAAAAAAGTCTGTATCGTTGCCGAAGGAGACGCAGGTTTCTATTCTTCCATACACTATATCTTTGAGAAACTGCAAGCCGACAATATTCCTGTGCAACACATTGCCGGTATCCCCGCCTTCATTGCAGCAGGTGCTTGTGCAGGACTCCACATTGCCAGCCAGGAGGAACGTCTGACCGTCATTCCCGGTATCATTACCGCCGAAGAAATAGAGAAATATATGGAGGAAAAGACTACCATTGTCATCATGAAACTTTCTCAATGTACCGAAGAAGTTCACCGTTGCATCCATCTCCATCCCGAATATAACTATCATTATTTCGAGAATATAGGCACGGAAAAAGAGAAATACCTGCATGATATAGAGCTGATTTCGGCACTCTCTTTCCCTTATTTTTCACTATTAATCATACGCCACAGCACCTTCTGAGGCGCATTTAATACTATTTCGCACATCATTGGATTAATTTTCACAAAAATGCCTTACCTTTGCCCACTGTGTAATACAAAAGATTTATAGACATGAAAAGACTTACATTGTATATGTTTATGCTCGTACTGAGCATTGGTTACGTTTCGGCACAGGGGAAAGCTGATATTAAGTTTGATAAGACCTCACATAACTTCGGTACGTTTTCTGAAAATGATCCGGTAGTAAGTTGTGTATTCACATTCACCAATGTGGGCGATGCTCCGCTGGTTATACATCAAGCCGTAGCTTCCTGTGGATGTACAGTTCCCGAATATACCCAGGAACCCGTATTACCGGGCAAAACCGGAACCGTTAAGATTACTTACAACGGAACAGGCAAGTATCCGGGACACTTCAAAAAGTCCATCACTTTGCGCACGAATGCCAAAACAGAAATGATGAGACTCTTTGTAGAAGGAGATATGACACCGAAAGATGCAAAATAAGCATCTTTATATATAAGAATAAAGGAGAATTTTTCAATTCTCCTTTTTTTTTGCTTTCTTTGAAGCTGATTTGGATAAAATAAACAATTAATTGACGACATAATAACTATAAAACATAAAAGCAATTAAGAAACTATGAAACAAGAAGAAGAGAAATTGACCGGTCTACCGGAAAATGCATTCCGTGAACTGAAACCGGGCGA
>CDZN01005727.1_pt1 | contig 159093 bp, 132 predicted proteins | sample 557701 | NCBI WGS metagenome assembly CDZN01 (sample SAMEA3182089, study PRJEB8094) | gut metagenome | biome: human; feature: gut; material: Stool; isolation source: human stools | place: Canada | collected 2013-02-04 | reverse complement strand
CCATAATCCTGTCTCCTGCTTTTATAAATTGTTTATTTTCCCTTTAGTTTCTTTATTGATTCTTTAGCGTGTGCTCAAACTTTGGCCATATTTTCCCTGTATAGTAATATTTGTAAGGCGATAGACCTTTTACTATACAGGAAAACACTTTTTCATACCTATGACCGGCAGCTCCCCTTCTGCCGGTCCCCTCCAAATGAAAGATAAGTTTACCGATTCAGGTAAACTTATTTTTTTATGCGCATATGCTATAAAGAAATCATTTTTACAGGAGACACCATATGACCAACCAATCCGTCACTCCTGCTGACATCTTTGCCGATTTGCTGCGCTTTCGGGCCCCTGCCGCCATTGCCTGGGTCAGAGGCGGAAGTGCCGCGCCCAACCTAAGCGGCCTGGTAAAATTCTACCAGACTCCTTACGGTGGCGTACTGGTGGAAGCCGAAATCTTCAATCTGCCAAACAAACAGGTACCCGGCTCCACAGACTTTTATGCTATGCACATCCACCAGAACGGTGACTGTTCTGATGACTTCGCCAAAACAGGGGACCACTACAATCCATCCGGCAAGCCTCATCCGGACCATGCAGGCGACCTGCTTCCCCTTCTTGGAAACGAAGGTTATGCCTGGCTTTCCTTCTATGACAAGCGCTTCTCCACAGACGACATTATCGGCAGATCTGTAGTTATTCACAGCCATGCCGACGACTTTACATCCCAGCCCGCCGGAAACTCCGGAACAAAAATCGGATGCGGTGTCATTGAAAAAGCGGATTATCTAAAAGTATAGCACAATGGCAGGAAAATATCATCCCTACAGTTTTCACAAAAATACCCAGGAAATGCAGCAGAACAAATTACAGACAGAAAGTACCGGATACCGCCATTAATACGTGCGGAATCCGGCACCTTCCATAATATCCAGATCCCGGAACACAGCTGCCGCCGCTGCCTCGTATTCTTCCAATCTCTGTGATTTCTTTATTCTCTTAATGTATTTCCCATTGTCGGAAAAAATCTGAATCATACAGGTCCACAGCTCCTTCATCTTAAACAGGACATTTCTGTCCCCGGACATGATTGTTCGGTAGCCTTCGTATATCATCTGGTGGAATTTCCTTAAGGTTTCTTTGCCGGTTCCCGCCTCACCGGAATCTGCCCCTGCCGCAATTCTGTCCAGCAGTCCGGGATTGGATATGATTCCACGGCCCAGCATGACTCTATCCAATTCCGGATAATCTCCGCACAATGTCTCGTAACCAGATACAGTAAATATATCCCCATTATAACACACCGGAGCCCGGCTGCCGTCAAACCCGCTGCCAAATGCCGGCATGTTCGGGGTGTTTTTATAGTAATCCGTACGGACTCTGGGATGGAGAATTAATTCCTTCAGCGGATAGCGGTTGTAGATTTCTAAAAGGCCCGTGAATTCATCCGGCGATACCAACCCCAGCCTCGTTTTAACAGACAATTCCATACCCATCCCTTCCATCTTCCCGCATACCTCGTCCAGAAACCGGTCCAGGCTGTCCGGCAGCCCCAGGAAACCGGCTCCTTTATACTTGGACACCACGGTACCGGATGGGCAGCCCAGATTCAGGTTTATCTCAGAATATCCGTATTCCTGTAATTCCTTTGCCGTTCGTATAAAATCCTCTGCCTGGTTTGTGAGTATCTGAGGGACTACGTACATGCCCTGGTTGTGTTCTGGCAGAATGTCGTTTAACTCCCGAAAGCTTAGACTGCTGTTGGCCTTTGGGGACAGGAAGGGAGTGAAGTACTTGTCCATGGGATGATAGCAGGCGTGGTATGCGTTGCGGTATATATAGCCGGTGAGGCCCTCCATGGGCGCCATGTAATATTTCATTTTCATATCAGATATCACTCAATTCTCAAAAAATCACTGCCCTTTAAGTCAATATCATTGGGCACCCTCACCTTACACCTTGATATCATTCTTAAATTCTGTAATATTTTATTAATTTCTGCTGTCATTATATCCCCATCCTCCTCCCGCAGGCATTTAATAATTGCATTCAGACTTCCCCTGTAACTCCTTTCTAATTCTATGGCATTATCTGTCAGCCATCGTGAAAATGGATGGCTGGCATTGATTATATTTCGGCCTATGCTGTTTTCTTCCGTCAAAATGCGGCTGTCCGCCTCATCTGACTCCGCAAATAACAGAGGAGGAAATACAAGTTCGCTTTCCGTGAATCCATCTTCCCTCAACCCTATGGCGTACAAAGACATACTGCATCCGTTACTGCTCATTTTACACTTCAGTCTGCAATTCTTTTGGACCAATGCCCGAACTATGTTTTCATCCGGTCTGTTTTCAATTTCAAAAGAATTACTGTGAGACAGTGAACCGGTGTTTAAGCATATGCCATTATCTTCATCGTTCTCCTTAAGCATGGTCTTTAATTTTTCAATTGTCAGATTTATCCCGCACAGATAAACCGATTCCGCCGCCTTGGAAAACTCAGCATTATTCAATAATATCAAATACTCACTTAAAGGACAGTTATCATAATATCCTATCTGTCCATAATCCAGTTCTGTTCCCGGAAGCCGGCGTTCCAATACAGACAGGTATCCCATGGTCTCCACGGAAAAGTGCTTAACACGTTCCCTGCTCATATTCAACATCGGTTTAAACCTTCCCTGTAAAAGTACGATTGTATAATTAACCCATTGTCTCAACCAGCTGTAGTCTGACCAATTCCAGTTAACTTTAATTCCGTTATAGGCTGTGACGGACACCCCGTTTATGCCCCTTTCCCTGCCCTCCATATAGTGATACATATATTTTTCAGCTAACCTTTTCAGCTGAGGATTTCTCTCCAGGGGAACCGAAATGTTTACTGTGCTGCGATTTGAAAGTTCTGTCCTCTCTAACCCATTATATATCTCCAGCCCTCTGTTTACTATTTCCTCCAGTTCATCTGATGCAACATCCCCGTCATTGCCGTTCAATTCCTGCAGCAGCTGTTCTTTGCTGTATTTCTTCGTCTGAAGCATTTCTCCGCATTGTCTGTGGATATGGCTTATATCTTTATATTTCTGAAACATTTCTTTTACAACTGACTCAAGGCCGCCTACATTCAAGCCGCTGTCACTGACACCATCCCAGTGCATTTCATATGACATAAGTATATGCAGCATTTTATTCTCAAAACTTATCTCCTGGTTCAGAGAACGTCCCACCCGGATATCTCCTATCCTGAAATCCAGGTCATGCGCAAGCTCTCCATCAACCGTAATCAGAAAGGTGCCGCCCCTTATAGAAGGAACAGGTACATAGTCCTGAATATTCCTGCATTCCAGGACAATTTCCGGCCTTTTAACCCAGCATATCTCTTTGAAACTCCGGCTTATATAATCTATCTCCTCATCTGTAAACGGAATCCGAATCACCTGGTTTGCTTTTATGTCCTCAATCAGTTCCTCCGCCATAGGAAAATAAATCGTCTCATAGCTGTCCTTATACACAATGGGCACGTCCGGGAAAAGCACATAATCCTTCACGATGTTCTTTACGCTGCCGCTATTCCCGTGACGAAATAAATTCATCCTAACCGCAATGGATGTTCCCGGTGTCTGACGGAACGGCTCCCGCCCGGATTCATCCATGGATGGCATCATTTCCCCGGTATCTCCATTTTCCTCATCTGCAAGGCTATAATACCCGCTGGTGCCAATCATACCGAAACGGATTCCGTGGCCCTCCTTATAGTGTCTTGTGCTTACCTCTATCCTGTCTCCGCATAAGAAACACGACAGGATTCCGATACCAAACTGGCTGATTGGTTTATAGTCATAGTAATCCTTATTTCTGTAATACCCCTGATAAAATTCAGGAGATGTATAGTAAGAGCGGCCAACCTTTAAAAAATAATCCAGAATTATCTTCTCAGTCATACCAATCCCATTATCGTCCACCCTCAGCCAATCATTCCCATCCGGATCCATCCATGTGGTAATTACAACAGACGGCTTTTCCTTCATCCAACTGTCAAAACCGTAATTCCTGTCAAGCATTCTGCGGGTACCAATGGCATCCAGAGAATTCTGCAGCAATTCACGGATAAACACCGCTGAATGGGTATATAAATCATTTCCCACCAAAAGCTCAAGAACCCGCTCAGAATCCATGGTTAAGTGGTATTCCCCGGTCCGATATCCATTACTCTCAATTCCGCTTCTGTCAATCTGGATTGGCAGGGCAAGGTTTCTCCATCTGTCAGAGCAGTTATTGCTTATTACCTCGGAACAATTCCTCAGCTCTAAATCTATATAGTCCAGGAACATATGAATAAAGTGTTCTGTCTGCATGCTGTTGCTCACGGCTCTAAACGCAAGGGCGTCCCTGCTAGCCTGTTTGGGATACCTGAATCCCAGTGACGACTGATGCTTCCTCCACTCAATTACAGACTGACGGTCCTGGGCATCTTCGATTTTCTGGTATTCATATAGAATTTCCGGACTTCTGGTCACGTCGAAATCCAATATGTCCCCCAACCGCAGCAACACGGCACAGAAGCAGTAATCAATCTCGTTGAAATTGTCGTATGGTATTTCTTTTACCCTTTCGATATTCTCTCCATGGCTTTGGCATACTTTAATCAGCCTGTCCCTGCGGACATTGGAAACATCCAGGGAGTCTTTCAGAATCTTTGCAATTCTCTCATGGTGAATGCTCCTGAAAAAATCAACCTGAATCTTTGCCGGTATTTCCCCCTCATTTTCAAACATTAGGACATCCGCAGACGGATGCTGTTCCAAATACCGTTTGAATCGGATACTGTTTAATTCCGACTGTTTTTCCTGTTTTGAGTAACACATGCCTATATCATGATAACATGCCGCCAATAAGAGAAGTTCGGTTTCCCCTTCAGTTAACTTCCCGATTCCCTCTTCTCCCAGTAAATTTTCTATTGCGTGTATAACGTTGACAACATGTACTTCGTCATGCAGGGTATAGGTGGGAAATGTATCCCGTACTGTTTTTAACATGGTAATCGCCGCGTCGCATAAGGATTCCATGGCATGCTGATTCTTTACGCTTATATTTCCTTCCAGTTTCTTCCATAATAAAGTATCTTTATATTTCATCTGACAATCCCCGATTTCCGTTTTACCGTATTTGGTTAATCCTGGTTATATTATACTATAAAATATTATCCGCGTATATTGGTGATTTGCGTAAACCAGCAGCAGACCGGAAACGCAAACCGAAAGCAGCCAGATGGAGACAAATAACCAACAGTCAGCCTAAGTTACTCCTCTTCAAAAGGAAAATAGAATCCCCAGGGAGCTGCAACTCCCTGGGGATTCGTCTGTGCACCATTGAAACACATTCGCTTTTCTCTGCTAATATTATATTACGTCATATAATCATAAATGTCAATAAGATAACTTACATCAATTTTTCTGTTCCAACCACAGAAAATTCTTTTTCCTTATTAAACCAACTATTTACAAGGAGGTTCCTAGAATTTCCCAGCCTTCGCCGCTTCCTCGATGCTAACCGCAATCGCCACTGTCATACCAACCATTGGGTTATTACCAGCGCCGATAAGCCCCATCATCTCAACATGTGCAGGTACGGAAGAAGAACCCGCGAACTGAGCGTCAGAATGCATACGTCCCATGGTATCGGTCATGCCGTAGGAAGCAGGACCAGCTGCCATGTTGTCCGGATGCAGAGTACGGCCTGTACCACCGCCGGATGCAACGGAGAAGTACTTCTTGCCCTTCTCTACGCATTCCTTCTTATAGGTTCCCGCAACCGGGTGCTGGAATCTGGTTGGATTGGTGGAGTTACCGGTAATGGAAACATCAACGCCTTCCTTCCACATGATAGCAACGCCTTCTGTTACGTCATTAGCGCCGTAGCAGTTAACCTTTGCGCGAAGTCCCTCGGAGTAAGACTTTCTCCACAGCTCTTTAACCTCGCCTGTATAGTAATCCATCTCTGTCTCCACATAAGTAAATCCGTTGATTCTGGAGATAATCTGTGCAGCATCCTTTCCTAAACCGTTCAGGATAACGCGCAGTGGTTTCTGGCGAACCTTGTTTGCCTTCTCAGCGATACCGATAGCGCCCTCAGCGGCGGCAAAGGACTCATGGCCTGCCAGGAAGCAGAAACAGTCAGTCTCTTCTTCCAAAAGCATCTTGCCCAGGTTGCCGTGTCCTAAACCAACCTTACGCTGGTCAGCAACAGAACCCGGAATACAGAATGACTGAAGGCCCTCGCCGATAGCTGCAGCTGCATCAGCTGCCCTTCTGCAATCCTTTTTAATAGCAATAGCAGCACCTACTATGTATGCCCAACAGGCGTTCTCAAAACAGATTGGCTGGATTTTCTTAACCTGATCATAAATGTCCAGGCCTGCATCTTTCGTAATCTTCTCAGCTTCTTCAATGGAAGCAATGCCATAGCTGTTTAATACAGAATTGATTTTGTCAATTCTTCTCTCATATGATTCAAATAATGCCATCTTCTTATTCCTCCTATTCGGTCTTCATCATTCTTTACGTGGATCGATAATCTTAACAGCGTCAGCAACGCGGCCGTACTGGCCCTGTGCCTTCTCCCATGCTGTGTTAGGATCGTCGCCCTTCTTGATGAAATCAGTCATCTTGCCAAGGCTTACGAACTGATAACCAATGATCTGATCGTCTGCATCCAGTGCAATACCGGTTACATAACCTTCAGCCATCTCCAAATAGCGGGGACCTTTCTTCAGGGTTCCGTACATGGTTCCAACCTGGGAACGGAGGCCCTTTCCTAAATCTTCCAGACCAGCTCCTACAGGAAGTCCATCCTCAGAGAATGCACTCTGTGTTCTTCCGTAAACAATCTGAAGGAACAGTTCTCTCATAGCTGTATTGATAGCGTCACATACCAGGTCTGTATTTAAAGCTTCTAACACAGTACGGCCCGGCAGAATCTCTGCTGCCATAGCGGCGGAGTGTGTCATGCCTGAACATCCGATGGTCTCAACCAGGGCTTCCTGGATGATTCCTTCCTTTACATTCAGTGTCAGCTTGCAGGCACCCTGCTGAGGAGCACACCAGCCTACGCCGTGGGTCAGGCCGGAAATGTCTTTGACTTCTTTTGATTTTACCCATTTTGCTTCTTCCGGAATTGGAGCAGCGCCATGATGAACGCCCTGTGCAACTGTGCACATCTCTTCTACTTCATGTGAATAAATCATGTGTTAAAACTCCTTTCAAAAATGAATTTGATCAAGTACAGTGCCCATTCGTTAAATTTATCACATCATACTTGGTTCTATTCTCTCACAAAATCCGACATTATGCAAGTGGTTTATTCTCTGGTATTCCTTATATTTTCGACATGATTTAGTATCATTTTTACCAATTTTATAATCTGGTATTTTGTTTATTAAAGATTCATCCGGTACAGCAAGGCTGTCAAGCCACAGCATATCAGCCGCGGTACCTATGCCTTCATCCTCTTCATAATATGAAGATAATACCCAAAGAAAATAATTCCTTTTACAATGCTTGAAATAGTCAGGGCCCACCAAATGCCATTCAGGCCCAGGGCCGTTCCACCCAGTATCACGGCAAGCGGAATGCGCGCCGTTGTGAGAATAATGGTTATGACAGACGCCTCCATTGTCTTTCCCATACCGGACAGGGCTCCCACAGTCATCAGTTCCACACACATGAACATTTCCGAAAATCCGATAATGCGAAGATAATCAGCTCCGGCCGGTATAACCTCCGGCTCATGGATAAACAGGCTGAATATGGGCGCTGCCCCAAATATAAGGAGGCATGTGGTAAAGATACCCCATATAAACATAATGGCAGATGCCGTCATATACCCCTTTTTTACCCGCTTCAGGTTTCCCGCGCCATAGTTTTGCCCTACAAATGCATTGATGGCTGTCCCGAAACCATCTGCTGTCATCCACGAAATGGATTCAATCTGTCCTCCTACTCTCTGGACTGCCACCGCCGTATCACCCCATGCAGTGACGAACCTGGTAAGGACCATGGATATCCCGCAGTACAGCATACTCTGAATTGCAGCCGGAAATCCAATCCGCACCATGGTTTTAATATTGGATAAGGGCGTAGGAATCCAAATCCGCATCTGAGCTGCCAGCACAGGATCCTTTCTCATGGAAATCACCAGGACCAGAGACACGATAAACTGGGCTGTCACCGTAGCAACGGCTGCACCGGCTACTCCCATGCCGTGAATTGGCCCCAGGCCAAAGATAAGCAGAGGATCCAACACAATATTGGCCCCCATACCGATGCAGTTGGCCACAAAGGGAGTCCTGCTGTTGCCGGAAGCCGTATACAAGCCCGTCAGTGTCTGTCCAATAAACGCAAAGAGAATAAGGCCGCATGCAATTCTCAGATACACAATTGCATCTTTGACCACCAAAGACGAATTGAGGTGGAAAAAGCCTATCAGGGGTCCCGCAAAAAGATTTGTTATGATTCCATACGCAGCGGCCAGAACCAGAGCCAGCTGCAAGGCTCCCTTTCCGTACTGTACCGCTTCCCTTCTGTTTCCTTCCCCATAGGCATGAGCAGATTTCACCTGTCCCCCCATCCTGGCCAGGGCGGCAACACCGGAGGACAGCCAGGTATACATGGCAGCCGCTCCAACCGCTGCCACTGCATCGCTTCCCACCATGCCAATCCAGGCCATATCCGTCAGATTATAGGCAGTCTGGACCAGTGATGTGGCCATGATTGGCAGTGCCAGCTCAGTCAGGGATGTGAGTATATTTCCATTTAGTAAGTCTATATTCTTTTTCACTAATGTCACCTATTGCCACCGTATTTGCATAATGCTTCTATTACTATACTATTTTTCTGCTTTATATGCAATATACATGACAGCCAGGGGCAGCGTTAACTTTTTTGTTTTACACGCCCCATCCCCACCAATCCCAACAACCAGCGTCACACCCATTCAAAAAATCCAGAAAAAAATGTGCTGTCCACCTCAGAAAATACTACTATACGGGTATCACATACCATGCAGCAGCGCCTGCACAATCAGATATTGGTCTTTGCCGTAGCAAGTTGAAAGCGTTATAAGTTTCTCATCCCCTTCTGGAATGATTCCCGTCTCATAGAGGGACGCTGCCCCCATTTTCTCAAGATAGGGCAGCCACTCCTCCTCCATAAAGTTAGTGCCATAGGCTCCGGCGTCGCTCTGATGACGGAGCTGACAGGAAAAAATGGGACATTCCAGCCACTTTCCCCTGTAAAATACCTGTATGACAGGATTTTCCCGAAAAAAAGCTTCCTCGCCATATTTTTTCAAATCAGCAAACATACTTCCGTCCTTCATGTTATGCCCATACAGCACCGTGTTGTCCACAGCCAGGGGAACAGCCGAGGAATCCGCAAAAACGCAGCCTGATATATGCTGTTCCTGATAAAAGTTATGATTCAGATAATATTCGTTATCTTCATGCCGCACCACCGGATAATCAATTTCGGTTCCAGGTACAGACAGCCAGAACTGGTATTCCGGATTGATGGAAACCAGGGCCGCTTCATTCAGGTCAGGCTTTCCACAGGCAGAATTACCTTTAGGGTTTTCCTTCCCGTCAGTATACCTCACCTCATCCGAGTATCCCTCTCCATTAACATCCACCGCCTCAGCAGCATATCCTTCCCGGATTTCCTTCACTTCCCTTCCATAAGCCTCATCCTGTACCATACGATACCCCCTGCGCCCATCAGCATAGTCCAACCCCGTCTTAACCAGAAAACGCAGGCTGAACACAACTCCCGCGAAGAACATGAACATAGCCACCGCCATACCATACGGTCTTGTCCGCTTAATCATAGTCAGAGCCACGGCTGCAATCAATACCACAGAACAAATCCCAACTACAAACGCAGTTATCCCCGAAAACAGCGGCCGCACACTGTTTTTAACAACATACCTCTCGTCAATCCCTGAATATCCAATCTGTCCGCTCTCGTCATCCCCTTCGATGTCATCCAGAAATACGCTCCTGCTAATCTCCCCTCCATAAACTGCTGTGCAGTCCGCAACCAATTTACGTCCGACCGCTGTCAAATTTCGGCACAGCACCCCATCCTTCTCATAAATCTCACCATTCCACTGGAATTGCTCAATCCTGTACGCTTCCGAATCCAGGCCTGCCTGACTTAAAATTTCCGTCTCATGGCTTGTCAGGCTCTCCCTAATATCCTCCTTCCGTGCTTCAATCCTCACCCCGCCAACTTCATAAAAACCTGCGTCATAATCCGCCACCGTCAAATCCAGCCGGAACCCGTCCTCCCAATGTTTATCAGAAAAATGATAACTTACCAGTGGCAGCAGAACATTCCGTTCCTTTCCTGATATATCGTCTCTGGCTAATATCCAGGCGGTTTGCGGGACAGGCTCTATGTCTTCCATAGAGGTATATATCATCTTCCCTGAGACAGATAAGGTATCCGTTTCCTCCGCCATCACATCAAAGGCCAGATAAATTGTTATGGGTATCAAAATCAGAATAAATACCATCCATTTCCTGCCCTGACTCCATTCCTTCTTTCGTTTCATACGCAGACACATACTAAAGCCCGCCACACATAAAACTGTCATTGCTGCTGCCGCTGCCACGGGCAGGTCGTCTCCGGTCCTTACCGTATCCCTGTGGCCGGACCCAAAATGATATGTTCCTTTTCCAAACCGGTTTCCCGCTTGATACACAGCTGTAATGCTTCCTATTTTCCTGACCGGCGGCTTTTCCTTCCAATTATATATAATTATTCCGTCCTGTGTGATTATACCATCCTGCATCACCGCACCGTCCTGCGTCATTGCTCCACCCAGTATCCGCCCCACCGCATCCAGTGTAAACTCGTATACCTCATCAGCCAGCTGATATCCCTGAGGTGCCTCTGTCTCACGAATGACATACAGGCCGGGTGTTGCTGAATGATAAGTAAATGTACCGTCCGCGCCGGTTACAGCTTCGGTTCCCCCCTCGCCCTCAGTCTCCAGCCCCTTATCCGCAACACCGCTTACTCCTTTTTCGATCCTGAACCTGGCTCCCATAAGAGGCAGGCCGCTGTCTCCATCCAGCTTTGTAATTGTAAACTCCAATTCCTTATCCACAACCTCATATGTACCCCTTATGACATCACTGCCATTGACTGTAAAACTGAATATGTCTGGATTTAATGCATATCCGTTTGGCGCCTTTGTTTCCCGGAAGGTGTATGTACCATTTTCGGGCCTTCTTATGCGGAACGTTCCTGTGCTGTCGCTGACAGAGGTACCGATTGCCCGGCCCGTCTGGTCATAAAATGTGAATTCCGCCCCCCGGAGTACCCTTCCGGAAACATCTGTTTTCTTAAATGTAATGTACTCCACCTTTGGTCTTGGCCTGTTGCCTCCGCCGGATGAGGATGCTGTCCGGTTCTCAAACCGGAATACCTGAACCATATTGTGCAATACCTTATCATCCCCCCGGCCCATTTCCGGTCCCTCTGTCCCGGTCCAGTCTTTTACCACAATTTCCCGATCCTCAGTCCTCTCATATCCGGATGGGGCCTGAAGTTCATGGATGATATATGTGCCCGGTTTCAACCCGTAAAAACGCTGTCCGCTTCCTGCCTCGGATGTCCACTCCCGGACCACCTTTCCGTCAGACTTATCAATGAGCTGCAATCTGGCGCCTCCCAGCAGGTTTCCTGTTTCCGCCGACGTCTTTTCCACATCTACGATGGTTGTATAATTGCGCATAACCAGACGGGGAATCTCGGTCATTCCGTCCCTGATAGTAAATTCGACAGGAGTTTCCTGCAGTTCATATCCCTCCGGCGCTTTCACCTCAACCAGACGGTATTCTCCTGCACTCAGATTCTTTGTATAATGCCCCTGCCTGCCGGTTGTCCATTCTTCCGCTGTCTTCCATCCTGATTCTGTCCTGCGCTCGATTCTGAGTACTGCGCCTTCCAGCATTTCCTCTGTATCACCTGACAGCTTGTCCGTAACTACCCGGTTGGTGTCGTTGGCGGGGTTATATTCACAGACAATGATGTCTGTCAGCTCATTCCTGTAATGAAATTGGAATTCATACGGTTCAAGGGTCAGCATGTGCCCGGGGGCTGCCTTTGTCTCACTGCACACATAGGTATAGGGTTTAAAATTCCCATCCCGGTCCACATAGCCAATGGGTTGTGGACCAAACTGCGCCTGTCCCTGCTGGTCCGTGGTTACGGTACCGCATATGGAGCCCGTTGTCTGGTTCACCAGGCAAAACTCTGCTCCCTGCAGTTTTTCATCCGGCTGGTCCGAATCACTTTTTATAATACGGAGAATTCCATCCGGGATTTCATCTGTCATTTCTGTTTTTTGCAGTATCCGGCTGTCCGTAATAGTAAAGGGAATATCTACCGACTGCAGAAATCCGTACGGAGTTGTTATCTCCCTGAGGATATAATCACCTTCCGGGATGTACTCCAATATATGAGGTTTTAAATCCCCTGGCTGAAAACCTGGCGGGATAAGCCCTTGGTACTCATCCTCCTTCGTGTACCTTCCGTCCAGTCCCGAAATCCAGACCGCCTCAATATCCTGATATTGTCCATCTTCTGAGGGTTGGTGGAGCACAAGAGGCATTTCCGATACATTTCCCCTTTCATCCACCGGATAAATGGCAAGTTTTGCACCGTTTACCTCCTTACCGCCGGTGATATCCGCCTTGGAGACCTCCAGTTCAAGCGGCTTATCCCCCATCTTAAAATATTGTATCTCTTTCAAGTGCCCTTTTTCTTCTATATTAATAAGTATGGGGTCCGCTGTGGCATAGCCCTCAGGATTTTCTGTCTCTGCCAGCACATAATTTCCTACAGGCAGATACTCCAGGCGCACGGTCCCTTGCTCCGTATAATAATACCGTCCCTGATATGTGCCGGGAATTTCCCGGAAATCATAATCATACTTTATGATTGGATGATTTCCGCCTGCGTCCGGGACCACGCGGCCTGTGGCCGCCACCTCCTGACCATCCTTATATGTAGCGGCCCGGAATGTGAATATCCTTCCCGTTTCATCGTACCTGGGAATTCCATTTTCCAGCACCGGAAATCCCTTTTCATCCAGTATTGGACGGTATAAGGTCAGGTACGCTTCGCTGTCCCCGTAGATTACATCACCATTTCTTGTGTCGTATTTCAGAATATCAATGGATGTAAAATCATCCTCCATCTCAAAGCTCTGAACATCCCCTGTTTCCAGTACGTCAATATTCACCGCCTCTGACTGAACATATCCCTGTTCATAAGGACAAATGGTTTCCTCCAGTACATAATATCCAACTGGAATGTGGTCAATCCAATGGGGTTCTGTTGTCGTTACAGGTTCCCCGTGTTCATCCATCTTCATGTTTCCGTTATCATCGTACTGGTATCCGCTAATCCATGAGGCATAGACCTGGCCTTTTTTGTATATGCCATCCTGCTCCTTAAGGGGGGATCCGTCACTGTCCAGACCGGCCCGGTACAGGGTCATGACCGCTCCTCTTACCTCCTTCTGGGTCCGCACATCCAGCTTCGCAAAGGCAGTTTTGGTAAATTCATTCTGCATGAAATATTTCTGTACCTCGTCTGTGTCCCTGAGTATAAGCCCCATATGCCTGGCCTGGATATATCCCTGATCATAGGGGACGCCCTGCTCTTCAAGTATATAGGCGCCAAAGGGCAGGCGGGCAATCGAATGTCCGGCGCCGGACGTTTCCGGAGTTCCGTAAGAGTCCATGCTGTTGTCTGTTGTCCAGGACTCATCCTTTGCCGCTACGTTTTTGCCTGTATAATAGATGGGCAGTCCATTTTCATCATCCACTGTTGTTTTATTCTCATAAATCGTCTGTCCATTTTCATCCTTCCGTACCTGTATGGATTTGACCAGTATCTTATTTCCCTCATCATCCACTGTGTATGCCAGCATACGTCCATAGTCATCATAGACATATGCCATGCCGGTGACGGAATCCGCGAAACACAGCGGATTCCCTTTTTTATCCAGCACCAGCAGCTCTCCCGTATCCGGGTCTTCCCTGGTATCCACCTGATTCAAATCATAGAAATACAGATTTACCGGGGCATTATCCACAATGACGGTATCCCACACATTCCACGAGGCCTTATGTGTTTTCATGGCGTTACCCGGACTGTTTTCCTCACCAACCACACGTATTTCCTTATGAGTACCGGTATTTGTATCCGTAATCCCCGTTACCCTGCCGTCCTTGACAGTAGCGCTTACGCCCTTATAGACATGTTCCCCCGTTTTTTCAATTTCTATGGCATGGTACAGGGACAATCCTGCGCCGGATACGGAAATGTCAAAGCGGATTCCCCTGCCTGAAAAGGTACCGTCTGGCAGATACAGCGGTTTTACGCCGGGCATGGCCTTTAGCGCCTTTTCCGTCCCCTCCACTATATGTTCTGAGTATTCGTCAAATGGCTTAGTCACATACCCATCCCACTGCATGGTTTCCGGATTGTAAACAATATCTCTCACATCCCCCCGTTCCTCCAGCTTTTCCTTACGGCCGCTTACCTTATAAGCCAACCGGTCCCCGGCGTCATTGACCGTGACATTTTCCTCAAAACCTCCGCTTGTTTCCGCCATGCCCTGTGCATCGGTCTTCTGAAGGATGTTCTGGTTTCCCACCAGGGAATCCCCGTCCTCCACTTTATGAATTTCCATCCTGGAAGGATAGTCCTCCACCTTTATCCGGCTGACAGTCCGGGTCCGGACTTTATTGGTACTGCCGGCCACTGGAATGGCATACTGGTATTTCACAGCCGTATCCTCTTCCCATCCATCCGTGGTTCCGTCCGTATTTCTTTTTTCCCTGTAAAACGATACGCTGTCCGCGTACACTTCAAACGCCACCGGACGGCTCTTTACATACCCTTCCGGGGCCTGGATCTCCACCAGCACATAGGCGCCTGCTCCCAACGGCTTATACGTCTCAATGTATCCCACCGGCACCTTTTTCACCTGACCGTCTATAACTATTTCCCTGATTGTGGAGTATGCCCTGAAAATTCCTGTCTCATTCCCCTCCTGGTCCTCCTGCCTAATCAGCTGGCTTTCATCATACTGCGGGATCCCTTCCTTATCCAGACGCACAGGCAGGTCGTCCGTACTCCCATTATTCTTACCTACTCTCGGATACAGAATCCTCTTCCCGTCTGCATCCGTCACGGGATTTCCCCTCCAGTCCACAGCCTCGCCGTACAACACATTTCCGGACCCTGCGACCGTGCTCATTCCCTTTTTCTCCACATCCCTTTTAGCCGCATATATCTTAAACAATGCGCCGTCATGGATAATGGAATCGCCTGTCTCGGAATCCAGCTTCTCAATACGAAGTCTGGAATTATAATACTCGTCCTCAAAATCCTCCTGGGCAAAGGCCACGAAATTAAAATCCCCGCCAGTTCCGGAGGGAATCAGAGTCTCCACATTTCCCGTGTCCGGATTGATTCTGTCCACCGCGGGAGGCAGCACGGTCCACGGAACCAGCATAGAGGCAAATTTACCGTCTATGGCTGTCTGCATCCCTTTCATCGCTGCCACCTGGTCCCTGACTTCCATCTGTCCGTCTGCTGTTTCATATCCGTCATAGACCACCCCGTCCATGATTCCGGCGTCTTCGCTCTGGGAGGTATATCCGGCATAATATCCCTTTACGGCATTATTTCCGCCATCCATATATTCTTCTTCATAGGGTGCTTGGGATGTCAGGCTGCGGCCCGGCCGCACATCCTTATCCAGGCCGTATTTATATATCTCGAATCTTCCATCCTGTCCATTGGCCTGTATGATATGGGTCTCCTCATTGAAACGTATTTTATATTTGCGGATCAGGTCTTCCGGCGTATCCGTGCTGTCATACCGGAAATAGGGACTGCCTGTCTGATAATTGACATCCGCTTCCCCCGTGCCCTCATCCCGGCCGATATCCGGCACAAACGGAAGGGTGATCTCCCTGGGATAGTCCCTGGTAAAATGCCGGTTTGCCAGCTCCCTGTCCACGTCCGCGGGAACCTGCTCCACGATGATGTATGTGCCATACGCGAGCATGATGGAATGATTATAATAATCATCCTTCCCATTCCTGGTGTTGCACTGCAGTGTGGTCACATCATTGTCAGCCCCTCCGCCAGCGTCGCTGTCCCAGGCAATGGCCAGCCTGTCATCCAGTCCGGTAAAAACAGACAGATAGCTCCCGGCCTCTTTCACAGCCCGAAGAAGCGCCTTTTCGTAGGCCGCATCGCTGTTAAGTCCAGGTTCCGCCGCAAGAATTTCCATTTTATAGGTATCTATATCATAGTAATCCACAGCAAACTGCCGTATCGCCTCCTGCGGCTTTTTCCCTTTTTCCACCTGCACTGCCGCGTACATGGCGTCAAAGAATTTTGTGTAATCATAGCTTCCATCTTCTTTTGTTTCCAAAAGCCGCTGTCCGTTTCCGTCCTTAGGAGGCAGAAAGATTTTCTGGACATCTCCTTTAAAATCCGCTGTCCCTATATCTTCTGAAATGATGCTGCCAGCGCTGTCCACAAAGATATTTTCCAGATTACTCTTCAGATATGCCTTGAATTTAAACTGACTCAGCAGCTTTGCGCCCTGGGAACTGCCGTCTCCCTTAAATAAACCCAGCAGCACGGTCAGCGGGTCGTTGTGGACAGCTCCGTATGTATTTACGCCGTCATAGGATGACTGGGAAATATCTTTTGTGACCTTTACGGACTGCTTGATGACTCTCTGCAATACCAGCAGCGGACCAGAACCAGTACCGGCTTCCTGCACCGGCTGATTCTGCCCCGGATAATTCAAAGCCTGGAATACTACATAGCTTCCTTCATCCAACGGAGGAACCGCAGCAAAGGCGCTTACCCCGACTCCAGCTATGTCTGTCAGGTACTGGCTGTAAGGCAATTCCTCCCCTTCCCAGTCAATGGATTTCTCTTTTGTCACCACCCGGAATTCCGTATATACCGGCTCTGTCCTGTCACTCCAGTCCATGGAATTCTCCACATGAATCACATAGCTCCCCGTAGCCCCATCATAAACAGCAGAAACCGGCTCCAGCTTATCTGTTTCATATGTTTCTGTTCTGTCTTCATACTCATAGACACGCTCCAGGAGAGGAATGGGATTCCCCTCCCTGTCAAGGACAATATCCCCTTCTCTGTAAGTCTCATACAGCGGCTGATACACTGTTTCGGCCGCAGCTTCTATATTGCTCCCAAAAGGAATGGCCGTGTTTATTTCCCGTTTTTCTCCTACTGACACAACGGCGCTTTTCAGGCTGTACTCACCCTTTTGATACTCAATCCAGTAACCAACCATCCCGGCCAGCCCCCCTGACACCTCTGCCGTTTTTCGGACATACAGTTTACGGTTCACGGAGTCATAGACCGCGGGGAAGGCGGCATCGGCCAATGAATAATCATGGCGCAGCAAAGCAAAGAAACTACCCTCCATCTCATATATATCCTCCACAGACCCGCAGTCAAAGAAGTTATGGACCGTATACCAATCCATGATTTCCTCTGCCGCCTGTGCGTTGGTCTGGCCCGAAAGCCGGATTTTTGTCCACGGCGAAGTGTCTGAAACCGGTCTGTATCCAATCTGTTCCAACATGCCATTAATCTGTTCTGACAGATAATGTGGTTCAATTGCCTGTCCCCATTTACTCATATCAGCCGGTATAGCCGTACCGCTGGGATATGGGGCTGTCCTGAAACGGTAGGGCAGGGTCTCCCCACAGGGAACCCGCTCCTCCGTGCCACTGCCCGTAGCAGTATCCGACCGGATAATGGGATTACCGTCAGTCCCAATCTTATACTCACCTCCTTTTGCCGTCTGATAGACAGGGCGGCCCTGGTCATCTACTTTCATCTGAAGGGAACTTCCCAAAACCGCCCTGTACGTTTTTGTCTCTGTTTCTGTTTTTATTTCATAAAATTCCGCCCCCTGGGGATATCCGGTCAGGGTGATATCATATCCATTTTCAGTTTTGTAGCTCTCTACAATAAAATCATTCCAGGAGCCGTCTGCATCCATGGAATTATAATCGGACAAGCCGCCTGATATGCGGGCCTGTCCGGCCTCATGTATCCTGCTGACCGCATCCTGAGTCCGGTTGCTTTCCTTTAAGGAAATGCCGCTGACAGACAATTCATATCCCTCTGACCTGCTAAGCTCCATAACATAATAGCTGCCCATAATAAGGGGCCGCCCAATCCACTGTTCTCCATTTAAAGACACATAGTCGGGATAAACATCTGTGCCGAATCCCTGGTCCGATGAGGTGATGGACGAACCATTATAAAGATTTTCAGGTCCGGCGGCATTCTCCGGTGATATTATGTTTCCGTCATCATCCAGCCTGGACCCTGGTTTTTCCGTGTATGCCAGGAAAGAGGCATTTCCCTGTTTATCCGTGGCGGCTACGGCTGTCAAATCATTCTGATTATAAACAGTACCTGATTTGCCATCCGGGTGAATGATATCCTGGGCCGCAAACAGGCCATAGACAGCGCCCTCCAGTGTGGCATCCCCCTGAGTCAGTCCGTAACTTCTGTCCCCGTCCGCGCGGTACAGCTCTAAGTCCCTTTTATTGATGTGCAGCCGGCCCTCTGTCCGATGATTCCAGACCTTAAAGGTGTAGAGTATAGTATCCGGTTCCCCATAGCCCGATACATCCATGGATCCCAGGTCATCGTCCATAAACGACGGCAGGGACACGGTTATGGAGTCGTCGTCGTCCTCTTCTCCTGAAAACAGGGACCTGATAAACCGCACTGCACGGTTTTCTTCCCCATCCGGTTCTCCGGTATCTTTCTCAGTGTCTTCCAGGAAATATTCAAATTCAACCGCGCCATAGGATGGTGAGACTGGCTTTCTGGCATATTCATATTCTTCATATATTTCACTTTGAACGCCATCCTCTCCATTCCTATCACCTTGAGCGGCTCTGCTCTGATTTTCTTTATCAGAATTCCTCTCAGCTTCATCCCGGATATCCGCGGTATCTGTGGTGTTGTCTTTTATCTCCTGCATATCCTTATCCGTGCTGTTATCTGTGTCCTCATCAATATTTTCCCTTGCAATGCCGATTTTCTGAGTTTCCGTATCTTCTGGTTTCTTCTGGGTTTGATGTTTGAAATTATCTGTGTGTGCTTCCGATGAAATGCCGGAAAATAGAATGGTTCTCCCATGTCCTGATTTTAATAGATTTGGTGGTGCGGACACCGGCGATTTGGCCTGAAGATTCCCGTTTTTATCCGCCTCACTTTCCTGACTTTCATTGCCGGGCTCACCCTGACCCCCGTTTCCGGGTGTGCCTTCATCCTCCCCTTGTGTTCCATCTCCATCCTCCTGTTCCCCCGCACTGCCGGAAGCATTTTCCTGCTCCTGAGAAATACCGCCGTCAACGGTTTCCTTTAACGGAACATCTGCCTTCTTCTTTTCCTTCTTTTCTCCCAATAGGCTGAATATACTGCGCTGTTCCTCAAGCTCCATCTCCTGACCATCCGGAACCGGATATTTGTAAGACCTTCTTTCTCCCATTGCCGCCACATACGTGTATACAGGCTCAATTGCCTTTCCCACAAACGAGCTGGGCCTATATACAGCTGACCGGGCATTTCCTCCCGCCTGGGCGGATGACAGCAGGACATTTTCTATCTCCTTGTCATCGTTGTGCTTTCCGTGGAGAATATATCCTGTCCGCGCCGTCTTTTCCTGTAAATGATAACTGTACTCCAATTCTATGAACCGTTCATATGTCTCATCCCTGTCCGCCAGCATGGCTTCCATAGCCGATGTGTCCTGTTCACGGTTATCCTCATCATGGTTCGGGGCATGGAAATCGCATGTGGCTGCGCACAATTCCTGTTCTGCCCTCCACTGCCCGCGAAGCCGGTCATTTTCCTCATCACAGCTGCAATCCTCATCCTCCTCGTGGTCGCATTCAATCCATTCCGGGGCAGGATGGCCCATGCAGTATGTTTTGCTGTAATTATAATATCTGGCATCGCTGTGCCTGGCATATCCATCTGTATCCGTGGTCAGGATGTCACAGATATAATTGTTTTCCGGTTCCGGCGACATGCAGTTTATATAGACCTGTCCGCTGGTCCCATCCGGTTCGCCTTCCTCATACCCCTGCTCATTTACCTGGGAAAAATCAAAATCTTCCCACACGTTGAATACAGTTCCCTCCAGCGGCTGATTCGTCTCGGCACAATATTTCTCCAAATCGATGTTATAGGTGCTCTCAAATGTTTCAGAATGGCGGTATAACTCCAAATTACCGCTGCCCGGCATGACCGCATCTGTTCCAACTGAAAAGGAGACAGATGCCATGGGGCGGTTAAAATCCAGCCATCCCAACTGCTTCTGAAAGTTTTCGGAAGCGGCCGGGGTAAATATATAAGCGTAAAAGCGGTTTTCGATTCCCTGGATTTGTGCAGACTCAATTGTTCCCTGGGGTTCCTGTTTTCCATTGTACTGAAATGTCACACTTCTGCCATCCGGCGCCAGTTGATATGACCACTGATTATCCGGAAAGGACCAGGAAGTGCTCTGAAGCTGCGGACAGCTGCTGATATCCAATGTTAGCTCATAATGTCCGTCTTTCAGGACCATTTTCTGGACAGAACCAGCCCACGCAGGCAGTAAAGAACTGCCCGTACCATTATACTCGGCTTCCCCTTCCAGGATGTGGGCCTTCATTTCCTCAAAATAGGCCATAACCATGGGATCCCCATTCATTACTGCCTGGAACTTTTCCATGGCCTGCTTCTGCAATGCCCAGTTATGTTCATATCCATTCATGCATCCCCAGTAATAGACCTGGACGACCCCATAGCGCGCCGGAACATAATAGTTGTCCGATACCAGCCACTCATAGGCAAGCACCATGGGCAGATAACGCTCAAACGGCCCAATGACGGGAACCGGCTTCCCCGGCTCCACATAATATTGCTCATATTTCGCCGGACTTCCGTCCGGAAGTTTGCGGCCTTCCTGTATGCATAATGCCGGCAGGGCTCCCGCGCCTTCCCCCACCTGGTAAATGTTCATATCCCGGTGTGTCCTTCCAAATGCATTCAGGTTCTTACCCCGGAACACCTGGCGGTATGGGTTCAAATTAATTAGATCCCCGGCTCCGCTGGTGGTCCGTACTGCCGTACATACCAATACTGTTGCAAGAAATAACGCCATCACTCGTTTCAATGTATTCCTTATCCTCATTTTTTCTCCTCCGGTAAAAAAACTTTGCACTACATGCCTCCTCTGTCCCGGCTGCGGGATTTCCCATCCATTACCCAGGCTCCATCGTCATTCCGCCACCAACGCCCGTTGCCAGCCTGCATCCGCTGACCGGCATAAACTGACCGGCATAAACTGACCGGCATAAACCGGCTTTACTGCCATAATTGATAACAGTACCAGCAGGACGGCTGCCATGATACCCGGTCTGAATTTTTTTGATATCAATTCTCTCGATGTTTTTCTTTTCGTTATTTTTCTTCCTGTTATTCTTCTTCCTGTTATTCTTCTTCCTGTTATTCTTCTTCCTGTATCCCTTTGCCCGCCGCTGCCCTTAAGTTTGTTTCTGGCAATTCATCCCTTCACCTGCAGAGATGGGAAATTTCCGCTTCTTCTGTTAAAATGAATATTCCGGGCGCACAAAATAATTTCAAAGCGCGCAAAATAATATGCTTCAATTTTAAAATACATTTAATCTCTCTGATTTTTTCAAGAATATTGAATTACGAACGTGACTGACTACTGATAAACAGCGCTGACTTTAGGAAACTGAGAAACTTACAGATATCATAAAAATACACCTCTATATCCTGAATAACACACGAAAACACACACCACCACCTTTTTCAATTATTCCTGCGTGAAAAACGACCGAACCAGCCAAATGACCATAAAACTGCAAATAAGAATCCTGCACAGAGATTTCCATGCGATTTTATATAGAATACCATATATACCCTTAAAACGTCAATACCCAACTCTTTTTCTTTCTCTCCTGTTTCCATAGCCCTCTTTCCGTTGAATAAATGTAATAATAAATTCCGTTATTTTTTCAAATGGAAATTAACTCCCCTGCCTGCCCGCCTCCAGCTATTGACAAAGAGCCAAAAAGCCGGCATCCAGGGTGTTCTGTCCGCTACAGACAGTCCCCGGATACCGGCTCTCTACATTTCAGATTCCATATTTACTTATTTATTTCCATTGAGATACTCATCGATTCCTCTTGCACCTGCACGGCCTGCCTCCATGGCAAGGATTACGGTTGCAGCGCCTGTTACGGCATCGCCGCCTGCGTATACGCCTTCCTTGGTGGTCTTTCCGTTGCTCTCATCTGCAATGATACATTTCCACTTGTTGGTCTCAAGGCCCTCTGTGGTGGAAGATATAAGTGGGTTTGGTGAGGTTCCAAGGGACATGATGACAGCGTCCACGTCGATGGTGTAATCAGATCCGGCAACCTCTACCGGTCTGCGGCGGCCTGATGCATCCGGCTCGCCTAATTCCATCTTGCGCACTACCATTCCCTTAACCCAGCCGTTGTCGTCGGTCAGAATCTCTACCGGATTGGTCAGCAGGTTGAAGATGATTCCCTCTTCCTTGGCATGATGTACTTCCTCCACACGGGCAGGCAGCTCGGCTTCACTTCTTCTGTACACTATATGCACCTCCGCACCCAGACGAAGTGCTGTTCTGGCAGCATCCATGGCAACATTTCCGCCGCCTACAACCGCCACCTTCTTGCCCAGGTAGATTGGCGTATCGTAATCATCGCGGAAGGCCTTCATCAGGTTGCTTCTGGTCAGATACTCGTTAGCGGAGAATACGCCGTTGGCGTTCTCGCCCGGAATTCCCATAAACTTGGGAAGTCCTGCGCCGGAACCGATGAATACGGCCTTATAGCCTTCCTCATCCATCAGCTCGTCTATGGTCACGGATTTTCCGATGATAACATTGGTCTCAATCTTAACGCCCAGCTTCCTTACGTTGTCGATTTCAGGCCGTACTACGCCGGACTTGGGAAGACGGAATTCAGGAATTCCGTATGTAAGCACGCCGCCTGGCTCATGAAGGGCTTCAAAAATGGTTACTTCGTATCCCATCTTTGCGAGGTCGCCCGCGCAGGTAAGTCCTGCAGGGCCGGAACCGATTACAGCTACCTTGATGCCGTTGGTTTTCTCCGGCTTAGCCGGTACGAATCCGTTTTCCCTGGACCAGTCCGCCACGAAACGCTCCAGTTTTCCGATGGAGATAGGCTCGCCTTTGATGCCGCGGATACATTTACCCTCGCACTGGCTCTCCTGCGGGCATACACGTCCGCATACTGCTGGCAGGGCGCTGGATTCTGCTATGGTATTTGCCGCATCCTCAAATTTTCCTTCTTTTACTTCTGCAATGAACTTTGGAATGTTGATGGCAACCGGGCATCCCTGGATACATTTGGCATTCTTACAGTTAATGCAGCGGGAAGCTTCTTCCTGTGCCTCTTCCTGGTTATATCCCAGACATACTTCCTTGAAATTCGTTGCCCTTTCCTTTGGGTCCTGTTCCCTTACGGGTATCTTCTTTAATACGTCCATTATTCCTCACCTCCGCAGTTTCCGCATCCGCCGTGATGGGTAGTCCCCTCACGCAGCCGTAAGATGGCCCTGCCCTCTTCTGTCTTGTACATCTGCTGGCGCTTCATAGCCTGGTCAAAATCTACCAGATGGCCGTCAAACTCAGGTCCGTCCACACATGCGAACTTCACTTCCCCGCCAACGCTTACACGGCAGGCGCCGCACATTCCTGTACCGTCCACCATGATTGGGTTCATGCTGACGATGGTTGGTATTCCCAGCTCCTTGGTGAGCCTGCAGACAAATTTCATCATAATCATAGGTCCGATGGCAACGCAGACATCGTACTTCTTGCCCTGGTTCTCCACCAAATCCTTAACAACGTCGGTTACCATGCCCTTGCGTACATAGGAACCGTCATCTGTGGTAATATAGAGGTTTCCTGCAACGGATCTCATTTCCTCTTCCAAAATCAGCATATCCTTGGTCTTGGCGCCTTCTACTACATCCACGTCAATGCCGCGCTCTTTCAGCCATTTTACCTGTGGGTAAACAGGCGCGCTTCCCACGCCGCCGGCCACAAAGAGATAACGTCTCTTCTTCACCTCCTCCAGGTCATCCTTCACGAATTCGGAAGGCTGTCCCAGCGGACCTACGAAATCTGCAAAGCTGTCCCCGGCCTTCAGTCCGGCCATGCGCTCTGTGGATGCTCCCACAATCTGGAATACTATGGTTATCAGGCCCTTCTCACGGTCGTAGTCACAGATGGTTAACGGGATTCTCTCTCCTGCTTCGTCCATCTTGACAATAACAAATTCGCCTGGTTGACAGGCCCTGGCTATACGCGGTGCTTCCACGTCCATCAGATATATCTTATCTGCCAGGCATTCTGATTTTACAATCTTATACATGGTTCTCCTCCTAGTAATATATACTCGCGTCCTCAGCTGGTGTTTCGCCGCGCGTCCGGACGTGACATTCATTGTTATTCCACCCGTATCCGGTAGCTCTTCTGCCAGTTTTCCCATCCGGGCAACGATATGATTCCCCTTCTTTCCTTCAATTCCCCCTTATATCCATCTGATGCGCAGATACCGTACCATGGTTCCAGACATACAAAGGGATGGGTGGCCTCCATTGTCCATATTCCCAAATACGGGAAATCGCTGCATTCCAACGTCACATAGGGGCTTCCATCCACAATCAGGCTTACGCTGCTGACCTGTGCCTCATCAAACATATATGTAAGAGCTGTATCGAAAAATCCTTTTGTCAGCGGCACCCGGCCCTCTGACAGCTTTAAAACTCCCTGAAGTTCTTCCTTCTCATAGCCCTTTGCATTAGGCGCAAGATAATGGAGACAATCCGTAAACCGTCCCTCCCTGCACCCTCTCCGGTTAAATTCAAAGGTGAAATCGTATATGCTCTTCCCTTCCGGCACCTGAAAAGCAGGATGTCCGCCCATCATGAACAGCATCTCTCCCGAATCCGTATTGGTGACCTTCCACATAACCTCGATGGTCCTGCCTTCCAGTCTGTGTCCAATCTCCACCTCAAAATGGAACGGATACTTCTCATATGTCTCCGGCGTGTCCTTCAAACGAAACCAGCATTCGTCCATATCGCAGAGAAGGGGTTCAAAATCCATATCCCTTGCAAAGCCGTGGGGCGTCATGCTGTATTCTTTCCCATCATGGACATACGTCCCCCCATAACATTTTCCCACAAACGGAAAAAGCACAGGTGCGTGTCTGTCCCACACAGACGGTTCAGCGCGCCAAAGCACTTCGCGGTCCGCCTTCTTGTCATAAATCCTGGTAAGTTCTGCACCGTGGCGGGCAACAGTAACTAGAAGCTCATCATTTTCAAGTGTAAATAATGTTCCATCCTGTTTCACTATATATTCCCCCGTTCTCCTGTTTTTTAAGAAGCTTGTGAGAATTTACCCTCGCACAAGCTTTATATTAACATTTTCTGCTTCATGTTACAACCGGTTTTTAAATTTTTCCAAAAATTATTTTCTTTTTTTCAGCGTGTTGAACAATTTTTTTATTGCTCCTTTCTCTGGAACCTCCGGAAGGTATAACAGAGGTCAAAATAAGTCTGTTCATCGCCCTCTTCCGCCAAATACCATCCCTCTTCCTTTTCCAAGTCAGGAAAATATGCATCCCCGTCATAGGTATAATCAATACTGGTCACATGGACCGTTGTACAATAGGGGAGGAACTGCCGGTAAATGCTTTTCCCTCCTATGATATAGATATCACTTTCGTCGTAATTCTCCAGCGTCTTAAGCGCCTCCTCCAGGCTGTGGCAGACTACCGCGCCCTTTACCTTATACTGCATATCATGGGTCAGGACAATATTTACCCGGTTTCCAAAGGGCTGCCCTCCCGGCAGTCCCTCCAGGGTCCTGCGCCCCATAAGCACCACCTTGCCGGCTGTCTCCTTAAGGAACATCTGCCGGTCTGCCGGAATGGTCACCAGAGGCCTTCCGTCCTTGCCAATGGCCCAATGCCTGTCCGCTGTCACGCAAAGATTCAATGTCCCCTCACCTTACCCTTCTGTATACTCTGAATTCAAACGAAATACCCTCATGCTCCTTACCATCGCTGACCGACTCCAGTTTCCAGTTTTCATCCTGATCCAGATTTTCAAAAGCCGTGTCCACATCAAAGGCGCGGTGAATGTAGGTCACATATGCCTTACTGCAATATGGAAGAAACTCCCTGTATATCATGCCTCCGCCGATGATGAACACATCCTCCTCACGGCAGTCCCTTAATGCCTCCAGCACATCCTCCACACTATGGTACACCCGGACGCCCTCAGGGGCATACGCCTCATCTCTGGAAAGGACCATATTCACACGGTTCTTCAGGGGCTTTCCCCCCGGAAAGCTCTCCAGTGTCCTGCGTCCCATGACCACGGTCCTTCCCCTGGTCGTCTCCCTGAAATACTTCATATCCTCCGGGAGATGCGCGAGGAGACCGCCGTCCTTACCAATTCCCCATTTTTCATCCACTGCAACAATCAGATTCATATATGAGTACCTCCCATTTTCTTCTAATGTCTGTTCATCCCTGCCCCGTTCACCGGTCTTGACAGATTATATCATGAAACCCTTTGAAAGAAAAGGTGTCCTCTGTTATAATGGTTCCATATTTAAAATGGAGGACAATGAACATGAGCTACGCAGACCAGATATTCATACAAAACTGCAACGATATATTAGAGCACGGCGTCTGGGATACAGACTATGACGTGCGTCCCGTATGGGAGGACGGCACCCCGGCCCACACCATCAAGCGCTTCGGCATCGTGAACCGCTACGATCTTACCAGGGAATTTCCCGTCATCACCCTGCGGCGCACTGCCTTTAAGTCGGCGGTGGATGAGCTTCTGTGGATATGGCAGAAGAAATCCAACAACATCCATGACCTGAACAGCCACATCTGGGATTCATGGGCAGATGAGGACGGCAGCATAGGCAAAGCCTACGGCTACCAGCTGGGTGTAAAGCATCATTATAAGGAAGGGGATTTTGACCAGGTAGACCGCATCCTGTATGATCTGAAGCACAATCCCTTAAGCCGCCGAATCATGTCCAACATCTACAACCACCATGATTTATGCGAGATGAACCTCTATCCCTGTGCCTACAGCATGACCTTTAATGTCTCCGGAAAAACCCTGAACGGCATCTTAAACCAGCGCTCCCAGGACATGCTGACAGCCAACAGCTGGAATGTATGCCAGTACGCTGTCCTGCTCCACATGCTGGCACAGGTAAGCGGTCTGAAACCCGGCGAACTGGTCCATGTCATTGCAGACGCCCATATCTACGACCGGCATATACCGATGGTAAAGGAGCTGCTGAAGCGGGAGCCTTACCCAGGTCCAACCCTGGCCATGGATACTTCCATCCAGGATTTCTACCAGTTCACCACTGGCAGCTTCCGGCTGGAAAATTATCAGTATCACACCTTCGGCGAGAAGATTCCTGTGGCTATATAAACAGGCTGTAAACAAAAGACGGATGGCCAATTCCAGCGGTCCATCCGTCTTTCTTTATTTCCGTCTGCCTTCCCCCGGCGCATCTGACGCCGTATGTTCCTAAAACAGCCCCTCATTCTTCTGCTCCAGCACCTTGATTCCATGGTAGAACATTTCATTATAGGGCGTAGGCACTCCCAGCTCACGGCCCATGCGAATGATGGTGCCTCCGAACATCTCCACCTCCGTCTTGCGGCCCGCCTCAATGTCCTGGAGGGTGGACGGCTTATTTTCAGGCGGCACATCCCTAAGAATGCTGGCCTGTTTTTCCATATCCCTTTCTGAAAGGCTGATTCCCTTCTTTCGGGCAATGGCTATAACCTCCCGCATCAGTTCCTCACGGATGAAATTGGCATCGGCGCTTACGCTCCAGGCCCCGAAGGGAATGCCCAGGACAGCGGCGCTCTGGTTCTCACTGACATTGCACATATATTTATACCAGATGGCCCGTTCCATGTCCTCCGGAACAACGGTACGTATGCCCGCCCGTTCAAACAGTTCCTTCACGGCCTGTACCCTGGGGGACATTGTCTCATTGTGCTTTTCTCCCATTTCAATCCGGGCAGCCTTTGGATTAAAGGAGGCGCAGCCGTCCTTCATGACCACGCTTACCTTTGCCAGGGAATACAGCAGATTATCCCAGCCAAATACCTCTGCCACCTTATCCTCTGCCTCCACCCCGTTTAACGGAGCCATAATAAGGGTATCCGGCCCAATCTGGTTTCTCATGTCCTCCAGAGCCTGGGGCAGCGCCGGAAACTTGGTGATGATAATAGCTAAATCCGGATAATTCTGACCGCAGTTTTCCTCCGGTGATACAATATTGAAATGGTGGCGGACCCCATTGACTATAACTCCCTCCCGCTCCAGGCGCTCGCGGCGGCTTCCTCCCGCAATCACGCGCAAATCACTTCCCAGCAAATGGCCCAGATGACTGGCCAGGAAACAGCCGATGGCTCCCAGTCCAATGAGGGATACGGTCCTTATTTCTCTTTTCTGTTTCATCCTGATTCCTTCTTTCATACGTTAATACTCATCTGAAGCGCAAGGGAATAAATAATGCGCTCCTTTACATGTTTCCCAGTCAGCTGTGTCAACGCGCGCTCATAATAGTCCAGCTGGACCCTGTAGCGCTCTGCCAGCATCTTTGCTCCCTGCTTCGGATCTCCTTCCGGCACATGGTCTGTCTTATAATCAATCAGGACCAGTCCGTCCTCCTCCTCCAGATAGGCATCGATGATTCCCTGTATGAGTACCAGCTCATCTGAGTCACCCAGTCCCATTTCTCTGGCAGGTATACCTATGATAAACTGCTGCTCCTTATGGATACGTCCCTCTGACTGCGCCTTCGCCATACGCTTTCCCAAGGGACTGGACAGGAAATTCCAAATGACCTTGGGATTGATGAAGTCATGGGCCTCCTGGTCCAGGAACCCGCCCTCCAGAAGCTTATCCACCACCGGCTTTACCTCTGCCAGGCCGTGTATCTCATGAAAATGGATGTGCTCCAGGACTGCGTGGTATGCGGTTCCGCGCAGGGCTGCCCGGTTTGGACCGGCCGAGACTGTTTTTTTCTGTTCTCCGGATTCTCCGGGGCCGGAGCCTGCCATATCCCGGCTCCCGGTCAGCGCCTTTAACTCACCAAGGGCTATTCCCTCCAGATTACCACTGTCCGTTCCAATGGCATCCTCTGTCCGTCCTATCTGGCTCTGCTTTTTGAGTTCGGATACAGACACCATGGCGTACAGTCCGATATCCGATTCATACGGGTACTCATATTCCAGTACTTCCCTGAGACGTGTTCCGAATGCAGCATCGTACACTCTCCTCCCATCCAGGTTCAGAAGATCTTCCTTTTTCATCTTCCGTATGATTTGCCGGGTGATTTCCTCGCCAATCAGGTCTTTTACCTGAATCTGGCGCATTTCCATATGGGAAGCCGGGATTGCGGGCTGCGCCATAAGGAGCCAGTCCAGACAGGAGTTGGCCGAAGCCAGTATGGTATAGGGCAGCTGGCCCTGGGACAGGGGGATATCCTTCCATTTTCCCAGCTTATTCTCCAGTGACTTATCCGCGGCTGTCATAATCAGCTTTTCCTTTGCCCTGGTCATGGCCACATAGAGCACCCTGAGCTCCTCCCCCATTGTTTCCAGCTCCGTCCGGCGCTTAAGTGCCTGCTTTTTAAGAGTTGGCGCCTTGACCCGCAGCTCCAAATCCAGGAAATCCGCCGCCGCCCCTAAATCCGCATCCAGAAGAATCTGGCCGTACGCATCCTGCTTGTTAAACCGCTTGCCCAGACCTGCCAGAAATACCACAGGAAATTCCAGACCCTTGCTCTTGTGAATACTCATGATGCGCACCGTGTTGTCCTGCTCACCTGCCACACTGGCCTCTCCAAAGTCCGTATCAAATTTCTTCAGTTTTTCAATGTACCTTACAAAATGAAACAGCCCCTTGTAGCTGGTGGATTCATAGGCAGCAGCCTTTTCCACCAGCATGTCCAGGTTGGCCCGTCTCGTCTCCCCGGCCGGCATGGCGGATACGTAATCGTAATATCCGCTCTCCCTGTATACCCGGTACAGCAGCTCATGGATGGGCAGATGTCTCGCCTCCCCCCGCAGCCGTTCCATAAGGACCGACAGCCTTCGGGATTTAAACGATATAGAGTGGGCAGTCTTTACAGGTATGCCGGATAAGCCCACTGTGATCCATCCTTCCTCCAGCCAGAGCTTCCACGCCCCGTATACCCCCCGGTCCTGGCCCTTTTTGGAATTCCGCTTGTAGACGGCCATCATCCAGGCCATCTCCTCATCGTCCATTCCCACAATGGGCGAGCGCATGACTGCGGCCAGCGGGATATCCTGCATGGGATTATCAACAACAGACAGAAGGCTGAGAATCGTCTCCACTTCAACCGTATTGAAGTATCCGGTCCTGGTCTGGGCAAACGCCGGGATGCCTTCATTCATCAGCACATTTACAAACACCTCTGACCATCCGCTCATGCTTCTGAGAAGGATAACCATGTCGCCGTAACGTGCCCTGCGGTAACCTCCCCTGGATTTATCCCACACCAAAATCCCTTGGTCCTCGCTTACCAGCTGGCGTATCCTTCCGGCAATCAGCCGGGCTTCCAGCTCCTTTGCCGTATAATCAAGAGAATCTTCATCCAGCTGTCTCAGTGTGTCCGCGCCCGTATCCACAAGAAGAAGCTCCGTAGGCGTTCCGGCTTTTAAGGAAACCGGTGCTGCTTCCCGGCTGCCGGACTTTCCCGCATCCGCCTCCGGGTCCAAAACCGTTTTCCCGCTCACCTCCTCAAATTTCGCGCCGGGATAAAGGGCTGTCTCAGGCGTATAGGTGATTCCTCCCAGGTTCTTTGTCATAATTTGATAAAACACATCATTGACACTGGTCAGCACAGACTCCCTGCTCCGGAAGTTCTGCTGCAGTTCAATCATCTGGCGCGGTCCCCTTTCCCTGGAATATGTTTCGTATTTATCCATGAACAGCTCCGGCCTGGCCAGACGGAACCTGTATATGCTCTGCTTCACATCCCCCACCATGAACACGTTGGGATGGCCGGACCGTTCCCTGGAAATGCCGGTAATCAATGCTTCCTGGACATAGTTGCTGTCCTGATATTCGTCCACCAAAATTTCTTCATACTGCCGGCTCAGCTCGTCTGCCACCTGGGACGGACGGCGGGAAACCGTCTCCTCCCCGTCCCCTGTTTCCTCCCGTTCATACAGAACCTCCAGCGTCAGATGCTCCAAATCATTAAAATCCAGCACGTTCCGCTCCCTCTTGGCATCCCTGTATGCCTGGTCGAACATGCCTGTAAGCCTTAAGAGTTCCCGTATGACCGTTCTGGTCCCTCTCATGCTTTCCACCACTTCCTCCGGACTCTGCTGGCCGTAGAGTTCCCTGCATTTTGCCACGGCCTTCTTGACCCGGTCCCTGCATGCGCTTACAAATGCCTTCTTATCACCGTCAATATCCTTGCTCCGTATGGATGCCAGACGGCCGAAGCTCATATTCTGAAGGCTGTTATACAGGGCTTCAAAGCTTCCTGTGGCCGCGGCCCTTCCTATGGCCTCTATTTTACTCCTGTCGCTTATGAGCATGGGCTCATATGCCAGGGGGCCGTTTTCCTCCAGGCACACCTGAACTGCTTCCCCCAACTGCCCGGAAAGCTCCTCCATCTGTCTGGCCACATCCTTCATCAGAAAAACCATCCAGGGGCTTTCCTCCATTTCCAGGATGCTTTCCTCCTCCAGCTCCTTCTGACAGGATGCCAGCCATTCCCCCGGCCATGGATGGCTCTGGGAAAACTGCCACGCCTGGAGAATCACATCCTCAATTCCCCGGTCTGATTTTCCGCGGCCGAAATGCTCCACGAATCTGGCAAATTCCGCATCCGCCTCATCGTAGCAGTTTTCCAGCATTTCACCCATACAGTCCCCCCTCAAAAGGGACAACTCCCCCTCATCCCCCATGCGGAAGGCCGGATCTATGTCCAGGCTGTTATAATGGCTGCGGATGATATTCAGGCAGAAGCTGTCAATGGTGGTAATCTGAGCCTGGGGAATCAGGGCGGCCTGGAGCCACAGATGCTCGTCCTCAGGACGCTCCTTCAGCTTCTGCTCCACCGCGGCGCCTATCCTCTCCCGCATCTCTGCCGCGGCCGCATTGGTAAACGTCATTACCAGCAGCTGGTCAATATCCAGTGGACGGTCTCCTTCGCTTATCATCTGGATGATACGTTCCACCAGCACGGCCGTTTTGCCGCTGCCCGCTGCCGCGGACACCAGTAGGTTCCGGTTCCTGCTGTCTATTACCTCTTGCTGTTTACTGGTCCAATTCACTGCCATCTGTTTCCTCGTCTCCTTCAGCTTCCAATTCCGCCCAGATTTCCTCAGGCTTAAGTCCCTTGAGCTTGCGGTATCCATAGCCTGCTGTCTTGGTGTCAAAACCGCACACAGCATGGTAGGGACAGTAGTCGCAGGCCGTTCTGTTTCCCTGTTTGTAAGGCTTTAAGTCCACATTTCCCATCAGGATATCCTGCCCGGCCTCCCTGAGCTTCCGGTTCACGAACCGGCGCAGGTCCTGGAAGCGTCTGGTGCTGGCCACGGACGAGCGGCTTTCCTGGACATAACCGTCCTTGATTGCTACGGGTATCACATCGGATTCCTTCTCAATCTCCCTGTCCAGATGATGGATAATATCCAGTTCACTGTTTACCAGCCCGTTCATCCTGAGCTGCTTTAATATCTGTTTCTCGATATCCTTTTCATCCATGCCTTCCTGCTTATCCGCTATCGGGTCACCTATGTGGTAGTAGAAGATGCCGGCAGGCACCACCTCCTTGTCCGGGTGTCTCCTCTCCTCCATCTCCACCGCCGCGTCCATATAAACCACCAGCTGGAGCTGCAATCCATAAAACAGGGCGGCCAGGTCAAAGGATGTGGTTCCTGACTTATAATCAATGATCTTCACATAGACATGATCCTCGTCCCTGCACAGGTCCATGCGGTCAATGCGCCCCCGAAGCTGCAGCTCCTCATCCTCTGACAGGCCGATGCGCATGGCCTTCAGGTTATCAATGGCTGAAAAGGACACCTCGAACCCCACCGGCTCAAAATCGCCCTTTTTCACCTGCTCTGCCAGAGCCCATATGGTGCGGTCCGTAATCCGCTCCACCCTGCCTGCCAGGTACGCGTTGCGGGCTGAGCTGGACATGATTGTGTTGCCGTATTCCTCCGTCACCTGGGTCACGCATTCCTTTACAAGGCTCTTTCTCCCCTCTTCGGTCAAATCCCGCCAATCCTGTCCCCTGTCCTTCATACAGGCAAAGCACCTGTCGATGGACTGGTGGAACAGGTTGCCCATGTCCACCGCTTCCAGCTCGTACTCCTGCCTCTCCATCAGTTCCAGTCCATACCGCAGGAAATGGGCGTAGGCACAGGAGGCAAACTGTTCCAGACGGGTCACGCTGCCCTGTAGTTCCCTGCCGTAAAGGGCCCTGGCAGCCGCCCGGCCGATTCCCCTTTCCTCATAGGAATAGAAAGCAGCGTCCACCAGCTGCCTCACCTTATCCCGGTGTTCCGCCGATGTATAAAAATGCTGGAAAAGCTGCATAAAGGCCGCTTCCTCCCGCTCCCTGTCATCCTCACCCTGCTCCTGCATTCCCCGGAGTCCCTTTATAAGCAGCTCCCTGGCATCCCTCCCGGTCCGCACCGGCCACTCCACGGAATGCTCGTCCAGGATTTCCATTCCCGGAAACAGCTTTCCCACTTCGCCCATGAGATTGGAGGGTCTCTGGCTCTTGCCGTCCGATGTAAGTCCGGCATAGGTGATCACCAGCTGTCCGGAGGGCTTTGACATCATAAGATACAGGTAAAATTTCTGAATACAGCCATCCTCTTTCACTGTGGGAGCCAGCTCTATATCCATTTTTCTGAGAGCCGCCCTGTCACGGTCCGATAAAAGGCTTGCTCCGCTCTTTCTCTGAGGAACCGTACCCTCGTTCACCCCCACAAAAAACAGTACCTTCACTGCCTCCAGACGGCTTCGGGTGATATCCCCCACCATGACCTGGTCAACCGTGGCCGGAATCACTCCCACCTGGATTTCCTGGAAACCGGCGTCCAGAATCTGGATATAGTTCTTCATGTCCGCCTTTTCCGCCCCCAGCAGTCCTTCCAGCCGTTCAAACAGTTCCAGAACACGGTCATAGACCTGGCCGTATTCCCTGGCCAGGTTCTCATCCCCCGGCTCTCCTCGCTCCAGAAAGAAATCCCTGTATTCCTCCAGCTTTTCCCTCAGCCTCATATGCTCTAAAAATTGGCGCAGGGCTGCCGTGACAGAGGCAATGGTGGCTTCCTCTGCCTTAAAAGCCTCCCGCAGCGGCCGCAGCGGCTCCAGAATCCACATACGGTATTCGTTCAGCTCCTTCATGTTCAGCTTTTCTCCGCCTCTGTACTGCCGTTCCCAACAGGAATCCCATCGCTTCCACCCCCGGATGCCCAGAGCCCGCACATAATTTTCCAGCCGGTCCGTCATCTGCTCCACATGTTTCCTGGAACCGTCAAATATGTTCTCATCATCTGCCTGTGCGGTGTTCCCGTCCGCTTCTGACTCTATCCACTTCCCATCCTTCTCATATACCAGACCTGTCTTCAGATAACGGAACACGCTTTCGTAGGAGAAATCCTTCACCATCTCCAGCGCTGCCCGTATCAGCTCCACCATGGGATTTTCCAGAATACTCTTCTTAACATCCAGGAAATAAGGAATCCCGGCCTCATCGAACTGGTGGGCCAACTCCCGTCCATAGGATGGAAGGTCCCCGGTAATGACGGCAGCATCCCGGTAACGCATCCCTTCCTCCTTTATCATCTGCTCAATCCTGCTGCACACATAGGCTGCCTCCCCTGCCGGGTTGCGTCCCTTGTACACCTGGATGCGCTCCACATTCCCCTCCCAGGTTCTGCCAGAATACCGGTACAGGTTCTGTTCCAGAAAATCCAGCTCCGGGCTCTCATCATACCGCCAGGCCGGACGCCGGTTACAGATTATGTCCTCCTTCTTCGGTATTCCATGCCGCTTTGCCATGGAGGCCACACGGCACACCGTATGGCGGCTCATATAAAAGAGATGCTGGATACTGCTCTCCTTGTAGGCGTTTTCCCTGGAATCAATGGTAACCGTGCACACCACATCCCTGGCGTGCATCAGGAACAGCTCCACCAGTCTGTACTGAACCGGAGTAAAGCCAGTGTATCCGTCCAGAAGAATGATACTGTCCTTAAGGGGCTCCCACCTTGGAAGCTCCCTGCACAGAATGTCCAGAATCTCCTCTGCCGTGATGTAGTGGCTCTCTATATACTCCCTGAAACCGCTGTAAATCACCTCCAGATCCTCCAGCTTCTGGGCCAGAAGAGGGGCGTCCGTCTCCCCCCGCACCTCTCTCAGCATGTCCGGCGTGATACCGTACTGGGACAGCTCCGAAATCTGGGACTTAAGCTGGCTGATGAAGCCGGACTGCTCCAGATGGCCCTTATAGAGGGACAGCTTTCCTCTCTTTAATCCTGCCACCTTGCGCAGCACCATGGATTTTCCCATATCATCCAGAACAACCGGGATTCTGACTCCCAGGTCCTCGAATACCCGGTAAGCCAGACGCTTAAAGCTGAGGATGTCTATATTCATAATCCCGTGTCTGGGGTGGAGCCGGATGATTTCCTTCTGTGTCTGCATGGTAAACTGCTCCGGCACCACCACCAGGTACTTTTGTTCCGGATGCTCCATGGACTCCCTTATGACCCTGTCATAGAGCATCCTAGTCTTTCCCGAGCCTGCCCCTCCCAATATGAACTGTAACGCCACGTTTTCTCTCTCCTTCCGGCAGGCGGGACAACGAAAACTTCTCATATTTTCCCGCTCTGCGACATAAGCTTTAACAAACTATCTTAGAGGTCCTGACTATGAGCTCTAAAACCAAAATTGTGGTACTAAGGATGAAGGAAATCATCTACACCGCAATCTTCGTAGGCCTTGCCATCCTTTTAATTACCCTCTGTTTCATCATGTTCCGGCCTGGGAAGGACAACGTTTCCGTTTCCGCTGAATCTGCAGGCTACCTGCCGGGCGTATACAGCGCGGCCCTGACCCTTGGCAGCGAAGATGTGAATGTAAAGGTAACTGTGGATGCCAACCGCATCACCTCCATTGACCTGGTTCCATTAAGCGAAGCCGTCACAACCATGTACCCACTGATGCAGCCCACCCTGAATGACCTGGCCGGCCAGATTATAAGCAATCAGTCCACGGAGAACCTTACATATCCCAGCACCTCCCGCTATACCTCCACGGCCCTGTTAAATGCCATCAATACGGCGCTGGACAAAGCAAAAGTGGATTAATAAAAGCGGGCGGATGTATCCCAAAGCACTCCGGCACGTCTTAAAGCTCCTGCCCCATGTCATGAAGGCGGGGGCTTTTCCGACGTACCAAATGTAAAAAAACGGCAGATTGCTCTACCGTCTTATCCTGCAAAAGAATATGTTTTATCGTACCATGTTTCCCGACCCGTGTCAAGTTGGCAAACACACGTTTAGTCCCTTTCCCAGCCGTACAGGGACGTTTAAGCCCCTGGACCCAGATAGATATAGGGGTACATGGTTCCGTCCTTTATGCACACGCCCATAAGCCTGGGAGGTTCTTTGACAAAAACAGCTTCCTCTTCCTGCCCTATGCCAGGCAGACAGGCTTCCATACATAACCGTCAGTTAAGAAAATCCTCCCGCTGTTTAACGGCGCCTCCATTGCGCAGCGCCTTTCTATGGTCTATACTAACTATATCCGGCCGGACAATTATGTTATACAGAGGAGATTATAGTGTGAAAGAAAGTAGAGGAAAACCATAAATGGACGCACTTGAATAAGCTGTCTAAGGCAGGCAACTTTTTGAAGTGTTATAGAGTTAGGAAATTAGATCAAGAAGCTAATGGTTCATCAGGCGGAAGTAATCCTTCTCGTTGTAATAGTTTCTTGGCTTGCTTGATAGCTTTTGCCTTTTGCTTTTCAACAAGAGCTACAGGCATATCGATTTTGTAAAGATCGCTCGGATTCCACTGCTCACCAGTAGACATCATCTGGTAAATAGCAGTAAGAATCATACGGGCAATAGCAATAATGGCTCTTTTCTTGCCACGGCGCTTAACAAGCGAATCATATTTCTTTTTGTAGTAAGGAGATTTGTCAGATTTTACGGCAGCATGAGCACATTGTACTAATGCAGGTTTGAGGTAGACTCCGGCACGTGTAATCCGAACAGACTTCTTCTTGCCAGCAGATTCATTGCTCCCTGGTGTTAAACCAGCCCAGCAACATAAACGTTTGGAACTTGAGAACTGAGACATATCAGTACCGATTTCGGCTGTGATATAATCCATATGTGCGCGGACGAGGCGCATACGGTATTTTTGGGCATCAGTCATCTGATATCCTTCGACGGATTCTATAACAGCATCTTCTTTGGATTTGAGACTCCTAAGAAGCTTAGATGCGATTTCTTCGTGGTTAATGGATGTACCCGATTGTTCAAGCAGATAGTCGATAATGGATGTGGATGACTTCCCAAAGATATCGGAAACAACAGAATCTAATGCAACATTACAAACAGTAAGAGCATTCTGATACCTATTCTTTTCACTTGAACGGCAGGAAATTAATTTATAGCGATACCTTGTATATTCTCGCAGAATGCGGATTTTCTTACAAGGAACATAACTGCCTCTAACAAGACCAAGACGGAATAAATCTCCAATCCATTTAGAATCTTTGGTATCATCTTTGTTGCCTTTCACCGCCTTAACCCATTTGGGATTGGCAATGACAACATTGATATCATCTTCGAGAAGATTAAAGACAGGAACCCAGTATTTACCTGTGGATTCCATGCAGACGTCATGGCAATCATTGTCGAGAAGCCATTGCTTAAATTCAAGAATTGAATTGTTAAAGGTGGAAAAGCGCTTTTTTTGGTAAGAAGGCTCAATGCCACCAGTGGTTTTTACAATTGTGGCAACGAGAAAAGATTTGTGAACATCGACACCACAACAGGTTTGGTAAGTAACTTTCATAGTCAGACTCCTTTCGTAAATGAGAAGCCATTGACTGAACTGCCACACAATTAAACTAAGGCGCTTAAACAATTCTTAGTGTACGGATTCATGATGCCACTTATTTGTGCTTGAAAAGGCAGAACTTACACTGATTTATATGCTGTCTAAAACGAAGAAAGTTATTACAACTCCTCCTCCCGTGCTTTGTAGTGTAGCTTCTCACAAACTATTTTACAACACAGCGTAGAGAGTTGGAACACTTTCATTACTATTTGTGCCGCCAGCCGAAGGCGGCGGAATGGGGATTTATATGGAAATTAAATTAGGCCCGCGCATTGCATCACTGCGCAAATCCAAATCTATGACGCAGGAACAGTTAGCCCTTGCCCTGGGCGTGTCGCCTCCTGCTGTCAGCAAATGGGAGACAGGTGCCTCCTGTCCGGACATTGCTCTTTTATGCCCTCTGGCCCGCGCCCTGGGAACCAATGTGGATACCCTGCTGCAGTTCGAGGAAACCCTTACAGAAGAACAGATTGATGCCCGGCTGAATGAAATCGTTGAGACAGCCCGGAATCATGGGTATGAAGCCGCGGACGGCATGGTACAATCGCTTCTGCATACCTATCCCTCAAGCATCCCCTTAAAATCCAGGGCAGTTACCTTGTTTGACCTGTTCGCGATGCTGTTTCCCGCCCAGCCCCAGCAGATTAAGGATGGCTGGATTAAGCAGAAGAAACAGCTTCTGGAGGACGTGCGTGCAAGCGGTGCCGCGGCCTTCTGGCAGGCAGCGGTATCCCACCTGGCTTCCATCGCCATAGTGGAAGGCGAGCTGGAGAAGGCAGAGAGCCTTTTAAAGGAACTGCCCCAGCACAGCACTGACTCCACCTCTATCTGGGCAATGCTGTACCTGAAAAAAGGAGAAGCTCCCCAGGCCTTGGAGGTCATACAGAAACGCCTGTATGTGCTGACACGCCAGGTACAGAGCTTCCTGACTCAGATGATGAACCCGGAAATGACCCCTGACACCGCAAGGACACTGGAACTGTGCGTCATTTACCGCCAGCTGGAAGAACTGCTGGGCGTGGGAAATGGCATGAGCGCGGGCTTCTTTGCCCAGGCTTACCAGCGGGCCGGAAAAGACCAACAGGCATTGGACAGCATGATTCAGTTTGTGGACGCCATCGCCGGCACGGTCCAAAAGCCCAATCCTGTTCTGTTCTCTCCTGCCGTAACGATAGATGGGGAGCATTCTGCCGCCACAAGGGAAGTGCGTGAACTGCTCCTTAAGAGCCTGCTGGAGGATGAGTACTATAAGCAGCTTCTGGAGGATGAAGGGTTCAGGGACGCAGTGAATAAGCTCAGGTGCAGTATTCAGAAAGAAACGGCCTGAGCATTTAACAAAAGGACGGCCGCTCGGTAAAAATACCTGGCAGACCGTCCTGTTTCCATTTTTTATTTCTTTACTGTGTATCTTCCACCCAGCACATCTTGGCAGACTTCTCAATATGAGCCCTCATGATTGCTTCCGCCTTATCCGGGTCTCCTTTTTTCAGGCTCTCGATAATTCGCTTGTGGAATTCAATTCCATCCTGGTGGCCCTCCTGCTGCTTCACAATTCCCCTGAGCAGGATTGTCTTCCAAAGACTCACCATGGATTTAATAAAACAAATCAGCAGCGGATTCCCGGTTGCCTCAGCTATGCAGATATGAAACTGGATGTCATAGTCAATGCGCATATCCCATACATCCTTACTTTCAATCATTCCCTGCAGGTACTGTTCCAGCTTCTCGAAATCCAAATCATCCTTTTTTTCAGCCACCACTCTGCTGGCATAGGGTTCCAGCAGCTTGCGCATCTCATATACATCCATATATCCGATATCATCCAGACGCAGCATTCGGTTAAGAATCTCTGTAACACTTCCGCTTTCAGGCTTTGCTATAAAGGTCCCTTCCCCGTTCTTCTGCACAATCAGCTGCCGCTCCTTAAGCAGCTTCAAGGATTCTCTCATGACATTACGGCTGATTCCGAATTTCAATGCCAGCTCCTGCTCACTTGGAAGCCGTTCCCCCTGCCGCAGCGAATTACTCAGAATCATGTCCTCCATGCGGTCAGCCACTGTCTCATATAAATTTTTCTTCTTAACTTTGAAATCCAGATCTTCCATATACATTACCCATCTCTATCTTAATATTCTAAAAACCCCGGCGGTTACATATCCCCCTCCTGTTTATATTAATACAACAATGGAAAAGATACAAGAATTTTATCGTCCAAAGAGTCTCGGCAGCCACATAATGACATCCGGTACAAACGTTACAAGTATCAGCACCAGGACCATCACAAGAACCATAGGCATGACTTCTTTTATGATGGTGTTCATCTTCTCCCCGCTGATTCCCGTCACTATGAATAAGAGCATGCCAAATGGCGGTGTACAAAGTCCAATCATGGTATTAAGCGTAAATACCACGCCGAAATGAACCATGTCAATCCCAAGGGACTGGGCTATGGGACACAGAATGGGAAGCAATACCAGCTGCAGGACGGCAGAATCCAGCAGCATGCCCAGGATAAACAGTATGATGTTGACAAAAATAAGGAAGGTAACCTTCGTGGTGGCAAATGATAAAATCAGATTTCCTGCCAGGGACGGAAGATTCTCCACCGCAATCACATAGGAAAACACATAGGCGGCGCCCAGCATAATGCCAATCTGTCCCGTTGACTTCACCGTATTCTTCAGTACCTGTATAAACTCCGGCAATGTCATGGAACGGTACGCAAAGATGGATATGAGAAGGGCATAGAGGGCTGCCACTGCCCCGGCCTCTGTGGCGGTCATGATACCTGTATAGATTCCCATCAACAGGATGATGGGGGTCAGGAGGGCAGGAATCGCGCTCACCGTCATCCTGATAAATTCCATACCGGCATATTTTCTTCCGCTGGGATAATTCCTCTTATTCGCAATATAGCAGACGTAAATGCACAGAGCCAGGGCCAGTATAATTCCAGGCACCATGCCTGCCAGGAACAGATTTCCAATGGACGCGCCAGCGATGACCCCGTATATTACCAGGGGGATGCTGGGAGGAAAGATGGGGCCGATTACAGCGGAGCCGGCTGTTATGGCAGCGCTGAAGCCGTCGTCATATCCCTCCTTGCGCATGGCCTCAATCTCCATGATTCCAAGCCCCGACGCGTCGGCTACCGCGGAGCCTGTCATTCCGGAAAATATCAGGGACGCAATGACATTCACATGTCCCAGGCCGCCCTTCCACCGCCCCACCAGGACTTTGGAAAAGTCAAATATTTTATCCGTAACCTTGCTGGAATTCATTATATTCGCAGCAAAGATAAAAAGCGGGACAGCCAGAAGTATAAAATTGTTGTACATTTTACTGGTAAATATTTCCACTACCACGCTGGGGTCCATACCTTTCACAGCCAGATAAAGAGTGGAGGATATAATCATCCCTATGGCAATGGGCATCCTGATGAGAAAACACACCACCAGCAAACCAAGGGAAATCATCATGGCATGACTCATACCGCCTTCCCTCCTTTCCGAAATTCCCTAAAACAGCCTGCCAGGTCCCCGCAGTACCGGACAATGGTAATAATCTGAAACAGGAAAAATCCCAGGTATACAAATCCCAGAGGGACCTTGAATACCGTGCTGTACCTGGTAAAATAAAACCTGTAAAACTCCAGGGCCGGCAAAACCAGATAGACCAGCAGGCCAACTATCAGGATATCCTCAAGGAGCCGGAGCAGCCTCCTGGCCTTCTCCCCCACTAGTTCATAAATCACAGAAAAAACAATATTATCGTCTGTCCGCTGTGCATAGCAGCATCCCAACGTAATAATCCATATATAGGAAATCTGCGCCAGCTCATAAGGCCAGACCAGGGGATTATTAAATATGTATCTGGATATAATCTGCAGGATGAATGCCACAAACAACAGAACAAACCAGAACATAGGCACGTAAATCTCAATAAAATCCATGACAGCCTGAAAGCATTTCTTCCATATGTCCATTCAGAATACCTCTCACTAATATTTCAAGTCCTTAATCTGATGATACAAATCCATATCCCAATCTTTTACCATATCCTTGTCGTTCAGATAATAGTTCTCAGAATACTCCATGAATGCATCCAGATCTGGTTCAATAACAGTCAGCCCCTGCTCCTTCAGGAACGTAATCGCTTCCTGCTCCTGCTTCAGGTTTGCCTCGTCGCACCATGCCGTGGCCGTCTTAACTGCCTCTGTCATAATATCCCTGTACTCCTGTGGAAGGGCCTGCCACTTCTGCTCATTGATAGCAATACACATAGGCTCAATCACATGGCCCGTAAGCACAATCTGGCTGGTCACTTCATACCACTTCTGCGCAATGGTGGTGGGAAGAGGATTCTCCTGCCCGTCAATAGCGCCGGTCTGAAGTCCCTGGTATATCTCCGCGTAAGCCATAGGTGTGGGGTTCGCACCCAGTGCCTTACCCATAAAGAGCCATGCAGATGAATTAGGCATTCTTAAATTGACACCGTTTAGATCCTCGGGTTTTGTGATTTCCCTGCCGACATCTCTCATGTCCAGATGCCTCGCTCCGCAGTAAAGGGCTGACAGCCAGCGCACATTTAATTTCTCAGCCACATCATCCGCTACCTTCTGGCCAATCTCACCATCCATAACCGCCCGCATATGCTGTTCATTCTGAAAAATATAGGCTGCTGTAAACATGGTCAGGTATGGCAGCTGATCGGAAATCAGAAACGGTGAGCTGAACATCATGTCAAGGCTTCCCCTGGCAACAGCGTCCACCTCTCCCTCCTGGGTCATCAGGCTTCCGTTTTCGTGGATTTCCATGGTGAATTTACCGTTGGTTTTTTCTGATATCTCATCTGCTATCATATGCATGGCCTTTACATAATTCACATCGCCGCTGGACTGTGTGGAAAACACCAGCTTTACCTCCGGCAGATCTGTGCCGGTGTCTGTCTTTGTCTGCTCCGAAGCATCAGAAACTGCTTCTGTCTTTGCCTCTGGTTCCGATGGACTCTTGCTCTCAGATGTCTTTTGGCCGCACGCAGTCAGACCTGCGGTCATAGCAAGAACTAATGCGATACTAATCATGCGTTTTTTCATGGTGTTTATCCTCCCTATTTTGCCTGAATCTGTCTCATCATGTTCAGTTCTCTCCGGGCTCCGTCCATGATATGTACATAATCGGAACCTGCGGATATGACGTTAATGCCCTTTTCGTGCCAGTAGCGGATGATTTCCGGATCATCACTGCCTGTGGATACGCCGGAAGACTTTCCGCTCTCATTGATGATTGCCACCGCCTCATCAACCAGACTGCTGGTATGGTCCTCAAATACCCGGTTCAGCTCCCCTATGGAACCGGACAGATCGCAGGGACCCAGAATAAAGCAGTCCACATAAGGATTCCTGACCATCTCTTTCAGGTTTCTTACCGCTGTCTTAGTCTCAATCTGGACACACCGGACCAGCTGCTGCCTGGATGACGCAATAAATGAGTCCGCGTCATCCAGCCCATACCTCACTGCGCGCAATGGGCCGAACCCCCTGATTCCATAGGGCGGATACAGAGTGGCCTGCATGGCCGCGTCCAGCTCCTGGGCTGTGTTGACCATTGGAATGATAATTCCCGTGGGCCCCATCTCCAGCACCCTTTTTGCCAATACCTGGTTATTCCATGGAATACGCACCAGTGTATCCGTGCCGCCTGCCTTCGCTCCCATCAGATGGTACAGCAGCACCTGGTAATCAATGGCTGTGTGCTCCGTGTCAATCCACAAAAAATCATACCCCAATCCGGCGCACATCTCACTGATACAGGGTTCTGTCAGGCATATATGCATCCCTGACAATTTATCCCTGTCTCTCAGCTTCTCCTTTAAAGTTTTCATTTTCAATCTTCCCTCCTCCAATGTTTTTGCGACGTTATCTATACAGCTATACTACTAGTATATAGCTCTACAGCTTTTTGTCAAGTAATGATGTGTTATTTCATTCAAATCCAGCATTTTACCTCAACCTTTTTGTGCACATTTACTATATCAATCGTCATCCACGAAAAAAAGCGCCGCTCCCAGTCACTGAGAGCGGCGGTCCGCATCATTTCCCCGTTATCTTTCCTTTCGGAATTTCTTACTTTTAAACACATACACATGGGCAGCCAATGTGGCTCCGAACACAACCAGCAGAATGGTTTCCACCCCATCCGGAAACCGGTTAAATCCCACTCCGAAGCTGCAGGCAGCGTCCACAAGGAAGATCCATTTCTCCACCTGGAACACCTTCTTCAGGTCGTAGTCCTCCTTTTTGGCGGATCCCACGAACATGAGGAAATCATTCCCTGTAAACAGGTCTATTCCCTCTGCCAGGCACAGCGCTCCCATAAACATAAACAATACATCCATCTTCCAGCCCTTATGCCTTTACTGTACTTGTATGATTCTGCTCCACAAACCTGCGGATGTTGGAAGCATTGGCAAACTTTTGTACGATGCCGCCGCTGACAATCACCAGGGTAGGCGCCTGCATGATGCCGAATTTTTCTGCCAGGTCAGGACGCTCCTCCGCGTCGATAATCTGGTAATCCTGTCCCTTCAGGAACTCCTTGGCCGATACACAGTTGGGACAGGTCTTGGTGGTAAAGAGATACAGGCGGGCTGAGGCGGCTCCCTTTTCCTTCCCCTGCTGGGAAGCCTCTGTCCTGGCACTGTTGGCCCGCTCCCTGGTATCTGCCACGATTCTGGACACGCCATGCTTTAACTGGGATCGGCCTATGTTGTAGTTGGTACGGTTCTTGTACTCCTGGGTCTTGCCTTCGTTCCAGTTCTGAACCGGACGGTAGTAGCCGGTAATACGGCTGTAGACCTCTGCCTTCTCCCCGCAGATAGGACAGGTGAAATGCTCCCCAATCAGGTATCCGTGGCACTTGCAGATGGAATATGTAGGCGACAGCGTATAGTAAGGCAGCTTATAGTTCTCAGCCACCGTGCGCACCAGGTTGGCCGCGGCCTTCCAGTCAGGCATCTTCTCACCCAGGAACGCGTGGAACACGGTTCCCGATGTGTACAGGGTCTGAAGCTCATCCTGGATGTCCAGAGCGTCAAATACATCCTCCGTATAATCCACGGGAAGATGGGAGCTGTTGGTGTAATACGGCGTATCCCCCTCTGCCCCGGCAGTGATAATGTCGGGATAGCGCTGCTTGTCATGCTTGGCCAGACGGTAGGTGGTGGACTCAGCCGGCGTAGCCTCCAGGTTGTAAAGGTCGCCGTACAGCTCCTGGTAATCCGACAGCCGTTCCCTCATATGGTTCAGCACGTTCTTGGTGAACTCCTGGCATTCCCTGTGGGTCAAGTCCTTTCCGACCCATCTGGCATTAAGGCCTGCCTCGTTCATGCCTATGAGGCCGATGGTGGAAAAATGATTCTCAAAGGTACCCAGATATCTCTTGGTGTAGGGATACAGGCCCTGGTTCAAAAGCTTTGTTATGACCTGGCGCTTGGTCTTTAAGGAACGGGCAGACACATCCATCATGTGGTCCAGCTTTGCATAGAAGTCAGCCTCGTCCTTGGCCTGGTAAGCGATTCTCGGCATGTTGATGGTCACGACGCCCACGGAACCGGTGCTCTCGCCGGAGCCGAAGAATCCGCCTGTCTTCTTGCGCAGCTCTCTGAGGTCCAGACGGAGACGGCAGCACATGCTGCGGACATCGCTGGGCTGCATATCGCTGTTGATATAGTTGGAGAAGTAGGGCGTTCCGTACTTTGATGTCATCTCAAACAAAAGCCGGTTGTTCTCTGTATCTGACCAGTCAAACTCATTGGTAATGGAATACGTGGGGATGGGGTACTGGAATCCCCGTCCATTGGCATCGCCTTCAATCATGGTCTCGATGAACGCCCTGTTAATCATGTCCATTTCCTTCTTGCAGTCTTTATACTTGAAGTCCATCTCCCTGCCGCCTACAATGGCATTCATCTCTGCCATGTCATTTGGAACAGTCCAGTCCAGGGTGATATTGGAGAAGGGCGCCTGGGTGCCCCAGCGGCTGGGGGTGTTCACTCCGTAGATAAAGGACTCAATGCACTTTTTTACCTCCGGGTAGGTTAAATTATCTGCCTTCACAAAGGGAGCAAGGTATGTATCAAAGGAAGAAAATGCCTGGGCTCCGGCCCATTCATTCTGCATGATTCCCAGGAAGTTAACCATCTGGTTACAGAGCACGGACAGGTGCTTTGCCGGCGAGGAGGTGATCTTTCCCGTGATGCCTCCCAGGCCCTCCATAAGGAGCTGCTTTAAGGACCAGCCCGCACAGTATCCTGTGAGCATGGACAAATCGTGGATGTGGATGTCCGCGTTGCGGTGTGCCTCCGCTATCTCCTGGTCGTAAATCTCGCTGAGCCAATAGTTGGCTGTCACGGCGCCTGAGTTGCTGAGAATCAGCCCTCCCACGGAATAGGTAACCGTGGAATTCTCCTTCACGCGCCAGTCCTCCACCTTCACATAGCTGTTCACCACATCCTTGTAATCCAGAATCGTGCTGTTCATGTTCCGTATCTTTTCCCGCTGCTTCCTATATAAAATGTAGGCCTTCGCCACATCTGTATATCCGGTCTGTTCAAGAACGTGCTCCACGCTGTCCTGGATTTCTTCCACAGAAATCTTTCCATCCTTCATCTTATTCTGAAAATCCGCAGTCACCCTCAAGGATAATAACTCCAGAATCTCATTGTTGTAATCTTTGGAGGTTGCCCTGAATGCCTTCTTGATGGCCTCTGTTATCTTATTCAGACTAAACTCGGCAACTTCCCCATCCCTTTTAACTACCTGAATCATGCCACTTGCTCCTTTCAACCCACGTACACTTTATTCAACTCTTTTTCCGCGTCTCTTAAACCCGGAATGACACAGCTGTCTCACGGCTGTGAAAACGCAGGGCCCGCCCCATATGGAGCGAGCTACGCACTCATTATAGCAGATGGAAATACAAAACACAATATCTATGAATAACATTTTATATTATCCCAGATATTGTGTCTTATTAACTGTACTTATAACCCTTTTTCCCAGATCCCCGCAAAGTCGCATACCTGCGTGGTTTTCCGGACAGGGGGCATTTTAATTAAATTCATTCAATTCAGTCGGAATAAAGCTTTCCAAAAAGCTCTGCCGGCACATATGCCTTTACCGCGATTCCGTCCTCCTGGTATTCCTCCTCCAGAAGCTGGCCATACTTACGGATGGTCTGAATGCGTCCGGCCCGGCTGTATGGGAATACCTTTTCCAGCAGAATCCGTCTGCTGCGTATAATAGCCTGGAGCACCTTCTGCAGCTCTTCCATCCCCTCTCCGGTCCTGGCCGAAATCCGCACCTGGTAGTCCGATGAGAAATCCCTGGGAATCTGCATGACGCTGCTGTCCCCCATGGCCTCCAGCTCACGGAACCGGTCCACCTTGTTGAACACAGTGACTATGGTCTTATCCACAATCTCCAGTTCCTTCAGCGTCTCCTTCACCACATGCATCTGCATGTCCATCTGGGGATTGGAGCAATCCACCACATGCAGGACAATATCGCTGTAGCGCGCCTCCTCCAATGTACTCTTAAAGGCCTCAATCAGATGATGGGGAAGCTTGCGGATAAATCCTACGGTGTCTGTAAGCAGTATCTGCTGTCCATCCTCCAGGGTATAGCTTCTGGTCGTGGGGTCCAGCGTGGCGAAAAGCTTATCCTCCGCCAGGATTCCCGCTCCGGTCAGACGGTTGAGCAGAGTGGACTTTCCCGCATTGGTATAGCCCACAATCGCTGCGGAAAGAGCAGAATTCTTCTCTCTCTGCTGCCTGGTCACCTCCCGGTGGCGCTTCACGTCCGCCAGTTCTTCCTTAAGCTGCCCGATTCGCTGGTGGATAAGCCTGCGGTCTGTTTCCAGTTTTTTTTCGCCGGGCCCTCTGGTGCCTATGCCGCCTCCCAGACGGGACAGGGAATTACGCATGCCCACCAGACGCACGGCCCTGTATTTTAACTGAGCCAGCTCCACCTGAATCTTACCCTCCCTTGTGCTGGCCCGGGAAGCAAAGATATCCAGTATGACCATGGTCCTGTCCATAACCTTGGTGTCCAGGGCATCTTCCAGGTTCCTGAGCTGGGCCGGTGACAACTCATCGTCGCAGATGACGCCTGTGGCCCGGGTATCCCATAACAGCTCTCTCACCTCGTCTATCTTGCCCTTCCCCAGGTAAGTACCCGGATGGACCTTTTCCCGGTTCTGGATGATTCTGGCCACAGTCACGGCTCCGGCCGTGGAGGCCAGCTCCTCCAGCTCGTCCAGGGAAGCAGGCGTGTCCTCCTCCTCAGCAGTGCTCACCGCCACCAGTATTACCTTTTCCTGAAGTTCACTCAAATCAATTAATTCCGCCATTCCTACCTCGTCTTCAAAAATGCAATCTCATGCTCCGCGTCTTCATCGGAACCAAACTCCTTCACAAAGTCCTCAAACATTGCCAGAGCTTTATCATACTGCTGTAAGTGTTCGCAGGCAACGGCCCGGTTATACGAAAGCTCCTTCAAAAGTTCCCTGGAACCGTCCGCCGGCGCCACTCCTGCCGGCGCGCTTTCCCCGTTTACCGTTTCTCCGCTTTGCGTTGTCCCGGCGTCCCCATCCTTTGTTTCTTTTTTGTCAGTCTCTTTGCCTGTTTTCCGGTCTTTCTCCTGGAGAGCCGCAGCCTGGGCAGCAGCCGCTACCTGGTACCCTTTGTCAAATGAATCATAAGCACTCTGGTAATCCTGCGCAGCCATCTGGCATAGACCCATTTGATTATAGATTTCACCATGTTCCATCCCATCCTTAAGTGCATTTTCATAAAGCGCCATGGCCTTATCGTATTCCTTCGCATCCACGCAGGCGCTTCCGGCGGCCAGAAGGGCCTCCTGCCTGCCGGGCACCGGCTTGTCCTTCTTAACCAGCGCTTCCGCCTCCTGATAGCGCTTAATGGCATTATCCGTATCTCCCAGCCGGGCATAACAGCTGCTCTGCCTGTACATATACTCCGGTGTGTCCGGCCTCATCTCCAGGAGAAGATCATAGGTGTGGATAGCCGCATTATAATCCTTTAACAGGAACTCTGCGTCCGCCCTGTATAAGAGCACATCCCGGTTAAACTCCTCTGCTCCCTTGCCGGACTTTTCAAGGGCCGTATCAAAGGATCCGATGGCACCTGCATAGTCCCCTGCATCCAGCTTCTCTATGCCCTCTGCGCGGAACTGGCGTTTCTTGGAGGTGGTCATGTGTGCCGCCAGCCGGAATGTCCCCACTGCAATCAGCCCCACGAGAAAGATACAGATTGCCCATGCAATGACCGCCCTGATAATCCGGTTTTTCCTGCGGCGCCTGCGGGCTGCATTAGAGACCGGCCTTTTGCCTCCGTATACTGGGTGCTGCCCCTTTGGCTGGGGCTTTCGCCCGCTGCTGTATGACCTCTTTCCACGACTTTCCATATATTCTACCTACCTTGCATCCGTACTTCCAAAACCGCCGTTGCGCACATCACTGCATTCATCGTCCACGGTGATGCCGTAGGGAATGAAAATTCCCTGAGCGAATCCCACGCCCTGTCCCAATTCCACGGTCTTTCCCTCCCTGGAATCATTGGTTACCTTAATGAACATATGGCCTTCATTATCTGAATAAAAATAGTCGCTGTCAATGATTCCCACCGTGTTGTTCAGCTGGAGCCTGAATTTAAATCCCAGGCTGCTGCGGGGAAAAATCTGAAGCACCCAGCCCGCGTCAATCTCTGCCCTGATGCCGGTGGGGACCTTCATGTTCTCACCAGGAGCCAGGGTAAGGGGAACCGGGGTAAAGAAATCATATCCGGCGGAGCCGGACGTGGCCCTGGCCGGAAGCCGGATTCCTTCATAAATATGTATTATCTCTTCCTCCGGCGTATCCGGGAAGGTATCGGCCCAATCTGCCTTAAACTGTTCAAAACTAACTTTATGAAATTTCGCGATTCTCTGCATAATTTTCTCCTGTCTCTTTCATACTTTTACAAGTCTATCATAATCCCATGGAATTTTCTACTTTATTTTTTATTCCTTCTTTATTAGAAACTTTGATATATTCATTTTCATTACAATCATATAGGAACTTCACTTTTAGAAGTATTACACCAAACAGAGGGACATCTATGAAAATTTCCTACAATTCCCAGCCACAGAGAAATCTGATTGGCAATCAGATTTTCAAGCTGCGCAAGAGCAGAAAACTATCCCAGAAGGAAATGGCTGCCCAGCTCCAGGTACAGGGCTATTATTTCAGCGAACTGACCATCCTCAGAATTGAGAAAGGCAAACGCCTTGTGACGGACATTGAGCTCAAGATACTTTGCGACTATTTCCATATCACCCCCAACGACCTGCTGGGATACGGAGATGACGGCCGTCTGGTATAGCAATGCATTGTACGTGTATTTATGCATTATATAGTGAATTCCCCCACTACTACATTTCAGCCTAATGTTTTTTTCACCTCTGGGATACAATAATACAAAAGATTTTGTAGATAATAGACAATGGTGGTGAAAACATGATGAGTTATGAACTGGAGCGCATAGAAGAACTTTGCAGAGAGCGTGGGTGGAGTCATTACCGCCTGGCACTGGAGATGGATACTTCCCCTAACAATATAGGCAACCTGTTCAGACGTACCACGGTTCCCAGTATACCGACCATACGGCGTATCTGCGAAGTCATGGGGATAACCATGGCCCAGTTCTACAGCACCGATGGCGTACAGGTTACCCTGAACGAACAGCAGAGGCGGATTATGGACCTGTATGATAAATTGGACCCTCTGGATAAATCAAAGGCAGAAGCCTACATGGAAGGACTGTCGGCCAAGGCAAAGGATATATAGCGGTAAAACGGCAGTCAAAAGCAGCCCCGGACCGGCGTATGGAAATTCCCCCATGCCGGCTGGGCTGCTTTTTTCGTGTTTTATATGTTTTTTGCACTTTAGCTTCGTTTTTCTGTTTTCCTTACCTGTCTTTCTCACTGGTAAAATCATGGTAATATATCCATAAATCGGCAAATAATCAGTTTAAAACACATCATGGGGCATGGTCCAAAAGCATCCTCAGCCATCCCGCCGCGTCAAGGAAGGACCTTCATCAAAGCCAGGGCCATCAGCAGAACGCCGCTAATCCATGACAGGTCGCACCGGAAACGTGAAGCCACCTTGCGCCCCAGCCACAGGCCGCCGTACATCATACAAACTCCCACGGCAAAGGACAGAGCCAGGGTTGCGGCCACGGGAATATCCAACAGAGCCGCCATGGTTCCGGCCGCCAGACTGTCAATGGACATGGCCAGAGCCAGGAATACGGTCTCCTTCCACCCAAGGGACTGGGAGCCGTCCACGTCCGCTGCCATGGGGTCTCCGTAAATATTTACTATAACCTTCAGTCCTGACAGGGAAAAGCTGAGATTACGGCGGATACAGCAATGGCGGTTGATATAGGCCTTGATGCTGTAATCCAGGAACTTGATGAATCCCAGCAGAAACAGGCTTACAAAGCAGATGATCCTGGTCACATCCCCAGGAAGGACAGAACTTATAACGCTGCCCAGCCCCAGAGCCAGGCCCAGGCATCCGCTGCATATACCATTTAACAAAACTACCTTTCCCCAGCCCACATGGACCCGGTTGGCTCCATATGCGAGGCTGGCCACACAGGTATCTGTACAGAGAGCAAATACTAAAATCAGACTTCCAAGCATGATATCAACTTTTTCTTTTTATTTTAGTATATTCCTCATGTACTGCTTTGGGAATCTCCGCCGTGTACAAACACGGGGTATCATACATTCAGACTTCCTCTGCTGTAACGGCAGCCTCCTCTGACGCTTCCCCTGACGCTCCCTCCAATCCTTTTGCAGCCTCAGCCGTCAGCTCCTCCAGCTTAAGCTGCAACTCCTCTTCCACCTCTGCCTTGATTTCCGCTTCCTGCTCAGGACCCAGGTCCGGCAAATCCTGGACTGATCCCACGCCGAACCTGCGCAGAAATTCCTCTGTGGTGGCAAAAAGGGCGGGCCGGCCCGGCGCGTCCAGGCGGCCCGCCTCGTAGACCAGATTATATTCCACCAGACGGTTTACCGCATGGTCAGACTTGACGCCGCGTATCTTCTCAATCTCCATCTTGGTTACAGGCTGCTTATAAGCAATGATGGACAGGGTCTCCAGCACCACTTCCGTCAACACCTGCTTCTTAGGGGCGGACGCCACCCGTATCAGATTTTCATAGTAGGCTGCCTTGGTACACATCTGGTAGCTGTCCTCCAGCTGGGTTATCTCCATGCCGCTTCTGGCTGACCGGTACCGTTTTATCAGGCGTTCCACCGCCTTCCTGGCCACTTCCTCCGGCTGGCCGATGGCTGCGGCCAGCTGACGAAGCTCCACCGACCTTCCCATGGTAAAGAGCACAGCCTCTATGACTGCCTCCTGCTCTTTTTCATCCTTTGTGGGGGGAAAGGCAAGCTCCATCTGCCCTTCCTGCTCCTTTGCTTCTCTTTTCTCACTTCCGGCCAGCTTTCCGGTTCGGGTTTCAACCACACCGGCCCCGGCCTCCAGTGCCTCTATTCTGTCTTGACCTCTCATACGCTTCCATCCATCATCCTTCAAAATCACCCAGCTGGGCCAAATCCAGCTCCTCTTCCTCGCCTTCCTGCTCCAGCGTCTCTATGTCCATATCCCCAAAGGTCTCCTCCTGGCTCAGATGAATCTTTCCTATCTTCATCAGCTCCAGCACTGCCAGGAAGGTGACCACCACCTCCAGCTTGTCCGGCTGTCCCTCCAGGAGTTCCCTGAAGCTGAATCTGCGCTTCCTCCTGGCGTAGCTCAGTACGTTGCCTATCTTCTGTTCCAGGCTTACGGGTTCCCTGTGTATGGTTCCGAAATTGCTTCGGATAGGGTCTATCTTATCCTCCTTGCGCTTCATTACCTGCTCAAAGATTCTCTGAAGCTTAGCCAGCGTAAGCCCGTCCAAAAGCTTGTCCAGGTCCACCGCAGGCTCGTATTTCGCCACCTCAGGCGGCAGGGTGGATGGCTTGTAGAGATGCTTCAGGGCCCCATCCTCCCGGTCAGCCAGCTCATCTGCCATCAGCCTGTATTTCTTATATTCCAGCAGGCGCATAACCAGCTCTGCCCTGGGATCTATTTCCTCTCCTTCCTCATCCACTTCCTTGGGAAGGAGCATCTTGGCCTTGATGTCAAGCAGAGTGGCCGCCATCACCAGGAACTCGCTGACAATGTTTAAGTCCTCTCGCTCCATATGGCGCACATAATCCAGATACTGGGCCGTGATTTCCACAATAGGAATATCATATATGTTTATCTTATTTTTCTCAATGAGATGGAGCAGCAGGTCCAGAGGACCTTCAAAATGCTCCAGCTTATAGGATATGGTTTCCATTCTTTCACCTGTCAGTGGTATTCATTTTATGGTATTATGCCTGTCACGCCCTTCTCAAACGGATTAACACCAGCTGGGGCCTGTTGTTCAGGCGGATGTTGATGGAGTGGGTTCCCAGTCCCCGGCTGACAATCATCCGCTTCCCGTTCCGTTCAAAATCCCCGGCGCACCAGGGTAAAAAGAACTGGTACTGGGGCGTCATGACTCCCCCCAGCCCCGGTATGCGGATAGTGCCTCCGTGAAAATGCCCGGCCAGGGTCAAATCCGCTCCCCAGCGGGCATAGGAATCAAAATACAGGGGGGAATGGGCCAGAAGTATGGTAAAGGGCTCCTCTTTACAGACAGAAGGTCCTTTGCCCAGTTTCCGTTCCATATAGCCCTCAGGCATGAGAGGCGCCTTCTGGTACAGGGCCTTCCGGTAAAAACAGGGCGACAGATCCAGACCGGCAATCCTCAGGTCCCTTCCCAGGAAGGCGAAACTGTCCTCCAGATAATGAACGCCCATGGCAGTCATGGCATCCCTGTACTCCTCGTAAAGGTCCCCGTATAAGCTGCGCTCCCACACCATGCGGTTCTCATGGTTTCCGTTGCCGCAGTAAACCGGATAGCTGGCCGCCAGCTGACGGAACAGCTTTAGCGGGACCTTTATGTCCCGCTTTCCCTTGCAGACCATCATGTCTCCGCCGGATAATACCGCGTCCGGATGCAGACGGTGAATCGCCGCCACCAATTCCCCGTTGTCCCGGCCAAACTCGTTGTTGTGAAGGTCGGACAGGAATACCAGGTTCCTGTCCTTTTCCAGTTTAGGGGAAATGATTTCTGTCACTTCCACTGAAAAATGTTTTTTTTCGTACTCAGACCGCAGCACACAGGCAGCGCCTGCCGCCGCGGCCAGGGAAACAGCTTCTTTCCACATATCGTTCATTCCTTTATCAGATGACAGCTTCTTTCATAGGACTGCTACGGCTGTTGCAATGAAAGCCTTCCGGTCTCAAAGAGGCCGATGACATCTGTAAGACTGTCACAGCAGGCAGTGAGCAACTTGCGGATTTCTTCATCCGGCTGGTCCTGGTCAGGAATCATCACAGGATTAAAACCGCCTGCCGCGGCCGCTTTGATTCCGTTAAAGCTGTCTTCCAGGACAACGCATGCCTCCGGCTCCACCCCCAGCCGCCGGGCTGCCAGCAGGAAGATGGCCGGGTTTGGCTTTGCTTCCTTTACCATGTCCCCGTATATGTAATCGTCGAAATAGTTTTCCACCCCGGCTCCCCTGACATTGCCCTGGGTCCAGCTTTCACTGCTGGCCGTGGCCACGGCCGTCTTAATGTTGCGGCCCTTCAGGTATATAAGCAGTTCCTTAAGGCCCTTTTTTACCGGGACACCGTGCTGTGCAATCCAGCGGTAGGAGTATTGGCGCTTTTCTTCCCGGAAACGGTCATAGTCCTTCATGGCGTCCTCACCGAACTGCTGCGTGCAGACCTGTTTTACCTTGTCTGGTTTGCATCCCCGGATTCCCCGAAGGAAATTGCCGTCCACATGGATTCCGTATTTAGGTCCTATCTCAAACCAGGAGGCGGCGGCCAGACTTTCCGTGTCAAACATAAGTCCGTCCTGGTCGAAAATGACTGCTTGAATTGGTTTTGGCATTTATCTGTTCTCCTTAATAGGTGATAATCAGTCTTCCGTCTCATTTGCCAAGGCGCGGCCGGCCCTGATTTGGCTGTGTTCCATCAGGGCCCCGGGCTTTGCCTGCGTGGACATTATACCACCCACTCACCCTCTTTGTAAAATCTTATTTTACCTGTCCCCCTACTTTGACCGATTATTCTCCTTCAAATACCATGGCGCCAGCTCCCTGCGGGCAAAATAGCCCTGGTCGTGGCGGCAGACCGGACAGTACTGAGGGGGTTCTTCTCCTTCATATATATATCCGCAGTTGGTGCAGATCCAGGTCTCCTTCTGCTGGCTGACATACAGGTTCCCGGCTCCCAGCAGGTCTGCCAGATACCGGAAACGCTCTCCGTGGGTCTTCTCAATCTCCGCAATCATACGGAAGGTGGCTGCAATCTGGGAAAATCCTTCCTTCTGCGCAATGTCCCCAAAGGATTTGTACACCACGTCATGCTCCTCGTATTCGTTGTGGGCCGCCGCATTCAGCTGGGCCAGGGTGTTCTTTTCCAAATCCACCGGATAACCTCCGTCTATGAATATGGTTTCCTTATCCAGCGGCTTCAGATAATCATAAAATATTTCCGCATGCTCCTTTTCCTGGTCCGCGGTGTAGGAAAATACCGCCTCCACCATGGGCATCTTCTGCTCCTTTGCCAGCCCCGCCGCAAAGGTATAGCGGTTTCTGGCCTGGCTCTCTCCGGCAAAGGCTCTCATAAGGTTTTTAGCTGTCTCGCTGGTTTTAAAATCAGTCATGGATTCTCCTCCTAAATTATATATGAAAACAGTGTGACATATGGTCATTCCTACTATTCCCATTTTCCTCTCTTTTATTCCCATTTCTGCCAATAGTCCTTGTATTTATGCCTGCTTCATGGTATAATCCATTTATTGATAATATCCATCGAAAAGCCCGGTTTTACGGACTCTAAAAGCCAAAAGGAGGATAAGCCATGATACGCTATGACCGGCTGTGGGCAACCATGCAGGCCCAGGGCATGACACAGTACAGACTGATCAAACATTACAATTTCAGCGCGGGCCAGATAGGACGGCTGAAAAAAAACATGCATGTATCCACCCACACCCTGGATACCCTCTGCACACTGCTGGGCTGTGATATCAGCGATATCATAGAGTACATCCCTGAGGGGCAGCCCGCCCCGGAGGAACAGCCTGTCTCCGAAGTTGCCTCCGCAGAAAAGGAAGTTTCCTCCAAATCCAGGAAATCAGACTCTCCCAAAGGCGATAAGCCCAAAAAATCCGAACCAAAAAAATCCTCAAAATCAAAAAAGAGCGATAAAAAGGCTGCAAAAGACGGGAAAGAGGGCAAGAAGGGGAAGGAAGGCAAGAAAAACAAGTAAACATTCAGCTATATCAACAGATGGAGCGGAAATTTTCAATCATTTCACTCCGTCTGTTATTTATTTTCCACCTTTTTGTGAGATTGTCGGATTTACTTTCCCCACCCAAATGCTAAAATTAAGTTATGAAAAACGTGGCGCAGCAAAAAAATATGTTTAAGGGAGGAATATTCATATGAGAAAATTTCAAAAAGCAACCGCAGTCATCATGGCAGCAGCCCTGGCAGCCACCGGCTGCAGCGCAGGCGGAACAAAGACCAGCGCCCCGCAGCAGCCTTCCGGCACAGAGGCAGCCAAGACAGATGCAGCAGCCGGCGCTGATAAGACAGAGGCTGCCAAGGATACTGCTTCCGGTGAAGAGGAGCCTGTGCTGGTGGTCTATACAGCCAGAAGCGAGGCCTTGAACAACGCCGTGATTCCCGAATTTGAGAAGGATACGGGAATCAAGGTAGAGGTGGTGGTGGCAGGCACCGGCGAGCTGTTAAAGAGAGCCCAGTCTGAAAAGGATAACCCCCTGGGCGATATCTTCTGGGTAGCTGACCAGACCATGCTCTCCTCCTCCAAAGAACTGTTTATGGAGTATGTTTCCCCTGAGGATGAAAACATGCTGGATGCGTTCCGCAATACCACCGGCTATTTCACCCCTGCATTTGCAGACCCAACGGTCATGATTGTCAATAAGGACTTAAAGGGTGACATGAAAATTGACGGCTTTGAGGATTTGCTGAACCCTGAGTTAAAGGGCAAGATTGCATTCGGCGACCCTGTAAACTCCAGTTCCGCCTTCCAGTCCCTGTTAGCCATGCTCTATGGCATGGGCAAGGACGGAGACCCGTTATCTGACCAGGCATGGGATTATGTGGACCAGTTCATCGCAAACCTGGACGGCAAGATGGCCAACAGCTCCAGCCAGGTATATAAGGGCGTTGCGGAGGGCGAGTATGTGGTGGGCCTGACCTGGGAAGATCCGGCTGCCAACTATGTGAAGGAAGGCGCCGCGGTTGAGGTGGTATTCCCCAAAGAGGGCGCCATATTCCCCGGCGAGTCCGTACAGATTTTAAAGGACTGCAAGCATCCTGAAAATGCAAAGAAATTTGTGGACTATATGCTCTCCGAGAAGATTCAGAACGCAGTGGGCTCCAATCTGACTGTAAGGCCTCTCAGAAAGGATGCCAAGCTGGCTGACTACATGACGCCTCAGTCTGAAATCAAACTGTTTGATAGCTACGACGAGGGCTGGGTGGCTGAGCACAAGACGGAAATTACCAACCTCTTCAGCGAGCATATGGAGACATCCATGGACTAACTCTTTGCCCGCCCATCTGACAGAACACACGGCACAGGCATGACCATGCCCCCAAAGGACTGCCCATTACGCTGACCACATGATTCCATCACCGCGCATCACCTCTTGGCGGTCTGAAACGGTCAGATACGGCAGTCCTTTTTTCTTCGCAAAAACAAAAAACAAGGAGGGTTACAAACCATGAGTGTAGCTATCAGCATTGAAAATGTAATCAAACGGTTCGGAAAGGATACCATTATAAACGGCCTGTCCCTAGACGTAAGGCCCGGTGAATTCTTCACCCTCTTAGGGCCTTCCGGATGCGGCAAAACCACCCTGCTGCGCATGATTATCGGATTCAATTCCATTGAGGGCGGTGAAATCAAGATTGACGGCAAGGTCATCAACAACATCCCCACCAACAAGAGAAACATGGGCATGGTGTTCCAGAACTACGCCATTTTCCCCCACATGTCAGTCCGGGACAATGTAGCCTTCGGCCTTAAGAACCGCAAGGTTCCCCAGGACCAGATCGAGTCCCAGGTGGACGAAATCCTGAAGGTGGTAAAGATTGACCACCTGAAAAAGCGAATGCCCTCCAAGCTGTCCGGCGGCCAGCAGCAGCGTGTGGCCCTGGCCAGAGCCATTGTCATCCACCCGGAGGTGCTGCTCATGGACGAACCCCTGTCCAACCTGGACGCAAAGCTGAGGGTTGAGATGAGGAACGCCATCAAGCGCATCCAGCAGCAGGTGGGCATCACCACCATATATGTGACCCATGACCAGGAGGAGGCCCTGGCTGTGTCGGACCGCATCGCGGTCATGAACGGCGGCGTCATACAGCAGATTGACACCCCCAAAAACGTATACCAGCGGCCCTCCAACATCTTCGTGTCCACCTTCATCGGACTGTCCAACATCATGGACGGGCGCATTGAGGCAAAGGACGGACAGACATTTCTTCACATCGGGGATTACAGCGTGCCCATGGAGAACCTTTCCCGCAGCGCGGACGACGGCCAGGCCGTGAAGGTGTCCATCCGGCCGGAGGAATTCATCATCAACCGGGAGGGCAGCGACGGCATACCTGCCGTTGTGCGAAGCAGCGTATTCCTCGGCATCACCACCCACTACTTTGTGGAGACCGCAGACGGCAGGGAGATGGAGGTTATACAAAACTCCGATATCTGGGATATTATCCCGGACCACACCCCCATTCGTCTGGGCGTACAGCCCCATAAAATCAACGTATTCACTGAGGACGGAAGTCATAGCCTTATTGTCAGGAGGGACCATTCATGAGATATGCGGGAGAGAAAAAATTAAATATATGGGTTGCAATGGCACTGGGAATCCTGGCCCTGTTCCTTCTCTTCGTGGTCTATCCCCTGGTTCTGGTGCTCTATAAAAGCGTCCTTTCTGAGGACGGAAACTTAAGCTTTGCCTATTTCACCAAATTCTTCGCAAGAAAATACTACTGGAGCACCCTGGTGAACAGCTTCAAGGTCACTATTGTCTCCACCCTGGTGGCCGCCGTTCTGGGACTGGCCATGGCCTATGTGCTGCGGAGCGTGCAGATTAAGGGAAGCAAATACCTGAACATCCTGATTGTCATTTCCTACCTGTCTCCGCCTTTCATCGGGGCCTATGCCTGGATTCAGCTGTTAGGGCGGAACGGATTCTTCACCAAAATACTCAACAGCCTCTTTCACATAAAGCTGGGCGGCATCTATGGTTTTGCAGGCATCGTGCTGGTATTCTCCCTCCAGTCCTTCCCTCTGGTGTACATGTACATATCCGGCGCCCTGAAGAACCTGGACAATTCCCTGAACGAGGCAGCCGAAAGCCTTGGCTGTACCGCATTCCAGAGGGTGACGCGGATCATCGTCCCGCTGGTGATGCCCACCATGCTGGCCAGCTCCCTGCTGGTGTTCATGCGCGTGTTCTCTGACTTTGGTACTCCCATGCTCATCGGAGAGGGCTATAAGACCTTTCCGGTGCTGATTTACAGTCAGTTCATGGGGGAGGTCAGCACGGACGACCATTTTGCCGCCGCACTCTGCGTCATTGTCATCGGCATTACTCTGGTCCTGTTCTTCCTCCAGCGTTATCTGGGCAGCCGCTTCACCTATTCCATGACTGCCTTAAAGCCCATGGCGGCGGAAAAATGCACCGGCACCCGCAACATCCTGTCCCACCTGTTCGTGTATGCGGTGGTGCTCATCGCCATCCTGCCACAGATTACGGTCATTGTCACATCCTTCCTGGCAACAGGCGGCGGAACGGTATACACCGGGGGCTTTTCCCTGGAAAACTACAGAAACACCCTGTTCTCCAAGAACAATAACACAGCTATCTTCAACACGTACCTGTTCGGAATATGCGCCATCGCCATCGTGGTGGTGTTTGGTATCCTCATATCCTATCTGACCGTCAGGAAGAGATCCTTCCTCACGGGCATCCTGGACACGGTGACCATGTTCCCCTACATCATCCCCGGCTCTGTCCTGGGTATCTCCTTCCTGTATGCGTTTAACAGCAAGCCCCTGCTGCTCAGCGGCACTGCCATTATCATCATCATATCCCTGTCCATACGGCGGATGCCCTACACCATACGTTCCAGCACCGCAATCATCGGCCAGATCAGTCCCAGCGTGGAGGAGGCAGCCATAAGCCTGGGATGCACCGAGACCAAATCCTTTGTGAAGGTGACGGTGCCCATGATGATGTCCGGCGTGCTCTCCGGGGCCATCATGAGCTGGATTACCCTGATCAGCGAGCTCAGTTCCTCCATTATCCTGTATACCAGCAGAACCCAAACCCTGACAGTGGCCATCTACGCGGAGGTCATCCGGAGCAACTTCGGCAATGCCGCAGCCTACTCCACCATCCTGACCCTGACCAGTATCCTGTCCCTTCTGGTGTTCTTTAAAGTTACCGGCAGCAACGACATCAGCATTTAGTCTCTATCTATGATATAATAGGAGGTACAGTGTCCAAAGGGCACTGTACTTCACTACTTCCGGGAGGTACCCGCCATGGCAGGCAACCAGTACAGGGATTATATCAAGCGTTCTTTCTTTAAATACGCAATCTCCATCATCTCACTGCTCTTTGTGCTGATGGGGCTGTTTCTGTTCATCAATGTCCAGTGGATCAGCGTGGGAAGTAACCGTAAGAACAACGCCCTCCTGGCATCCATCCTGGACAGCCAGGTGACATCATATAAGGAAGGTTTGGAACACTTTTCCACGGATTACCGCTTTTGGGATGCCCTGAAGCAGGAAAATACAGATGCAGCCACCCAGGTCAACCGGCTGCTCTACGGCTTTACCACGTCCCAGCCCATACGGAGTACCTTTGCCCTTACGGATACAGAGGGACGCATAGTGAGCTCCAGCCTTTTCGAGGGCAACCGCGCTATCTTCCTGAACAGCGCTGTCTATAAGAGCCTGGTGGAAAAAATGCAGGAAGCGCCTGCCCTGACCCACACCATGCCCAGCCGCCTGAATTTTGCCCACGGACAGGCCGGGGATCTGCTTTTGGCCCACTCCCTCGCGGACGCGGACGGTATCTGCGGATACCTGTTTTTCGATCTGATGGACGAACAGATTTATGAGGCGGTGCGGGAATACCCCCTGGACGACGTGGTCATCACAGACCGGTACGACAACCTGATTTTTGCAGTGGGAAGGCAGAACGCAGATCCCATGGAGAAATATCCTGCCGGCAAATACAGGATGGACTGGCAGAAGGGCAATATTGTGAAGGTCAACAACAAGCATTACCATATACACAAGGAAGCCCTTCCTGAGAGCTCCCTGATTCTATACACACTGGTATCCATGGAATTCCAGCGCAGCCTTGTGACCTACGGCATTTTGTTTCTGGGGCTGGCCGGAATTCTAATGGTCATCATGATTCCGCCCCTGACCCTGCGCATCACAAAAAAGAACCTGCAGGCCATTGACGAACTCCAGTCCTCGTTGGAGGAAATGGGGCGGGGAAATATGGACTACCGCTTAAAGAGCCAGGTTTTCGACGAATTCCGGATGCTCAACGACGCGTTCCGCAACATGGTGATTCAGCGCGAGGAGCTGATGCTTCACAACAACGAGCTGGCGGAGCGCAAGCGCATCATGGAAATCAAACAGCTGGAGGAACAGTTTAACCCTCATTTTATTTTCAATGTATTGGAAACACTCCGCTATGAGATTGCCATTGACTCTCAGAAGGCCTCGGAAATGGTCATGGCCTTTGCCAACCTGATGCGCTACAGCATATATTACGGGAGCACCATCGTGCCCCTGCAGACCGACGTCGAATACATCAACGACTATCTCCTGCTCCAGAAGATGCGCTATAACCGCAGGCTGAATTACCATATCGACATCCCTGAGGAGCTGATGGATTTAAGGATTCCAAAGCTGCTCCTTCAGCCGGTGGTGGAGAATTCCCTGGTCCACGGAATGAAGGATAAGCACAGTGTATCCATCACCATCACGGCCCGTATGGAGGACAGCACCCTGGTGCTGTGCGTGGAGGACAACGGCAGCGGCATCAGCCGGGAAAAACTGACAAAGCTGCGGGAAGCCCTGGAGCAGGAGGATATTTACAGGGAACATATCGGATTATATAATTCCCACCGGGTGGTGCGGCTCCTCTACGGCCCTTCCTACGGCCTGACCATTGAGAGCTCCCCCGGAAACGGAACGCGGGTGAGCGTCACACTTCCCGCGGATATGGAGGAGGATACATATGTATAAAGTCCTGATTGTGGAGGACGAGGACATCATACGCAAAGGCCTGCTGTTCATGGTAAACTGGCAGGACGCGGACTGCGTGGTGGTAGGGGAGGCAGCGGACGGACTGGAGGGACTGGAAAAAATCCGGGATACCAGCCCGGATATCGTGGTGGTGGACATCAACATGCCTGTAAAGGACGGCCTTTCCATGCTGGAGGACAGCATAGAAGAATACGGCTATGACGCCATCATCGTGTCCGGCTACAGCGATTTTGAGTACGCCAGGAAGGCTATCCGCCTGGGAGTCACGGAATATCTACTTAAGCCTGTGAATTTTAACGAGCTCTATGACGCTCTCGGAAAGATTAAAGCCAAGCAGCTGGCAGCGGCCAGGCTCAGGCATGAGATGAAGCAGCTGGACATAGAAAAACGGAAGTTAGGCATACTGGACGAGCCGGAAACAGGGGACAGCCCCGAAGGAAACCGCCATGTGGATCACATGATGGACTGCATCCGAAACCACTACAGCTCCCACCTGTCTCTTACGGATATCAGCGAACAGTGCGGCATGTCCTGCACCTATCTGAACTCCAAGTTTAAAAGCTTCACCGGCTACACCTTCAACGACTATCTGAACCGCTACCGGATGCAGAAGGCCGTGGACCTGCTGAAGGAAAATAAATACAAGGTCTACGAAATTGCAGACCTTGTGGGCTTCTCGGATTATAAATATTTCATCAAAGTGTTTAAAAAATATGTGGGATGCTCTCCGGCCAAGTTCATGGAGGGCGGCGGCGCCGGAGGCTGGTAATCAGGCGAACGGGCCGGTATTCCTCTTCCGGAATACCGCTGTTGAGCTGGCCTGTCTCACCCGGATTCCATTCCTTTGGAAGAAACATATACAGTTCCCCGTATCTGAGGCCCTCCCTGTCCTGGACACCGGAAACCTCCCTGAGCCTCTGGAAGGATTCATGGGCCCGCTTATAGACATCTCCCTCCATATCTTCCCTGGACAGGACCTGGCCAAAGGTGCTTTTATCCAGACGTTTCTCCACATAACCGTATATGCCTGTATGTCCACTCTCGTCTATTTAAGGATTTCCTACCGGCACCATAACCTTGGCTATATACTGTTCATACGCCTTCACCGTCAGCTCGTCCAGCATCAAATCCTCATACCATATCTTCCCCAGCCGGATTCCCCGCTCCCCCGCAAAGGCGGTGATGAGACGGTAGGACTTTTCCATGTTCCACAGATGACCCCTGCTGTACAACTCCACGTAGGTTCCCTCCGGCCGATTCTGAACCCGGTGGGAGACAGTTTTCTTGTCCAGCCTGGTATACACCTTCACGCAGCGGTCATATATGCCACGTTCCAGGTCCTCTCCCAGATAAATGGATCCCACTGCGCCCACTGCGCCGTTGTACTTTTCCTGCATTCTGACATGCTCCGCAATCTCCACCGCGGCCTTCCGCTCCAATCCCGCGCTGATGTCCGACACCAGCAGATATTCCCTGTCCCTCTCCACCAGCCTTGGCTCGTCCAACGCGGTGTTCATGGCCAGCCTCACCGACTCTTCCTCATGAAGGATAAAGCGCTTCATATTCTTCAGACGCCGTATCTCCTCGTCAATCTGGCGCTTCTTTCCGTCTATCATGGACATGAACCGCTCCGGGGAACGGTTTTCCATATACTCCTTGATTTCCCCCAGGGACATTCCCAATTTCTGCAGGGCGCGAATGACCTCGAACGTGTCCATCTGCCATACAAAATAATACCTGTATCCGTTCTCCTCCTTGATGGCCGGGGAAAAAAGGCCTATTTCGTCGTAGTGAAATAAAGTGTGCTTCCCGACCCCCAGTATTCTGGCGAATTCCCCGGTGGTAAAATATAGTTCCGACTGTTTTTCCATTTTCGCTAATCTCCTCTTGACTATCGGGTTACCCTATAGCATATGATAATACCTGCAGCTGAAATTATCAAGTTCCAACCATACTTAACTTATTGAATTAAAACAGGAGTGTTAACATGAGTCATTCATTATCCAAAAAATTTACATTCGGGTCTCTGCTGCTGTTTGCGCTTCCCACCACTGTCATGATGGTGGTGATGTCCCTGTACACCATTGTGGACGGGGTTTTCGTATCCCGGTTCGTCAGCACCAACGCTCTTTCATCCGTCAATATCGTCTACCCTGTGATTAACATCGTGCTGGGCATCTCCGTCATGCTGTCCATGGGAAGCAATGCCATTGTGGCAAAAAAAATGGGAGAAGGACGGCCTGACAGCGCCAGGGAAACCTTCACCGCCATTATTCTGCTGAATATCATAATCGGACTGGCCTTTGCAATCATTGGAAACCTGACGGCAGTGCCCCTTTCCCGTATGCTGGGAGCCAGCGACCTGCTCCTAGAGGACTGCGTCACCTACCTGCGCTGGCAGCTGGCTTTTGCTCCCTCCCTCATGCTTCAGATCCAATTTCAGATGTATTTTGTCACGGAGGGGAAGCCAGGCATCGGACTGTTCCTCACCCTTCTGGCAGGCATTGCCAACGCAGCGCTGGATTATGTGCTGATTGTACCCATGAGAATGGGGATTGCAGGGGCAGCCATTGCCACGGTCACCGGCTACACCATACCGGCCCTAATCGGCCTCATCTACTTTGCCGCCGCCAGACAGAGCCTGTGGTTCGTACGTCCCCGCTTCGTAAAAAAGGAGCTGGGAGAAGCCTGTCTCAACGGCTCCTCCGAGATGGTGACGAACCTTTCCTCCGGCGTCATCACCTTCCTGTTCAATCTGCTGATGATGCATTTTGCAGGTGAGGACGGGGTGGCTGCCATCACCATCATCCAGTATTCCCAGTTCCTGTTAAACGCATTGTTTATGGGATTTTCCCAGGGCGTGTCTCCGGTCATCAGCTTTAACTACGGAAGCCGGAACCATAAACAGCTCAGGCAGGTATTTAAAACCTCCCTCATTTTCACGGCAGCCTCATCCCTGGCTGTTTTCCTCATGGCCCGTCTGGGCGGCAGCCTGGTGGTGGAAATTTTCGCCCGCAGGGGAACGCCGGTCTATGAACTGGCAAGGCACGGATTCATGATATTTGCATGCAGCTTCCTCTTTTCCGGCTTCACCATCTTTTCCTCCGCCCTGTTCACGGCCCTGTCCGACGGACGGATATCCGCCATCATCTCCTTCGTGCGCACCTTTGGCCTGATTATCACCAGCCTGCTGGTGCTGCCCTTCATCATCGGGATGGACGGCGTGTGGCTGGCCATTCCCATAGCAGAATTCGGCGGTATCCTGCTGTGCCTTTATTTTCTGCGCAAATACAAGACCAGATATCACTATGCCTGATGGTTTAACTGCCCCGTAAAAAGGGGGATGGCCCGGCGCTTTGATACAAAGCAGTCCGGGCCAGCGTCATTTCTGACATATCCAGCATAAGCCATGGAGCCGCTCTAAGGTCAAGGCAATTTCATCCATGGAGATAATTGTAAGGTTTCTTACGAAATTTCACGACACTCCTTTGATAAACTTGGTGGGAGATTTGGAGGTATATTTTTTGAACACGGAGCAAAAATGCTTGTAGTCCGTAAATCCGGTGGCCTCTGATATCTCACTGATTCTGTACTGTCTGGTGCCCAGCATCACGATGGCCTGCTGTACCCTGTATTTATTGAGAAAGTCCAGGAAGGTCTGCCCCGTGACCTCCTTGAATTTCCTGCTCAGATAGCTGGCGCTGACCCCCAGGTCATCTGAGATGGATTCTATGCTCAGCTTCCTGGCAAAATCCTCCCGTATGGCCTTTATGGCCCTGGATACATACTGGTTCTCCGACAAATCCAGCTGCATGTAGTACTCCAGGTTCAGGTTGCCCCCCTCTATCTCCGCCTGCTCCATCACATGCTCCACCTGGCGGCTGTTCACGATTTCCTCCCCCAGCCGTTCCATGATATCTGCCAGGGCTTCCTCGTCCACAGGTTTTAACAGGTACTCGCAGACCCTGGCCTCGATGGCGCGCCTGGCATACTCAAAATCCGCGTAGCTGGTCAGGAGGATGCTCTTAAACCTTACCTGCTCCGAGGCTTTCTTTATCATCTCTATGCCGTCCATAAAGGGCATGCAGATATCCGTTATGACCACATCCGGCCTGTATTCCAGAATCTTTTCATATCCGTCCCGGCCGTCGGCGGCCTCCGCCACCACCACGCAGTCCATGGACAGCCAGTCCGTGGTATAGACCAGCCCCTTTCGTATCATCTCTTCGTCTTCCGCAATCAACACACGTAACATCCGTCTGATTCCTCTCTTTTCACCGGCAGGGTCACCACCAGGGTGGTGCCGTGCCCCTCCGCGCTTCTGATCTCCACCCCGTAGGGGCGTCCGTACAGGATATCGATTCTTCTGTGAATATTATACAGTCCCGAATGCCTTCTGGGATTTTCCTTCTGTTCCAGCAGGGCTGTCAGCTCGCTTAAGGTGCACTGTGGGATTCCCACCCCGTCGTCCCGGCATATCATGATTAATTTTCCCTCATGGATATAGGCTTTCAGCTCCACGGTCAGGTTAAGCTGCTTTCCAAACCCGTATTTCACTGCATTCTCAATCATGGGCTGGAGCACCAGCTTGGGAATCCGCAGGTCCATGGTCTCCGGCTCCACGTCAATCCTGCACCGGAACCGTTCCCCAAACCTGCGCTTTAATATGGTCAGATAGGATTCCAGATGCTCTAAGTCCTCCTTTAACGTCACCTCTGCCTTGCTGCCGTCCAGGCTGTAGCGCAGAAGATTGGACAGGCTGAACACCATCCTCTCCGCTGTTGCGGGCTCCAGCTTGCACATGTACCGGATGTTCTCCAGGGTATTGTACAGGAAATGGGGATTGAACTGGGATTCCAGCTGCTTGTTCTGGGCCATGGACACCAGCTCCGCCATCTTCCGGTTGTTCTCCATCTGGATTCTCAGGCTCTGTATGGTCTCGTTATAGGCGTCGGCAATGATTTTGAATTCATTGTCGCTATGTATCCGTATGACACCTTCCAGGTCTCCGTCCCTGGCATTCTCCATCACATCCAGAATTTTATAGAAATCCTCTGTTTTTATCTCCGTCACCTTCCTGGAGTTGAGAAGCATCCACAGGGTCATGAGCACCAGGGCCGTGATGACCAGGCCGCTGCCCAGGCCCAGTGAAATGACAATGTTCTGGATATCGGAGATGGAATACACGGTAAACCCTCCCCTGGGAACCCGCTGCCTGGAGACCAGATACATCTGTTTCTTATGGCTCAAATACCTGCCCGACTCCATGAGGACCTTCATGACCTGGTTGCTGCTGTTTAAGAAGCTGTAATTACTGCTGACATAGGCCCAGCCAAAGGGATCCGCGATAATGGTCTGGATATCCGGCTTGTCCACAAGTGCCTTAAACTGGCTGCTGGGAATGGAACACAGGATATAGCCCTGCTTTTTGTTCCCATCCATCACGCTCCGCCCTATGACAATCGTACTGCCGCCGTTTTTCCATCCTTCCGCCAGCTTAAGAGCCGTCCTGTTGGGCTCCCGGTCCATATCGTCAAATATGCCCCAGGACACGCCCTCCGGCACATCCAGGAACGGAGGGAGGTCACTGCGGCTGGACAGAAGGATGTTTCTGCTGCTGTCCATGACAAACAAATCACCCTCCAGTCCCAGACTGTTGGTGATGCCGTAAAATATCCCAGACAGTTCAGCCTTTCCGTCCTGGTCGCGGACTCTGTCAAGGAGGCCGGGCTGGGAAGCCATTTCCTCCACACCATCCTCATACCGCGCCAGCACGTTGTCCAGCAGGCCGGCCACATACCGGCTGTGCTCAATATTGCCGCTCTTTTTCCCGTGGAGCAGCACCGTCATAAAGAGCAGGCCGCACACCAGGGTGAATACAACCGCCGGGACAATGGCGTAGGCGATAAACATGCGCTCCAGTTCATGGCGGAAATACCGTTCTTTCTTCACTGGCTCCCCACCTCCCCGGATATGCCTGCGTCCTCCTCAAGCACCCTGTTGTAAATAGAGGCAAAATGCTCCAGCCACGTCCCCTTTCTGGAATTCACCTCCTCCTCCCTGCTGTATATGATGTGGATATCCTCCTTATCCGGCAGGTAGGAAGGTTCCTCCACATCCTTTCTCACGGAACGGCGGTCCAGCCTCATGGAGATAACGGTCTGGGCGTCCTTACCCGTTACAAAGTCCACAAAATCCCTGGCCTCCTCCACATGGCGGCTGCCCTTTACGATACAGACGCTGTCCGGCGTGGAGATAACCCCCTCCTTCATATACACCAGCTTTACCGGCCCCTTGTCCGCCACATAGTGGGCGGCCGCCTCCTCAAAGGTAAGGCCCACGGCGTATTTTCCCCGGGCCACCCCCTGGTACACCTCCCCGGATCCGCCTAACAGGATACCGTCCAGATTCCGGCAGAAGTCCTCCACGTAATCCCAGCCCTGCTCCGGCTCCCCGTCCCCCATGGCATAAAGCATATTGATGAGATGTTCGTAGGCCGAGGACGACGTGGCAGGGTCGCACATGGCAATTCTGCCTTTCAGCTCCGGCTTTAACAGATCCCCGTAGCCCTCCACCTCCACATCACCAATCAGGTTTGTATTCACCATGATTACGCTGGGAATATCCGTGAACCGGCTCATATTGCCTTCCCTGTTCTTAAACTCATCCCGCACCATATCCTCATTGCGGCTTATGTAGGGCTCAAACAGCTCCCTCTTGGGACTGGTAGTGGAAAGGGAACCGCCCCAGAAGATGTCGCAGGGAGGATCGCTCCCCTCCTCCGCCATCTTAAGAAGCTCCCCCGTGCCTCCGGTCTGGACAAAGACCCGTATTCCGGTCCGTCCCTCAAATTCCGACACAATGGGGTTGATGAACTCAAGGGGATGAGGGCAGTAAATCACCAGCTCCTCATCCCCTGCATGGTCCCCGCCTGCCGCATAATCCGCACCTGTCACATGGTCCCCGCCTGCCGCATGGCCCGCAGCCGCAGAAGTCCCGCTGCCTGCGCAGCCGGCCAGGCAGAGGGACATCCCTATCACTGTAATATATTTGTTCCAACTCTTCTTCATACCCATCCGATTCCTCATACTGCCTGCCAAACCACATCCTCCGGCCATGCTGTCCGGGGGGCGCATGGCCGGGCCGCCGGCCTTCTTCCGGCCATCCGGAACCAAACCGGCCCGGGCATTATACCTTTCGACATTATACCAATGTGTCTACAGGATGTAAACCCCCTTGGGATCGAAATCCAGGTATGCCTTCTCCCCCACCTCGTATATCCTGCGGTTCACGGGATTGTAATCCGTAATCTGAATCTCCATGTTCCCCACCATGACCTGATAGTACTGATAGGATCCCATGAAGGTGGACAGGGTGACAGTGCCTTCCAAAAGCCCCTGCTCCGCCAGGGTTGCCCCCTCGGGCCGGATAACCAGCACAGCGTCATCCCCCGGTCCCGCCTTTGCAAAATTGTTGACCGTAAGCTCCTGTCCCACAACGTCGATAACCGCCTTTTCACCGCTTGCGGACCTGACCTTAGCCTCCAGGAAATTGGCCTCACCGATGAAGTCTGCCACGAACCTGGAATTGGGATGGTAGTAAATCTCCCTGGGCGTCCCAATCTGCTCCACCTTTCCCTTGCTCATGATAATGATTTTATCGGAAATGCTCATGGCCTCGGACTGGTCATGGGTCACATAGATGGCCGTAATACCCACCTTCTGCTGGATTTTACGGATTTCCGTCCTCATAGTGACCCTCAGCTTGGCGTCCAGGTTGCTTAAGGGCTCGTCAAAGAGCAGTACGCTGGGCTCGATGACAAGGGCCCTGGCCAGTGCCACGCGCTGCTGCTGGCCGCCGGAGAGCTGGTTGGTCATGCGGGACTCCATGCCCTCCATCTCCACCAGCTTGAGGATGTTCATAACCCTCTCATAAATCTCCTCCTTGGGGAGCTTGCGTATCTTAAGGCCATAGGCCACATTGTCAAATACATTATAATGGGGCAGAAGGGCGTAGCTCTGGAACACCATGGCCGTATCCCTCTTATTGGGCGTCAGAGCATTGATGGCCTCATCCCCCAGGTAAATATCCCCCTCATCCGGGCTCTCAAATCCCGCAATCATGCGCAGGGTGGTGGTCTTGCCGCATCCCGAAGGCCCCAGAAGTGTCACAAAGCTGCCGGGCTCAATATCCAGGGTGGTATCCTGCACCGCATAGAATTCCTTCCCTGTCTTTGGATCTGTATATATTTTGGAAATGTGTTCCAGACGAACACCTTTTTTCTGTTTATCCATATCACTTTCCTCCTCGCTATGAGCACTTAGCGTCTGTCTTTTAGACGCTTACGTGCGATGCATGCCACTGGCGCTTGGCGGGCGTCCTTTGACCGCTTAGCGCAGCGGCCCGCTATGAGCACTTAGCGTCTGTCTTTTAGACGCTTACGTGCGATGCATGCCACTGGCGCTTACTCCTGCTTTATCTTCCTGCTGACTCCGAAGAACTTCATCAGGGTATTCATGATAAGTACCGCGCCGTAGGTTATGATAATCAGTACGGTTGCATAGGCGCATGCCACGCCGTAATTGCCCTTCTCAGCCTGCTCATTGATCTGGCAGGTGATGAGTAAGAAGTCGGGCGTCACCAGAAGAATGATGGCCGAAATTGCCGTGATGCTCCGCACAAAGGCTGTCACCAGGCCGCTGAAAAAGGAATCCTTAATCAGGGGAAGCGTTACGGTCATAAACACCTTGGCGGAGTTAGCTCCCATATCGTAGGCGGATTCCTCGATGGACTTGTCAATCTGGCGCAGGGCTGAGATACCGCTCCTGGTGCCGGTGGGAAGGCTTCGCACGATAAATACGATAATCAGGATAAGGCCGGTTCCGTAGAGGCCGCTCATGACGCCGGTCCTGAACAGGCCGTTGGCATAACCCCTGATATATCCGATACCCAGCACGGTGCCGGGCACCGCCATGGCCAGCATGGATACGAATTCGATAAATCCCCTGGCCTTAAACCGTTTCTTTACCACCAGGTAAGAGATGACCATGGACAGGAAGGCTGTCAGGGGAGCTGCAATCAGGGACAGGACAAAGGAGTCCTTAAAAGCCTTAAGTCCGCTGGTCTTAAACATGTACTGGAACCATTTAAGGCTCAGGCTGTAATCCCTGCCCCAAAGGGTGAACAGCGCGCCAAAGGGCACCATAATGTACATCAGCATGACAAAGACTGACACGGCGCCGCAGAAAATGGTCAGGGGAACCGTTACGCTCTTATCCTCTATGAGCATCCTCATGCGGGAAGCCTTTCCCGTAAGGGTGGCTGCGGTTTTCTTCTCCAGATAATACTTCTGGATCAGGAACAGGACCACGGTCAGGGACAAAAGCACTACGGACATGGCCGCGGCTCCGGTGGAGTCATAGGCTCCTGTCACCTGCAGATAGATGGTGGTGGCCAGTGTGTCGTAGGAACCTCCAATCAGCATGGGGTTGGCAAAATCCGCCACAGACTCGATAAAGGTTACCAGGAACGCATTGCCCAGTCCGGGAAGAAGAAGGGGAAATGTAACGCTGGTAAACACCTTCCACCGGGTAGCTCCCATGTCCCTGGTCGCCTCTTCCAGGGAGGGATCGATATTCTTTAAGAGTCCCTTGAGCATCAGATAGCATACGGGGAAAAAGGTCAGCGTCTGCACAATGGCGATTCCCTTAAGCCCGTATACATTGGAATCATAGATTCCCAACAGGGATCGGGTGATGATGCCGCTTCGTCCAAACAGCATAATCATGGACAGTGACAGCACAAAAGGAGGGGAAACCACGGGAAGCATGGAAACCATGGCAAACAGCTTCTCAAGCACCTTTGTCTTAAGCTTTACATACACCTCCACATAGGCGAACAGCAGACCGATGGCAGTGGATGCGATTCCCGTAATCATGCCTAACACCAGGGTGTTTTTAAAAGCCTTCTGGAACCGCTCCAGGCTCAGCACCCTCCCGAATACCTCCAGGGTAATCTTACCTTCCGAATAAAAGCTGTCTACCAGCAGCATCAGAAGGGGGTACAGGATGAACAATGCCAGGAATACCAGCAGTACCACAATCATGCTTACCAGTATGGGGTCTGAAAAAAATTTCTTGCGCTCCAGCTCAGCGCTCTGTTTTCTGGCCACAATGAGGCCCCCTTTCCCGAGGAATTCTTTCCTCTTGATTTCTTACAGTCCTTTCTGCCAAGCCAGGACCATAATGCAACAAATGCTGCGTAATGAATGATGACAACCATTACGCAGCACCCGTTTGCAAGCTCACACTACATTACGTTTCCAAGTGCCGGACACCGGCAGGAGCCCTGCCTATTCTGTCAAGAAACGGCTGGAGTCCGCGCTGTCGGAGGAGCTTCCAAGAGCCGCGAAGAAGTCCTCTACATACTTGGCACTGTTTTCCTTTGCATCCTCAAAATCATAGTCAATGGTATTGTTCATATCCAGACCAAATTTCGTAGCTTCCTCAGGCTGGGTGGCATTGCTTAATACCAGGAACTGATAGGAGCCGTTCTCCTTGGCGTGGTCCACGCAGTCAGGAGACAGGGCATATTCAATCCACAGCTTGGCCGCGTTTGGATGTGCGCATCCGTTGAAGATGGCGGTAGCGCCTACCTCAAAGGAGGTTCCGTCCTCAGGAACGATCAGCTGGATATTGTCATAGCCCTGAAGAATCTGGTAAATGCCGTCATGAAGGAATCCGATACCGATTACGCACTCGCCCGGGCCTACCATCTTGGATGGGCCGGAACCGGACTTGGTGTACTGGGAAATGTTCTTGTCCAGGACCTTGAAATACTCCATGGCCTCGTCATGTCCCTTCATCTGAACCATGGTGTTGATGAGCAGTTTTGCCGTGCCGGCCGTGTTGGGGTTGGACAGCATGATGAGTCCCTTGTACTCTTCCTTGGTCAGGTCATCCCATGTCTTGGGCGCCTCCAGGCCCAGGCGGTCCAGTTCTTCCGTATTGACCATGAAGCCCAGGATGCCCTTGTAGATGCCGTACCAGCAGTTGGTCGGATCCTTGTACTGGTCGCCAATCAGGTTCTTGGCATTGATGGCGTCATACTCCATCAGAAGGCCGTCAGCCACTGCCTCGTTATAGGGGTCTGTGGTTCCGCCGAACCATACGTCGGCAGATGGTTTGCCGGCTTCCTCGGATATCTTGGTATAAACCTCTGATGTGGAAAGTCTCTGGTATTTTGTCTTGATTCCGTACAGCTTCTCAAAATTCTGGCAGGCGGCAGACAGATATTCCTCCTCGCAGGAACCGTATACAGTCAGTTCGCCTTCGGCCTTGGCCGCCTCGATGAGGGCATCCATATCCCCGCCCGCAGCCTCGGCCGCCGTGGTTTCTGCCGCGTCATCCCTGCTCTCCTCCTTTGCAGCCTCCGCAGCAGCTGCCGTGGTGGTCTCAGGCGCGGCCATGGTTTCTGCCGCCTTGTTACCGCCTCCGCAGGCAGTAAGGCTTAAAGCCATGGAGCATGCCAACAAAAGTGCCAGTTTTTTCTTCATAATAATACCCTCCTTCTCATTTCTGATGATTTCATCATAGCAGAAAAGAAGGAGGGTAAAAACCGCATTTTAAGTAATTTTGTCGTGATTTCTGAACATGTCTCCTGTTTTTTTATCTAATATACACAACCATATCCATTTACAGACAGGCATCCAGCATTCCCAGCAGCTCCAGGGCGCTTCTGCCCATACGGCGGGCATATTCCTCACTTACGGACTCCGCAAAGGAAAGGGGGAAGAATTAGCCCTCCTCCTGAAAATCAGCGGCCGCGGAGGCGTGAATGAAAGCCACTTTAGACCCTTCCGACGTGCGGACACAGGTGGATGTAAAGCGCACTCCCATGGCAAAGTTCCTGCCGTCGGGAAGTGTGCGCACCACAGTAAGCCTGCCCTGCATGACGGCGCAGGCAGCCCTTTGCGTGTATTGTTCCGATATATAAAGACATTCTAACACATTCCTGTTAAAATCAAAAGGAGAATACCATTCTCCTTTTTAATACCACCCTCTTTTACGCTCTCTTCCTTTTCACCGTCACATAAAAGCAGTTCATCCCATCCCTGTACTCCACTCCAATCCTGGCCCTGTGGCTCCTGGCTGTCTCTGCCGCTATGGCCAGTCCCAGGCCATAACCGTTTGTGCTGCTCCTGGCGCTGTCGTCCCTGTAAAACCTTCGGAAAATTAACGTGCGCTTATCTTCAGGTATAGGTTCTCCCTGGCTGCACACCCACAGCCTGGCCCTGTTCCGGCCGGCGGGCTCCAGCCTTACCTCCGCCCGCCCCCTTGGCACGGAATATTTCACCGCGTTGTCCATAAGAGCCTTGATTAGCTGTCCCATCCGGGATGGGTTACCCATCATCATCACATCATCCTCTATCTTATATTCCAGCGCCTTCTCCTCCTGATAAAACACAGGTTCAAAGATCAGTATCTTCTCCATAACCAAATCGCTCAGGCTGAACCGGGTAAATTCCCCCTTCCCCGGTACGCAGGAATCGTTCCTGGCCAGAAGCAGGAGACTTTCCACCAGGGATCGCATTTCCCTGCACTCCTGGTTCACATGCTCCATCCACTTATCCGCTTCCGCCGATATGCCGGCATACCGCTCCTGCAAAAGCTCCGCATTGGCCGTAATTACGGTCAGCGGTGTCTTTAGCTCGTGGGAAGCGTCCGCCACGAACTGCTTCTGCATGCGGACAGACTCCTCCACCGGCTTCACGGCCCACCGGGAAAAGAAATAGGACAGCGCGAAGAATCCCAGCCAGATAGCCACACAGGCCATGGCGCCGTATTTCATGACTCCGTTTCTCAGTGAATCCTCATAGGTGGTATCTGCAAATGCAATCATATGACCTGCGGGCTGGCTGATCCTTAAATATCTCAGATGATACGCGTCCAGTATCCCCATGTCCTCCTCCCCGGTCATGCCCAGCACAGCCATCTGCTTCAGGTATTCCGGTTCCCAGTAAGCATCGTATCCTTCCCCCAGCGTCACCGCGCCGTCCTCCCCCACCAGAACAGTGAAGAACGGAATCCTGGCCGGAGACATGGCGGCAAATATCAGGGACTGTTCCTCCCCGGCCACCACCCTGGACAGGGCCAGGCTTCCCTGGTCATTTACCCTGTGCTTCACCACAGAGGTCACCGCACAGAAGGTTATCCCTATGACCGCTGTCACCACCAGCATATTATAAATAATAAACTTAAGCCGAAGCCTGCCTATTTCCCTCATCACAGCACCTCCCTGCTGTTCTTTTCCACTATCCTGTATCCCAGCTTGCGTATGGTGACAATCATCACATCCGCCTTGAGGAAATCCAGCTTCTTTCTCAGAAACGATATGTAAATCTCCACATTGTTCTCCACTGCCTCCGCGTCATTTCCCCATACCCTGGACAGAAGGGTTTCCTTGGAAACCACCATATCCCGGTTCACCATCAGAATACGCATGATGTCGTACTCCTTTTTGCCCAGCTGTATGCTTTTGCCAGGCCCTCTTAAGGTATAGTCCGCCTGGCTTAAGGATATGTTTCCCAGGTTCAGGCTTTCGGGTATCATCTCCCCCCTGCGCCTTAAGATGGTCTTCATCACAGCCAGAAGCTCCTGCATGTCAAAGGGCTTTGTCAAATAGTAATCAGCGCCGCTTTCCAGCCCCGTCACCCTGTCCTCCAGCTCGCTTTTCGCTGTCAGTATCAGAACGGGAACCTGGCATCCCATTTTTCTGGCCTCCCTTAACAGGGTAATTCCGTCCATTCCCGGCAGCATCAGGTCCAGGACAGCGGCGTCGTAGCCGCCGTCCTTCAGGAGCCAGCAGCCGGTAGTTCCATCCCCGCAGATATCGCAGTCATACCAGTGCTTCAATATATCACGGATGGACTCTGCCAGCCGCCTGTTATCCTCCACAATCAAGACCCGCATCTATATCCTCTCCCTGTTTTGAGTCATGTCTGAAAAATCCACCTGTATTCTCTCTCAATTCGGTACGAACCGCAAGAGAACAGAGATGGATTTCACAGATAATTCACAAACCCGTATGCGCTTTTACCTGCTGCGTATCTCCCTTTTCATGAAGCTGATGTAGGAAGCGGCGAACACCACAGCCGTCAGCGCCAGCAGGCCCGTCAGATGGGGCCACACTAACAGGCAGCTCTGTCCCAGTGACAGATATCCGGTGATGGCGCCCGACAGCTGCTGGGGCAGGATGATGTTGGTGGAGCGCACCATGGGATTCATGATGGTGGAAACCGCCTCACTGTACAGGTAATAGGGCGACAAACGGTTCAGGCTCATCTGGCAGCTGTAATTGTCCAGAATCTGCCCTGCCGACGCGGTCTGCCCCATGGGATACAGGGCATTGGCCACAATGCTCACCACCAGCGTCATAAACAGCGCAAAGAAGATCCACAACGCAATCACGATCATGGCTGAGGTAGCTGCATGGCGGCACAGCACGGAACAGAGGATGGACAGAGCCAGCCAGAAGCAGATGTAGACAGAGGTGAAAAACAGCAGCACCAGCACCCGCCCCGCTTCCTCGGCAGCAGGCGGCACCCCGGTGGCCAAAAGCCCCACGGCGCCTGCGATAAGTCCCATGGAAAAGACCATGATAAAGATGATTGTGGCGCCGGCCAGGAATTTCCCGTTTATAACCGCATCCCGGTAAACGGGCTGCGCCACCAGGCGGTTTAACGTGCCCTCAGAACGCTCGCTGTTGATGGCGTCAAACCCCAGGCTCAGCCCCACAAAAGGCCCCAGCAGAGCAATGAAGGAGGTAAAAGACGGGATGGAGCTTCCGCTCAGGGTGAACAGCTTTAGGAAAATGCAGCTGGCATCAGACGCAATGGCGTCCGAAAGGCTGGTCAGAGCCCCGTATATGCTGGCGCAGCTGGTCAGCAGAATCAGTCCCAGCACAATCAGGAACCGCTTGCTGCGTATATGGTCCGACATCTCCTTTCGGTACAGGGCCGTCATGCCGCCCATACCCTTACATGGTCTCACCCGCGCACCTCCATCTGACATATTCTTACCGCTGTTCCCTTCCGAAAGAAAGGAATCCTTTATTTTTCTTTTGATTGAGACCACCATTTTTCTGCTCTCCTTTCTCAAAATATCTGCGGTAAATTTCATCCAGGTCATTCCCCCTCTGTCTTAAGTGGCGCAGGGTGTAGCCCTTCTCCAGTGCTCTGCGGTTTAATTCCCTGCACAGGTCTGCTCTGGAATGGACCACGTAGAAATCGCCGGACCGCTCCACCTGCTCCACATTGCCAAGGCTTCTTAACAGCTCCTCGAATCCGCTGTCATCGGGAAAGGCAGCTGCCTCCAGGGCATAATGCCCTTCACGGCGCATCTGCCCTGCCAGCTCGTCAATTCTTCCGCAGGCAATGAGCCTGCCCTCCACGAAAAGCCCCACCCGGTCGCAAATCTGCTGAATCTGATAAAGCTGGTGGGATGATATGAGAATGGTCCTTTTATCATCCTCCGCCAGGCCGCGTATCAGGGTCATAAGCTCTCTCATTCCTTCCGGGTCGATTCCCAGAGTAGGTTCATCCATGATGACCACCTTCGGGTCCTTCATCAGGACATCAGCGATTCCCAGCCGCTGCCGCATGCCCCGCGAATAGGTTCCCGCCTTCTGGTCGGCTGCCTCCGTCATCCCCACCTTTTCCAGCAGTTCCTCTATCCGCCTGTCTGTCACATCGTCGGGCAGGCCGTTTAGCCGGCCTGTAAACCGAAGATTCTCCCGACCCGTCATGTCGGAATAAAACCCCACATTATCCGGCAGATACCCCACCATCCGTTTGACGTCGATGGCCTGCCTGGCGCAGTTCTTTCCGTCTATGTACGCACTGCCGCCGGTGGGCTCCGTCAGCCCCAGCAGCATAAGGGTGGTGGTGGTCTTTCCGGCTCCGTTTGGTCCCAGAAGCCCGAATATCTCTCCCCGCCGGATTTCCAGTGTCAAATCACAGACCGCTTCCTTCTCCCCGTAGGATTTGGACAGGTGTTCAGTCCATATCATCCTTTCTTCCTCATTATCCATAACAATGCCCCCTTTCCAGCGAACGCTCCATAAGGACTACCTTCTGCCATATTTGCGGAACACATAGCCCAGGCCTCCGGCCGTACCCAGTATGATGATGACTGCCACCACGCCCCAGACCGTCTTTGTCTTAACCGATACCCTGAAGTCGGCGTTTGACTGGGTCTGCTCGCAGGCTGCCGTAAATGTGTTCACATAGTCACCCGTGATTGCTTCCGAGGAGGGCTTTACATGGGCAATGATTTCCGTGGTGCTTCCGGCCGGAATGGATGTGATGACGTTGTTCTCCGTATTGTAGGTCACGGTCCAGCCAGTGGGCAGGGATGAGTTAAGGGTCACATTTTCCAGGTCCACGTTGCCGGTATTGGTAATGTTAAGCGTCACATCCGAGGTCCGGCCCGCATAGGCGTCAAAGCTCAGGCGGCCGTCCGGGGTGGAAACCTTAAGGCCGTAGCTGCCTGTAATGACCACCTTCAGGCTGGTGTCCAATGTCTCCTCTGCCGACACAGCGCTGCAGGATATGTCATATTCCCCTGCCGCAACCCCTTCCGGCGGCGTCACCGACACAGTCATGCCCTTGCTGGCGCCGGACTCCACCTCCAGGGCAGCCACCTTGGCAGTTTCACCGGTGGGGGTAAAGCTTACGCCCCAGCCGGACGGCGCATTGGATGACAAGCTGTAGGACTGTGTCTTAAGCCCGTTGTTAATCAGAGTGGTGCTGAAAGAAAAATTAGTGCCCGTGGTTCCCTCCTGCTGGGGGTACTCCGAAGTAAAGCTTCCCTTTCCCGCATTCATCTCATTTACCATAAACGAGATAGGCAGGCTGGCTGTAAGGCCCTCTCCCGCGGACGCCTTCACCTCCACTGTATAGGTTCCCTCTGTCAGCTCCTTTGGAACCGTTACATGAAGGGTCACCTGGGAGCCGTCGCCTCCGTTCTTTACATGGATGCGGCTTACCTGATAGCTGCCGCCCTGGAGATAACCCTCCCATCCCTCAGGCATGGCAGAGACCTCCAGATCCGCATCCAGACTGGCCCCTGTGTGGTTCTCCAGCGTGATGGGAATATTCAGGTTGTCTCCCGGCTTCACGGATATGCCCGGATAGTCCGTATTCAGGTCCAGGCCGCCGGCCCCGTAAACCGTATGAGCACCCATAAATACCAGGAACACAGCCGCCATGAGGACCGCCAGAAGTCCAAGCCGCTTACCTGTCCCGCCCTTTCTGATTACCATTGCTTCCTCCATAATTTCCTCCTTTTGCCCGGTACGGGCATCTGTATTTTCTACCAGCTATCATAACGGAGAAACCTTTAGCCAACCTTTAATAAGTTTGAAAATACTGTGAAAAAGCATGGGAACCATGATTCTTCCGAACGCGCCAAAAAGGAGCCCCGCGGTAAGCGCGGCCCCTTATGTACTGGAATGACTGATATATCTTTGTTCTGTACCTGGGTAAATTACGGCTGAATGTCTTATAAAAATGATGATGTGTATTGATAAGTCCGGGATATATCACCATATTAGACGCGTCAATCACATCCTCCGCTGTTTCCTGTCCGATTCCGCCAATGACTCCGTCCCGGATTAATACGCCCGCACCGTCAGGCAGTCTGTCATCCCCGACACATGTAACAAGATGCTCAACGTTCTTTACGAGTAAGGTTCCCTTCATGATTGCCTCCTGATGTAAATTCATAAACAATCTTTGTCTCATAGACTATATGACTGGTATACTGCCGGCGGCACGGGTGTCCACGATGCATCTCATACGGGTTCAGTATGCAGCTGGAATACAGCGGAGACATACATGTGGCAGGGCGTTTCATCGTAGACCAGGTATTCCAAAAGGCCAGAAAATGGCAGACCGATTTTCCGGATCTGATGGCTGGTTTCAATGTATCCTATCTTCAGTTTAGGGATTCGGGGTTTGTGGATTACCTGATTCAGAAAGCCAATGAATATGAGCTGAATCCCGGATATCTCTGCATTGAACTGACAAAGAGTTCAAGGGCAGACGATTTCGACACCCTGGCCGGGTGTTTTGAGAAACTGCGGTCATTTGGTTTTCGCTTTTCCCCGGATGATTTCGGGATTGCCTGCTCCACCCTGCTGTTGATCCGAAACCTACCCGTGGGTTCCGTAAAGCTTGACCACTCCTTTACCCTGCTTCAGGGTTATTTCTTTGACCGGCCCATGCCGGCCATCCGCCGCTTGATCTTCAGAGCTCATCCTGGTCTGTCAACAGGCAGGTACCGGTGGAAATAGAAGATACCTCTGTAAAAGCCTGTCTTTCAAGCAAGAAATGATAATACAAAAAGCCCTGCGCGGCCTGCCCTTTTAAGGCAGCCCATGCAGGACTTATAAAACAACGGATTACATACCCGTACCATAAATCATATTCGGCAGGAACAGCACCAAATCCGGGAAGAATACGCAGATAGCCAGCGTTGCCAGGATAGCTATAAACAACGGCAGCGAATACTTCGTGGTCTCCTGCACCGAACAGTCCATGATATTGGAACAGGTGTACAGTGCAACTCCAACCGGAGGCGTGGAACAGCCCATGGTAACAATGGTCATCATGATGATGCCGAAGTGAACCGGGTCAATGCCGTACTGTGTGATAATCGGAATCAATATTGGGGTAACGATCAGGGTGATGACCGTAGTCTCCATAAACATACCGAACACTGTCAGCATAATTAAAATCAGCAGCAGGAGCACGTATTTATTGCCGGTCAGGCCTACCAGCATAGTGGTCAGGGTCTTGGGCAGCTGGTCAAATACAACGCCGTAGCTGAATATGCCGGAGAAAGCCAGAATCATGGTAATCACGGATAAATCCTTTACGCTGTCCACGATACACTTCTTAAACTTCTCAAGGTTCAGCTCCTTATAAATGAAGATACCTACGAACAGTGCGTAGAACACGGCAAATGCACCGGATTCCGACGGAGTCATGACGCCGAAACGAATCAGCACTATCAGCAGGATTGGGAACATAAGGGCCCATATACTCTCAAAGCAGGATTTGATGATAACTCCTGGAGGTGATGGCTTATCATGGTCCGGCTGATATCCGTAGTGGCGCGCGGACCAGGAGGTGGCAAGCATCATGAAGATACACATAATGATACCTGGAAGGAATCCGGCTACAAACAGGCGTCCAATGGAAACCTCGCCCACGGTTCCGTACAGAATCAGGCCCATGGACGGCGGAATCGTGGCTACAATCAGTCCGGACAGACAGTTGATTGCAGCGGCCCAGCCCGGCGCATAGCCTCTCTTTGTCATCTCAGGCCCAAGGATACGGCATTCCATGGCTGCATCCGCAACCGCGGAACCGGATACGCCGCCCATCAGGGTTGAGAGAACCACGGAAACCTGTCCAATGGAACCGTACATATGGCCGGTCAGCACGTTTGCCAGCTTTACCAGCCGGGATGTGATACCGGTGTTGTTCATCAGGTTTCCGGCAAAAATAAACAGCGGAATCGCAAGCATGGTGAAGGACTGGGTGGTGGACAGGGACTTCTGTACCAGAATCGTCCACGGAATCTCCGGCCTCATCAGGAAGAAGGAAAATCCGGACACCGCAATCGCAAAGGCCACCGGCATTCCAAGGAACAGGAGAATTAAGAAAAATCCAACCGCACTTAACATTAATTAACCCCCCATTCTTTCATTGGTTTCCTGATATCACCGAGCATCTTGCCAATCATGCTGAAAAACATCAGCAGGGAGCCCACCGGTACCGCCAGGGTACACCAGGCATAGCTCATCTTCAGGGTATTAAAGGTACGGTTCCAGCTCTGGGACACCAGCAGGAATCCGTAAACAATCAGAATCAATAAAAACAGCAGCATGAAAAAGTCAAACACCAGCATCAGAGTCTTCTGGACCGCCCTGGGGAACCGGTTGGACAGCATGTCGATTCGAATCAGGCCGCCGCTCTTGATGATGATATCAGAGCCGATAAAGGTCAGCCATCCAAATGCCAGCAGCGAAACATCCTGGGCCCAGTTCACCGGCATTCCGATGGTTCTGGCCACTGCGGACCAGAACACCAGAACGGCAATCATGCATAACATTGCACCGGCCAGAAGCTCCTCTGTCTTTAAAATAACAGCAGAAATTTTTTTCATTTAAAAGCTTCCTTTCTGTATTGCGGAAAGTACCCGGGGATTAATTGGTCTTACCAATTTCCTTGTACAGTTTATCTCTCAGTTCAGCATAGCCAAGTTTCTCATATACGGGATCAACGGCTGCCTTAAATGGAGCAAGGTCAGGCTCTACGATGGTCATTCCTGCCTCAACCATTGCCTTCTCAGCCTCGTCAGCCTCTGTCATTACGTCAGCAGCTGTTTCCTGGCCAACCTCGATGGAGGTCTCAACCAGCAGTGTCTGTAAATCTTCCGGCAGGCTCTCAAACCAGCTTTGGCCGCAGATTAATCCCTGCATCAGCTGGAAGTGTCCTGTCTTTGACTGGTACTTACACACTTCATACAGTCTGGATGGATATGTAGATGTGTTCTGTGCCTCGCAGCCCTCCAGTGCCTTGGACTGGATTCCGTTGTATACCTCGCCCCATGACATGGAAATCGGAGTGGCGCCCATGGCCTGGATTGTCTCGGTACATACTTCCTGTCCGATGGTACGGATTCTCATGCCCTTCAGGTCATCCGGCGTATTGATTGGCTTGTTGGTCATGAAATGACGCGGGCCGTCGTAGAATGTAAAGGACAGGATTTTAATTCCGTGATCCTTGGACAGGGAATCTGTCCAGCCCTTAAATGTATCGGTCTGTGTTATCTTATAGCACTCATCGTAGTTATCTGCGAAGTAGCCCATCATCAGAATGGAGAAATCCTTCACATACTGTCCCATGCGGGAAGCATCGGTGTTAACAGCCACATTGGCGCCCTGGATGGCCTGCTCCAGCACGTCCTCGTCACTGCCAAGCTGGCCGGACGGGAACACGGTTACCTTCAGCCTGCCGCCTGATTTCTCATTTAACACATCAGCCAGCTTCTGGTAGTTCCTGGTAATCAGCGCCTGCTCTGTCTGGGAAGTGGAAATCTTTAACTCATATACCTTGTCATCACTTGCGGCAGCCTCACTGCTGTCCCCTCCCCGGGCCTGTGTTGCAGCTGGCTGAGTATTCCCCATACCCGGCATGCCGTTGCATGCAGTCATTGCCATCATTGCCGCGGTAAGAACACCTGCTAATAATACTCTCTTTTTCATTGTTATCCCCTTTCCTTAAGTTGTCCAGCGTAACAGCTTTCGCTAAACGTTTACATATTTTCCTCATTTAGTATAAACGTTTACATATCTTCCATCAAGTATTTTCTGCAAAAAATTTTAACAGGATTTTAACGTTATTTTTATGCAATATTCACAATTCAAATTATTTTTTAAAAGTTCCCGCTTTTTTTCCGCTTTCATTTTGACATTATTTCAAGAAACCTTTACAATAGCTGTGTATACATTTTCAGAGAATCACAGGGAGGTGGACCGGAATATGGTAACAATCAAAGACGTGGCAAAAAAATGCGGCTATTCCGTCTGCACGGTATCCCGCGCCCTTTCCGGCAAAGGATACCTGAAAGAAGAGACAAAACAGAAAATACTGGAAACAGTTGCAGAACTGGGATACCGCCCCAACACCCTGGCCGTCAACCTGAAGACCGGACGCCGCCAGGCCCTGGCCCTGGTCCTGCCTTCCCTGACCAATATCTACTACACCAAGCTGGAACAGTACCTGGAGTCCTGCGCGTCAGAAAAAGGCTATATCATTTACCTGAACAACACGGAATACAGTCTGGAAAAAGAAAAACAGATATTAGAAAATTTAATCGGAATGGACATAGCGGGGGTCATCATTACCCCTGTCACCAGCCAGCATGACCATATCATGAACCTGGCAAAGTATGACATCCCCTATGTGTATTTAAACCGTTCTTTCGAGGATGACATGGAACACTGTCTCCGCCTGGACAACAAAAAAGCCGCCTACGAGGCGGTTTCCTACATGATTAAGCTGGGGCACAAAAATATCGGCGGCATCTTCCAGAGCTTTGACAACCTCACCTACCGGGAACGCTATGACGGCATGGCCCAGGCTCTCCGGGAGCACGGGCTGGACTGCCGTCCCGGCCACATGCTCTTTGACGTCAACCCGGAGGATATGGGGACTACTCCTGGCCGGATCCTGCAGCTGCTCCAAAAAACCGACCGCCCTGAGGCGATCTTTGCCTGCAATGACATGACCGCCTTCAATATCTACCGGGCCTGTTATATACTTGGGCTGCGGATTCCGGACCATTTGTCCGTATTCGGCTACGATGACTGTATCATGGCCAATTATGTGACGCCGCCCCTGTCAACGGTCAGCGTCCCTGTCCGCAAGCTGGCGGGAACCGCCATTGACTTCATCCATGGTTATCTGGAATCCGGCGTCCGGGCAGAGCTTCCCATATTAAAGGCTTCCCTGATTATCCGCAATTCCGTGCGCAACCTGAATTTGGATTAGAGCGTGTCCATATCCTTTCCCGGATATACCATCACCAGCTGGGCGCTGCCTTCCGGCCGGATTTGGTATGTCTCCGCCCCGGCTGCAATCAGGAAGCTGTCCCCTGCCTTCAGACTGAGCACCTGTCCATTCTGTTCCATGGCGCAGCTTCCGGCACACACCACACCCAGGTTGAATTTTTGGTTATGTCTTACCAAAGCCGGTGCGGTCACCTCCAGTTTTTCCACAAAGAAGCAGGAGGTCAGGGTTTCATCCACCAGGCGCACCCGCCGGAAGGCGTCTGTTTCCTCCAGTACCCGGGGCTCTATCCTGCATTTTTCCATGATTTCTTCTTTGGGATACTCTGTATAATCAAAAATATCCAGGCAAAAATCCAGCCCCCGTCCCATGAACCGGCCGTCCTCCGGCACAACGATTCCCTCACGTTCAAATTCGCACCGCACCACCAAATCAGATGGCTCCATAATTTCCAGCATGGTAATTCCCTCGCCTATGGCATGAGGCATTCCGCCCGGAATATACCAGACCTCCCCCACCTGTACCGGAATCTTCTCAAAGCAGCCGTCCATCCGGGCCTTGTCCTGTTTCTCCACAATCTCCCTCCAGCCGTCTCTTCCGGGCGTATGCTGGAATCCCAGGCGGATGTATGGACTGATGCCCTCCCTTACATTGAGAATATAGTAGCACTCAAGCTTTCCATAGGGCATTCCCATCACTTCATTGGCAAACCGGGTGGTGGGATGGGCCTGTACGTGGAGCCGCATGGCTGAATCCAGAATTTTAAGCAGGAAGCTGAGGCGCCAGCCTCCCTCCCCGCGGGCGGCAGTGCCCAGGTAAAACTCCCGGTCATCGCCTATTATGTCCCGCAGGAATCTGGGTCCATCCGCGGTCTCCACCACGGCCAGTCCCTCGTGTGCTATGGGTTCCATTCCCGGATTGGATGCTTCCACCATGGATCCCACCCATTCCTCCGGCATATTGTTGTCCGCCCACCGGGCCTTTCCATGGAGCCGGTCAATTCCCGCTCCCCCTGTGTAATTTCTCCGTACCCTGTTTTCGGGCAGTTTCATAAGTCCTGTTGCCATCGCGGCCTTCCTCCTGTCATAGTGTATGTGTCTATCGTATCTGCCGGATCTTTTCAATCAGGTCCAGATATTCCCCTCCGTATTTCCGGTATACCGGCTCCATTGCCTGGATCCAGGCCTGCGGATCCTCGGGCTCAAGAATGGTGACCCCCTCCTTCTCCAGCGCCTCATATGCCTTCCGGTCCGCTTCCTCTATGGCTGTCCTGTTATACTCCTGGGTCTCCATTGCAGCCTGTACCAGCGCGTCCTGATATTCCTCCTTAAGATTTTTCCAGGTGATTTTGCTCACCAGAATCACTCCGGGCGTATAGGTATGCCTGTCCTTCACATAATAAGGGGCAACCCTATAAAACTTATTATAATAATAGCTCACCGGCGGGTTCTCCGCCCCGTCAATGGTCCCTGACTCCAGGGCCGTATAGAGCTCCGCATAGGCAATGGGCACTGCCTCCGCCCCCAGCGCTTCCACGGTGTCGCCCATCATGGACGCCACCTGGACCCGGATTTTCAGTCCCTTCATATCCTCCAGTCTGCGGACCGGCCTGTCGGTGGTAAAAAAGTTCCTGGCCCCTTCATCCAGATAAGCCAGGCCAATCATTCCTGTACAGTCCTGGATATTATCCAGTATTTCCCTGCCCAGGTCACTGCCGCACACCTTCCAGAAGTGGTCCCTGTCCCGGAAAACATAGGGCAGCACCAGGGCAGACATCATGGGATTCCCGCTGTCCGCCAGAGACATGCTGTTGCCCCGGTACAAATCCAAAGCTCCCATCTCCATGGACTGGTAACAGCGCGCATCGTCCCCCAGCTGGCCGGAGGGATAGATTTCAACCATCACCCTGCCGTCTGTGAGTTCACTGACCCTGTCAGCAAAATACTGGGCCGAATCTGTCAGCACATGGCCTTCCGGATTCACCTCGCCGTAGCAGAGCATGATCTCCGGTTCATTGTCCGCTCCCGCGGCTCCCTTATTTCCCAAAATCCCATAGCCGCCCGCCAGTCCTGCAATCAGCACAGCAGCCGCGGCCCCTATCAACAACTGTTTTTTCAACGCGTTCCTCCTGATCCGGGCCAATCATTTCCTGATTTTTCCAAAACATCATTCCCTCTGAATCTTCATTTCTGAAAAATAGTCCACATGATACTTTAAATTATCCCCGTTAAAATTCAGCTGTCCCAGCTTTTCAAAACGTCTGGCTGCCTCTGAGGTCTTGACCCGTATACCCGGTATCTGGTTAATTCCCCGGATAATGGTCATCAGGCTGCGGCCAAAATTCAGCTTTACCGAAACATCCTGATATCCTAAAAGCGTCTCCAGCTCCTCAATCATCTCTGTAAGAAGATCGCTGGTCTGGCTCTGGTCCTCCCTGGACAGGGACCGGATAATCTGTTCCTCCAGGCCGCAGATCCGTTTCATGCCCTTCGTCATGCTGTCAAAGGCAAGGCGCGCCTCCTGCGCGGAATATTCCCTGATAAAGGACGCAGCCTCCCCATAAGCCTGCGTCAGCCGTTCCATGCCTTCATAAGCGCCGCTGACACCGCAGGCCACAGGAATCTTCCTCTCCTCTGCCAGGTAATCCCTGGCGCGGGTAATACAGCCGGTCAGCTCCGTAAACGCATCCTGCTGCTGTGAATAGAGGCAGATAACCATCTGGTCCATCCAGATGCTGTTAAGCACAGTCACCCCTGCCATGTGAAAATAATTTTTCAGCACCTCCTGGGAAAATCCTCCCATGTTAATCAGGGCCGGACTGGAAATCAGCACTACCTTAAACCACCCGGCTCCCACCCCCCACATGGCAAACTCTTTTTCCAGCTTATCCCTGTCCCTTCGGCCAAAGAACACATCCCACAGCAAATCCTTTTCCAAATCCCGGTAGAAATCAAAAGCCGCCTCTCCATCCTCCGCCAGATAATTGGAATAGGACAGCATGGATAAGGTGTCCTCCCGTTCCCTTACCCGTGCAATGACCTTATCCAGTGTCTCTCTCAGCTCTGAGTCCAAATAGGGTTTCAGCAGATAATCCGTCACCCCCAGCTTGATTGCCTGTTTTGCAAAGGAGAAATCACTGTAAGCGGATATCAGCACAATCTGGATATCCGGATACCTTTTGCGCACCTCCTCCGCTGTCTTAAGCCCGTCCATCCGCGGCATCTTGATGTCCAAAAGCACAATCTGGGGCTTGCACTCCTCCAGCTTCTCCAGCAAATCCATACCATCCACTGCCTTGCAGACAATCTCCAGCAGACCGGGATAACTCTCCTTTATGACCTTCTCCAGATAATTCCGCTCGTACTGCTCGTCATCTGCCAATATTACACGCAACATAACCCTTTCCTCCTAATGCCTGTCTGATTTATATAGCTTCAGCGTAATCTTCGTAATTCCCTCCGTCCGCTCAATCTGCAGCACGTCCTCTTTCCGATAAAATAACCTTAACCGTTCCTCCACGTTTTTCAGTCCGATGGAGGTTTTGGGGATGGGCGTCTCCCGGAGCGAGGGCTGGTCCGGGTTCTTCGGAAATCCCACGCCGTTGTCCGCCACCACAGCCTCAATATAATCAGGCTTCTCAGTAATCAGTATATCCACCTTCCCCCCGCTGACCCGGTCCTTCAGCCCGTGCTGGATACTGTTTTCCACCAGAGGCTGGATTGTCAGCGGCGGTATCATCACATCCTCGCCCATAAATGACTTGCGAACATCCAGACAGAAGGTCACCCGTCCCTTTAAATGCAGCTTCTGTATATACAGGTATGACTGAAGCAGCTCAATCTCCTCGTCCAGCGGGATGGATACCGTATTGATCTCAATGCTGCTTCGCAGGATTCTGGAGATGGCCTTGACCAGCTGGATGGAGGTATCCCGTTCTCCCAGCTGGATACTGCGGATTACCAGGCTCAGGGTATTAAACAGGAAATGGGGATTCATCTGCATCTGCAGCTCCCGTATCTTCGCCTCAGCCAGCCGTTCCTTCATCTGGTGGGTCTCATGTAATTCCGTAATCATGGTCCTGATCTGCCGCTTCATCTGGTCAAATGTGGCGGATACCTGGTTCAGCTCCGCATAAGGCGTCTCCTCAATATCCGCTGCCTCCAGATTATTGTTCATAATTTCCCTGGCCGCGTCCGTCAGCCGCTTGATGGAATTCAGGATACTGGTACTCATCTGATGGTTCAGCACCATGCCAAAGAGGCTGGCTGCCATGAAAAACACGATCAGTATACTGTTTGTAAGGCCCAGCGTCCTGCTGTGGCTGGCAAAGGCAGTGTTCAGATACTCCAAGTACTGGCTCATCAACTGGTTCAGGCACCGCTCAATCTCCAAATCCACCTCGTCCAAATCAGCCATCAGGCTGGGATAATAGTCCCCGTCAGGCCGGATGTAGGACTCCGCCATCTCCCGCCTGTACTCAGCCACCTGACCCACAATCCGGTACATCATCTTGCACTTCCGGTCATTCTGCATCTTATCATCCAGTCCCCGCAGCTGGCTGTCAAACAACCCGCACTCGTCGTAATACTGCTTAAGCGTTCCCTCGTCGTGGCTCTTGCTGTACAGCTTAAAATAGGTCTGTCTCCTGTTATTGACTGCCAGCAGCCCGTTTACCTGCTGGTAATCCTGTAAAAGCCCGTTGTAGCGGCGGGAGGAGTCCACATTCACAAGGGCATTGGAGGCTATGAAGATAAAGGCCACCAGCAGCAGAATCAGATGGTTCCTTGTCATTTCTTTTCGTATGGATTTCATGAATCTTTTCTCACTTTTCTGCAGGGGATTTTTTCTTGGGAGATTTTTCTTCTGAGGTTATTCTACAACGGGAGTGAAAGAAAAACAAGCCAGACTGAGTCCGACTTGTTGGCGGCTTTCCGGCGGATATGAATATCCGGCTTCATACTATTTTGTCTTTTGCAATCTCCATCTCATAAGGCTGAGCCCAGTAAAATGCCGCCCCATGGAATTTCAGTGTTATCTCCGTTCACGTTCCCATCCGCCCCCGCTTAACTTTCTCGGCAGAGCAGGCCCTTTAACGCAAACTCCTTATCTTCATGCGCTGCCGTCACATCGATGTATACCGCCGGCCTGTCCGCCACGTTAGCATTTCCCTATCCCTTCTGGTTTTCCGCCGTCTGGGGCTCCTTCATCCTGGTGATGCCCGCGGATTCCTCACTGTTCAAAAACGTGATTCCTGGAATATGAATTCGAGCAGAACTATATTTTGTACGATGCTGTACTTCCGATTTTCCCTCAGTACTTCATAATTGAAAAATTCGGCAGATGACTTTTCAACCATCTACCGCACATATAATCATAGTAATATATAAAGTCTACCGCACCCACGCCCCGCTCTCATCCACCCGCGATCCATCCGGTGTGGTTGTATTGGTCAGCATGGCGCCGTCCGCGCCCAGATAGAACCACTGGCCGTTTTCTTCCACCTTTTCCCACTGGTTCTTGGCCATGGCTCCGTCGGAGCGCAGGAAATACCATTTGCCATTTACCTGGCGCCATCCCTTGGCCATATATGTATTGGAATCAATCCAGTAGGAAACTCCGTCTACCGTAACCCACTCATTGGCGGCCTTGGCTCCATTATCCTTCACATAGTACCATCCGTTGCTGTCCTGTACCCAGCCCTTGGCTGAGGATGTTCCCGGACCGGCATTTCCCGTGCCGGAAGAACTGCCTGTCGTGCCCGCGTTATTTGAACTGCCTGTACTGCTTCCGCTGCCGCTTAAAGCACCTGCCTTCACCAGTTCATATCCGTAATCGAACAATGCCTTCGTATCCGTATAATGAGTTGATTTGCTCTTCATGATGACGGCAATCAATCTGACTCCGTCCTTCTCCACTGCCGTCACCAGTGTATTTCCCGCCTTGGACGTATAACCGGTCTTTCCTCCGATAACGCCCGGATAATACCTGGCGTCGTTGGGGTTCAGCATCTTGTGTCCGATGGTCACGGTCAGCCCGGAAGGATTCTTTATGGTAGCAGGCAGCGTATATGTACGCGTGGACGCCACCGTCTTCACCACATCATTCTGAAACGCTGCCCTTGCAATCAGAGCCATATCATGGGGCGTGGTGTAATGGTTGGAGTCATTGAGGCCGTGAGGATTTGTAAAATGTGTATTGGTACATCCCAAGGCCGCTGCCTTGGCGTTCATCATCTCCGCAAATTTGGCGTTGCTGCCAGCCACATGTTCCGCAAGAGCATTTCCCACTTCATTAGCTGATTTGAGAAGCAGGGCATAAAGACACTGGCGCACAGTCATCACATCCCCTGCCGTCATATTGATGGATACAGCGCCCGCTTCCAGGTTCGTGGTAGCTGTTGCTGAAAATGTGACCTTGTCATCCAGATTGCAGTTCTCCGCCACCAGCAGGGCTGTCATCAGCTTGGTGATACTTGCGGGATAGAACTGTTTGTCCCCGTTCTTGGAAAACAGGACGGTTCCCGCGGCAGCATCCATTAGCACGGCTCCCTCCGAAGCAATCTCCGGCTTCTGCACGGAAGCCGCGGCTGTCTGGTCAAAAGTCCCGGCCGCTGTTCCTGCCGTTTCTCCAGGTGATACAGCACCCCCGCTGTTCCCCCCGGCAGCCTGGCCAGCTGTCGGATTCCGCGACGGACTTCCGGATAAAGACGGACTCCCTGACGGAGACGGGCTTCCGGTTGGGGACGGACTTCCGGATGGGGACGGACTTCCGAATGAGGATGGCCCGTCAGATGAAATGACCCCTCCATCACTTCCGGATTCCGAACCCGGTCCCTGGGACGAAACCGCTGCCTGGTCAGAGGTCTGGTTCCCGGACTGAAAGGAAGATACCTGACTTTCTTCCAAAGGCGTGATGGCGGCCGGATTAGCTGAAGCTGCTGTACTCATTAACAGGGTGCAGCTGGTACATATACATAAAAATGATTTCCATTTCTTAAGTCTCATAATATCTCTCCCATATAGCAGGTCATTCTGAACAAAACTAGAGATATTATACCATACTTCATGGTTACAAAAAACATCTATTTCTGACGATAAACTTACGATATATATATTTTTTCTTTAATTGCGCAGGCAGATATTTTTCTTTCCATCCTCCCACATTCCATTATACAGTGGTTCCCCATGTCTTCATTCCATTGTTTCGTTATGCCTTATCCTGCCGGAATGTGTTTCATAACCGCTCCGGAGCATAGCACAGACATGCCTTAGTTCACGGATGTCATATCTCTATAAAAGTCTATGTATCCGCATTCCCTGCATACATGTGCGGCTGTTGGCCCCAGCTGGTTTTTGGAATCGGGAATACGGTCCGGTTCATCCCCCCATACAAGGTGTGTACTGATTCGGTTTATTTCCATCTGGCCTGAACATTTTGGACATCGCATCTGCACTTACCTCCTTTGTGGTTTTTTTCATTATACGACGGTTTAGGTGAAGATAAACTCCCCTCGGCGGTATGCCTAATGTCCATTCGCGCTCCCTGTATCCTGTTATCTACTATTTCTCCTGGCTCCGGCACAAATACCGTTCAATCATCTCCAGTTCATCCAGATATATACAATTGGGAATCCCGTGATTTCTCACCGCCTCCACACACTGGCCAAGTTCCATCCACATGACGCTCTCCACCTCTTCCTTCTGAAGGGTAAGCTGGTCCGCGTACACCGTTTTCCTGTACACATACACAGCACTGACTTCACTGTCCCTGAACATATTTCCGTAAAACATGTCTTCCATATATCCCTTGTGAAACCCCGCAAATTCCAGGTCCTCCTCCCTGGCCTCAATCCCCAGCTCCTCCTTCAGTTCCCTGACGGCGGACGGCAGGAATTCATCTCCGGCCTGTACATGGCCTGCCGAGGAAATGTCATAACATCCCGGGTAGGAATCCTTTCCCCGGCTCCGCTTCTGCAGCAGAAGGTCGTATGTTTTATCCTCATTTTTCCTCACAACCCATATATGGGCGGTCCCGTGGGGAACCCCGTCCATGTGGACCAGGCTCCGTTCCCGTACCACTCCTGTTTTCCTTCCGTCCTCATCCAGAACATCAAACAGCTCCATCTGTTTTCCGTTCAAGACAGCCTCGGTCAGCCGGTCTCCCTTATAAGACAGCTTCAGTGAAAAAAAGGGGGCATCCTCATTCAGCAGCTTAAAAAAGATTTTATCCCCCTCCCACAGATTCAGTGACAGCACATCCTCCTTCTTCACCCACTCCAGCGTCCCCTCGTTGCAGGTAATCATCTCTCCCTCATATTTGTCCGCTGTATACAAACACATGTATTCTGTATCCCAGCCCTCAGCCTTGAAGGTTACCAGCCCCCTGAACCGCCAGGAGGTAAGGGTGAGGCCTGTCTCCTCCCTCACTTCCCTGAGCAGGCAGTCCTCCGGACTCTCGTCCCCTTCAAAATGCCCGCCTACTCCAATCCACTTATCCTTATTCACATCGTTCTTTTTGCTGATTCTGTGGAGCATCAGATATGCCCCCTCATTTTCTATATAGCAAAGCGTTGTCAGCCTGCTTTTTTGTTCCATATGCCTGTCCTCCCGTTAGAGTCCGCCCATACCGGCGATCTAAAATACCCGTCGGAGCAGTTCCGACGAGTATCATTATAAACCTATTCTCCTTACGCTTCAATCTTTATTCCCACATCCCTATTCTTCAATTGAATAGTTGGGAGCCTCCTTGGTAATGTGGATATCATGAGGATGGCTCTCCTTTAAGGACGCAGCGGAAATCTTTACAAACCGGGCTGTCTCCTGAAGGGTCGTGATGTCCTGGGCACCGCAGTATCCCATACCGGAGCGCAGGCCGCCTAAGAGCTGGAATACGGTATCCTCCACCATTCCCTTATAAGCCACGCGTCCTTCCACGCCTTCGGGAACCAGCTTCTTTGCATCTGTCTGGAAATAGCGGTCCTTGCTTCCGTTTTCCATGGCAGCGATGGAGCCCATGCCGCGGTATACCTTATACTTACGTCCCTGGTACAGCTCAAAGGTACCCGGGCTCTCATCACATCCGGCAAAGATGCTTCCCATCATACACACGCTGCCGCCTGCCGCAAGGGCCTTTGTCACATCGCCGGAGTACTTGATTCCTCCGTCCGCGATAATGGGTACGCCGTACTCCCTGGCAACGCTGTAGCAGTTCATCACTGCCGTAACCTGAGGCACGCCGATGCCTGCCACCACGCGGGTGGTACAAATGGAGCCAGGTCCGATACCCACCTTGACGGAATCAGCCCCAGCCTCAATCAGTGCTCTGGCGGCCTCTGCCGTGGCAACATTTCCGGCCACTACCTGAAGGTCCGGATATGCGTCCTTAATCATTTTCACGCAGCGGATTACATTGGCAGAATGGCCATGGGCGGAGTCCAGAACCACCACGTCCACCTTTGCGTCCACCAGTGCTCCCACGCGTTCCAGCACATTGGCAGTGATTCCCACGGCAGCGCCGCACAGAAGACGCCCTTGTGCGTCCTTTGCGGACAATGGATATTTAATCTGCTTTTCAATATCCTTGATGGTGATGAGGCCTTTCAAATTAAAATCATCGTCCACAATTGGCAGCTTCTCCACCCTTGCCTTTGCCAGAATGGCCTTTGCTTCCTTTAAGGTAACGCCCTCCCTGGCGGTAACCAGGTTCTTTGTGGTCATGCACTCCTTAATGGGACGGTCAAAATCCTCCTCAAACTTTAAATCGCGGTTGGTAATGATGCCCACCAGCTTCTTGCCCTCTGTGATGGGCACGCCGGATATGCGGAATTTTGCCATCAAATCGTTGGCATCCTTAAGGGTGTGCTCCGGTGAGAGGAAAAACGGGTCTGTGATAACACCATTCTCAGAACGCTTTACCCGGTCCACCTCCTCTGCCTGGGCTTCAATGGACATATTTTTATGGATAATACCGATACCTCCCTGCCTGGCCATAGCGATGGCCATGCGGTGCTCTGTTACCGTATCCATGCCGGCGCTCATCAGCGGGATGTTCAGTTTAATCTTCTTGGTCAAATGTGTGGTCAGGTCTACCTGGTTGGGAATCACTTCTGAAAATGCCGGTACCAGAAGCACATCATCAAAGGTTATGCCTTCGCCGATAATTGTACCCATTAAAAATTTCCTCTCTTTCTGCGTGTTTGGTTTGATATGTTTTGTCAGAATATTGATAGTCCGTGAACTGTCCGTTTCTTATTAGTATCTTATACTAGCAAATTTTATCTGGCTTGTCAAACCAAAACAGAGATAAATATTCATTGATTTTACTAATAGGGTTCCATCAGCCATTCTAATATCCTCCAGCATTTCCATGGGCCTCAGCACCACATAAGGAAGCTTCCATCTCATGATAAACAGAAACAAGCCGACGATAACACCGATGATACAGGGTGACACCAGACGCTTCCGCAAAAAACGGTAATCGCTGCTGAATAATCCAGGTGGGAACCAGGATGAAGATGGCAAAACTGGCCGCCCCCAGGATGACTCCGAAGCGGCTGCACAGGATACCGGCAGTTATAATAACAAACATCACTGCTATCTGTGTCAGGGTTGTACAGGCCAGCTCCATATCCATGGTAATCAGACATGGCAAATCCATGGCTTGTATCTGTTCATATCCATCCATATTCATGCGCACCCGTATCCATCCCGGTCCTGTCTCCCTGATTTCCAGGACATTGGATGCATGGAGTATTCCCAGCCACTGGGGCCACCTCCGGCCCAACCCGCGCCGTATCCCCATCCGTGGTCTGTTTGCCGCGGAGAATCCGATCCTACTCCCCCATCCTGCGCTCTTTCATCCCAAGAGAAGATTCCATGGCATAAAGATCATATGGATTCAGCTTTGACTGGGCTCCGTCCCGCTTCAGCACTCCGGTCACCGGGTCCACCTCCACATTGGCGGTATCCGGCACCTGCTTAACGCACACTACATATGTCGTAAATCCCTCTCTTTAAAAAATCGGTGCATGCATCACCTGTTTCCAATACATGCACCGATATCATAAATGACCGTACCCTATTACATTTTCGTCAATTACTCCATGTCTGCAAGTAATTTCTCGATCTTTTTCTTATTGGCGTCATCCAGTTCGCCCAATGGCTTGCGGGGCAGACCTACATCCAGGCCCTGCGCCTGTAATGTGTACTTGCAGATTTCCTGCCAGTGGGGAACCCCGTTGACCTTGTCATAGAAGAAATAGTCAATGTATGGCTGGATATTGTTCTGGGCTGCGATGGCTGCATCCACATCTTTTGCGAAGCAGGCATCCTGGAGTCTGCGGCACTGTTTTGGAAGTACGGCCGGGAAGCCTGACATCCAGCCGTCTGCTCCGGCTAAGAGACCTTCCATGGCAGCATAGTCATGTCCGTAGAATTCTTCAATTTCCGCCTCCGGGCTTCCGTTGACAGCCAGCTGAAGGGGCAGGGCCATGGCCACAATTTCCCCGTGAAGATATTTTTTTCTCACGTCCTTATGCATGCAGCAGATTGCATCGTAAAAATTATGCGCAACAGCCAGCTGCTTGCCTCCTGTGGACAGGTCTGACACCATGCCGGTCAGCATGATATTCATGTTCACCATGTCATCCAAGAGCATACTGTCCTTCTTATCATCAAAATCTCTAAGGGCCTGTCTGGTGTCCCTCATGTACTTACTGTAGGTAAAATCCGCAATCTTCGTGGCTATTTCCGAGGTGGCAATCATGCCTTCGTCCTTCAGATGGGACATGGTAAAACTGAATTCCGGCTTTTTTGCCATGGCATCCACGATGCCCGACACAAAATAACGCCTGGGACAATCATTGACAACCAAATCCATGTCCACGATAACCCCGCTGATTTCATGGTTAAGGAAACCGCTGTGGTCCACATTCCCGTCCTCGCCGTATACCACATACAACACGGCATAGGCCGCACATGTGGCTGCGGATGTGGGTATAGTAAAGATACTGACATCTGCCATATCGCCGGCTGCCTTGGCAATGTCTATGATACGGCCGCCCCCGATTCCTGCCACGATTTCAGCCCCCGATTCCCTGACCCTGGCAGCTACATCTCCAAAACTCTTCTCCGTGGAAGGTCCCTCAAATATCTCTGACTGAAATGTAATCCCGGATCCCCTGAGGCTTTTCTCCAGGACCTGGCTGGTCTTTCCCTTCACCATCTGGTCCCCATACAGCAGGTAAGCCTTCTTTCCGAAAAAAACCATCTCCTCTCCCGCACGCTTAAGTGCTCCATGGCACTGGATATAGCGTCCGGCTCCCACCTGAATGTGTTTACCTTCAAACATCTCTGTCCTCTCCTTTAACGCGATTTTTAATTTGTTATGGCAAAATAATAAATTAAAAATTAAAATTTTTTATTTGAGAGTACACTTTACCAAACTAAGTACCGGGCAGCCCATGAACTCATGACATGAATTCATGGAAACATGGATTGCCTGGTTCCTAGCTTAACCGCAAGCTTCCTAATTAGATTACTGCATTTATTACTTCTGATTGGTGATGATGTAGAATATGTTGTTTATATGGCCGGCAATCATCTTTTCAGACTGCTCCATATCCTTATTCCTTAAGTATTCCAGCAGCTTATAATGGTCATCTACCGTGGAACGAAAATTCCTGTTTCTCAGCGGCAGCACAAGGTAATTGGCCACCAGGAACTGTCCCTGTATTCTCTTATACAGCTCCGACAGATATTCATTCCCTGCCCCGGATACCAGAACACGGTGAAACCTCAGGTCTGTCTTGGACAGTTCCAGGAAATCCCCCCTATCCAGATACTCCTCACACTTTTTAGCGCATATCTCTAACTGGTCAAGCAATAAAGACAGCTCTCCTGTCTCTGAAAGAAAATGCTCTATGGCATGCTTTTCAATCATAAGCCTTACATCGCAGATATTCTTAATCTGGTTCTGGTCAAAGGTAGGAACCACCACACGCCCGTTGCTGAGCTTTTCCAGTACTCCGTCATTGACTAAAAGCTTTACCGCCTGAACCACCGGTGTTCTGCTGACTTCATACTTCTCGCATAAAACGTCAAGTGAGATAGCGTCATCCATCTTATATTCACCGAGGATAAAACTATCAATAATCTGATCGTAGATAATCTTATCTAAATTCTTTTTTACCCTCATCTCAACAGCTCCTTTGCTCATACTATCATTATAAAGGATAGAATGGAATAATGCAATATTAAATTTTTAATTTTTAATTTATTTTCGTTGCTAATATACATTCTCACCCTGTTTATCTCGTTGTTCTTTAGTCAATTTACGAATTGTTATCTTTATTCCGCATTCATATACTGGTCATAATCTATAAGCCAGCGCTGTATTGTATGCGTAACAGTGATAAGAGTGCCTGATATCACCGGAATTCACACAATCCAGTGCGCACCAACAGAAGCGGAGGATTTTGTATAAAACTGGAAATCAAGTCAAAGCTATCCCAGTATCTTTCCATTGCCAATATGTATTCCAACGGATATATCAAGGAATTGGAGCTAGTGGTTCATGAAAAAGAGGACATGGACCGGCTGATTGAATTCATGTTAAGCGGTGAAAACCCGAAATAGATTAGAATGTAATACGGGCCGCCAGGGCAGCCTACATTCCACTGTCCCCGACGGCCCGTTCTCTCCCGGCCGGTCCCATATGCCGATTGCATTACATCACAAGCTTCCGCGGAAAGGTCCTGCGCATAGCTCCTATCATTCTCTCATTGGGTTCAATCAACACCTTAAAATGGTCCGGCCCCTTCTGGTATATGAGGGCGTACACCTTGGCTTCCCTTTTGCCCGATGAAAAATCCTTTACCTTCATGCCCTGCTTCTCATAATCCTTAAGCACAAAGGAATCAGCCGGCGCCACGATCTGGATGTCGTCCTTCTCGCAGTCAAATATCTTCTTTCTCTTTGCCCTTCCCAGAATGCGGTCCACCGAAAGACCGCCCTCTGCAAACAGATATTCAAACTCCACGCTCAGGTTCAGGAACACGAAATAGGTGGCCACACCCGCTATGGTCATGACAATTACTCCAAACACGGTCTGCAGCGCCGAAAGGACGGAAAATATACAGACCACAATCATGAGTATCTTTACAGGAACGGCATATGCCGGATCTTTTCTCTTCACAAGCCACTCCACATAGTTATCATCGTTCATAATGTCTCTCCTTTTATCATTTTGCATATTACACATTATACAATACTTTATCCCATTTTTCCAGTAATATCATTCTTAGGCCGAAGGAAAGAGAGCGCCTGCTCCATATTTGCCACCGTCCTGTGATTAATAAAATGTTCAATCTTTTCCACCAGCTCCAGTTCATCCTCCGTATGATTGAGCGTACAGAAAAAATCCTGGAGCACCTGATGTCTGTGCAGCAGGTATCTGCCCTCCTCGTACCCCTTTTCCGTGACCATGATGGAACCGTACTTCTTAAAATCAATGTACCCGGCTTTTTTCAGATTATCTAACATTTTAGAGGCGGATGAGGGCCTCACGTGAAGGCTGGCAGCCAGGGAGCTGACACGGATGGGTTCCCCCTCTTCCTCCATTCTGCATACCATCTCCAGATAATCCTCCATGGACGAGGTCAACTCATCGGAGGCAGAGCGTTCATATCCTTTCATGGTATAGAATCCATCTTTATCAGTAACCAAAGTATCCCTCCTGTAATACTATAAGAGTAAGAAAAAGTTTCCCTATCCTAAATCTATTGCGAGGTATTGTAATTATGAAAGAATTTCTAAGTTTAAATGATATAAAACCAGGAAAGAGGGCGCGGGTAAAAGAGCTTACTTCCATAGGCAGCATCCGCAGGCGTCTTCTGGATATCGGTCTGGTTGAAAATACGGAGGTGGAGTGCCTTGGGCAAAGCCCTCTGGGAGACCCCTGCGCCTACCTGATCCGCGGCGCTGTCATCGCCATACGCTCAGAGGACTGCCGCGGGATTCTGGTCCAGCCCTGCACTGGTTTCAACGAACAGAAGATAATGGAGGGCTGCACCAGCCTGTGAGGTATCTCCCACAAAACATCTGTCTTAAGAAACATCATCTGATTCCGGTCAGATGCAGAATTGCCTAATATAAAATCAAGAAAAAAGGAGTATTAAAATGGGTCTGACCAAACAATCCGTCGGAATGGGGGCTGTGGATTCCGGACTGGAGATAAAAAAACAGACACCTGATGATAAAATAATCGCCATAGCAGGCAACCCCAACGTAGGTAAAAGCACCCTTTTCAACAATCTCACGGGAATGAACCAGCATACAGGAAACTGGCCGGGAAAAACCGTGACCAATGCCCAGGGCTACTGTAAGACAAGGGAACACAGCTACGTGCTGGTAGATATCCCCGGCACCTACTCCCTCATGGCCCACTCCACGGAGGAGGAAGTGGCCCGCAACTTCATCTGCTTTGGCGGAAGCGACGGGGTTGTGGTGGTTTGCGATGCCACCTGTCTGGAGCGCAACCTGAACCTAGTGCTTCAGACCATGGAAATATCGGACCGCGTCCTGGTATGTGTGAACCTGATGGACGAAGCCGCACGCAAGAATATTACCATTGACCTTAAAGGTCTGTCAGAAAAGCTGGGAGTACCCGTGGCCGGCACCATTGCCAGAAAAAAGCAAAGCCTTGACCAGCTGATGAAACAGTTGGATGGCCTGGTGGAAGGTACCCAAACAGCCTCCCCCTACCAGGTGGAGTATTCCCCCATTATTGAACAGGCCATCGCCATGGCAGAGCCTGCCGTAAAGGGCAGAGTGGAGGGAAAGGTCAATTCCCGCTGGCTCACCTTAAAGCTTCTGGACAGCGACCCGTCCCTCATGAAGGAATTAAGGGAATATCTGGATGAGGACATACTGGAAGTGCCTGAGATAAGCCTTGCCCTGTCACAGGCCAGGGAGCATCTGGCCAAATACGGCATTACCAATGAAATCCTAAAGGACCGCATCGTGGCTGCCCTGGTTGCATCGGCAGAGAAAATATGCCGTGATACGGTCCAGTTCCACAAAAACGGATACAATGAAGGTGACCGGAAGCTGGATAAGATTCTAACCAGCCGTTTCACAGGTTATCCCGTCATGATCGGAATGCTGGCCGTGGTATTCTGGCTGACCATCACAGGCGCCAATTACCCCTCCCAGATGCTGGCGGACGCCCTGTTCCGCCTCCAGGACCAGCTCACAAAAGCCTTCATGGCTGTGGGCGCTCCCCCATGGCTTCACGGTCTGCTGATTTTGGGAGTCTACCGGGTCCTGGCCTGGGTTGTCTCGGTGATGCTGCCGCCCATGGCTATTTTCTTTCCTCTGTTTACCCTGCTGGAGGACTCGGGTTATCTTCCCAGGATTGCCTATAACCTGGATAAACCCTTTAAGAGCTGCCATGCCTGCGGCAAACAGGCTTTAACCATGTGTATGGGATTCGGATGCAACGCAGCGGGCATCGTGGGCTGCCGCATCATTGATTCTCCCAGGGAGCGGCTCATTGCCATGATAACCAACAACTTTGTGCCCTGCAACGGAAGGTTTCCCACCCTAATCGCCATTATCTCCATGTTTTTTGTGGGCGTATCCGGAGGTGCCTTTGACTCCATGCTGTCAGCCCTGCTCCTGACCCTGTTCATTGTCCTGGGCGTATGCATGACTTTCGCGGTCTCCAAAGTTCTTTCCATGACCGTGTTAAAGGGAATCCCTTCCTCCTTCACTCTGGAGCTGCCTCCTTACCGGCGTCCGCAGATTGGCAAGGTGATTGTCCGTTCCGTCTTTGACCGGACCCTGTTCGTTCTGGGAAGGGCCATTGCGGTGGCCGCCCCTGCCGGCCTTTTAATCTGGATTATGGCAAATGTGCAGCTGGACGGCATCACCCTGTTGGCCCACTTTTCCGGCTTTCTGGATCCCTTTGCAAGGCTTCTTGGAATGGACGGCGTGATTCTTATGGCATTTATCCTGGGGCTGCCTGCCAATGAAATCGTAATTCCCATCATCATCATGGCCTATATGGCACAGGGAAGCCTTTTGGAGTTTGACAGCCTGGCGCAGCTGAGGGATTTACTGGTGAATAACGGCTGGACCTGGATTACCGCTGTCAGCACCATGCTCTTCTCTCTGATGCACTGGCCCTGCACCACCACCCTTCTTACCATCCGCAAGGAATCGGGCAGCCTAAAATGGACTGCCATGTCCTTCCTTGTGCCTACGGTCTGCGGTATCGTACTGTGCTTTGCCTTTGCAACAGTGGCCCGGATGTTTGTATAAGGAAGATCTACCCGGCACGTACGGCAGAGCGCAAAAAAGATGGGACAGCAGCACACATATTCCTGTGCTGTGTCCCATCCTTATTATACTTCATCAATCAAATATCGTACCCTGCGGATTAATACATTCCGCCCATATCAGGTGCTGCCGGGCCTGCTGGAGCCGGCTCCTTGATGTTGGCAACAACTGTCTCGGTTGTCAGCAGTGTGGAAGCAACGCTGGTAGCGTTCTGAAGTGCGCTTCTTGTAACCTTTACGGGATCCAGGATGCCTGCTTCAATCATATCCACATACTCTTCCTTGTAAGCGTCAAAGCCGTTGCCTACAGAGGACTCTTTTACCTTATTTACAATAACGGAGCCTTCCAGTCCTGCGTTGGCTACGATGTGGAACAGAGGAGCTTCCAGTGCCTTTAAGATGATTCTGGCGCCAGTCTTCTCATCGCCTTCCAGTCCGTCAACAACGCCCTTTACTTCCTCAGCTGCGTGTACATAAGCAGAACCGCCGCCTGCGATGATGCCTTCCTCAACAGCCGCTCTTGTAGCGTTCAAAGCATCTTCCATACGAAGCTTAGCTTCCTTCATCTCTGTCTCGGTTGCAGCTCCAACACGGATAACGGCTACGCCGCCTGCCAGCTTAGCCAGACGCTCCTGCAGCTTCTCCCTGTCAAAGTCAGAGGTGGTTTCCTCAATCTGCTTGCGAATCTGGGATACCCTTGCGGAAATGGCATCCTTGTCGCCCATGCCGTCAACGATGATGGTGTTCTCTTTCTGAACCTTAACGGATTTTGCACGTCCCAGCTGCTCCATGGTTGCATCCTTCAAATCCAGACCCAGTTCCTCGGAAATAACAGTACCGCCTGTCAGGATAGCGATATCCTGCAGCATCTCTTTCCTTCTGTCGCCGTAGCCGGGAGCCTTTACAGCCACTACGTTGAATGTGCCTCTCAGCTTGTTTACAATCAGGGTGGTCAGTGCTTCGCCTTCCACATCCTCAGCGATGATGAGAAGTCTTGCGCCCATCTTAACTACCTGCTCCAGCAGAGGAAGCAGATCCTGGATATTGGAAATCTTCTTATCGGTAATCAGCACGTATGGATCGTCTAAGTTAGCTTCCATCTTATCCATATCCGTGCACATATAAGCGGACAGGTAACCTCTGTCGAACTGCATACCTTCAACCAGGTCAAGCTCTGTCTTCATTGTCTTGGATTCTTCAATGGTGATGACGCCGTCCTTGGAAACCTTCTCCATAGCGTCCGCTACCATGGTTCCTACTTCATCGTCGGAAGCAGAGATGGCTGCTACCCTTGCGATCTGATCCTTGCCGTTGATTGGCTTGCTCATCTTCTTGATAGCTTCCACAGCCGCGTCTGTAGCCTTCTTCATGCCCTTTCTCAGGACGATTGGGTTTGCGCCGGCTGCCAGGTTCTTCATGCCTTCGTTTACCATGGCCTGAGCCAGAACAGTTGCTGTGGTGGTGCCGTCGCCGGCCACATCGTTGGTCTTGGAAGCAACTTCCTTGATCAGCTGCGCACCCATGTTCTCATATGGATCCTGCAGCTCGATTTCCTTTGCAATGGTAACGCCGTCGTTTGTAATTAACGGAGCGCCAAAGGACTTATCCAGGACAACGTTGCGTCCCTTCGGTCCAAGTGTAACACGCACTGTATCTGCCAACTGGTTAACGCCTGCTTCCAGCGCCTTGCGGGCTTCTACGCCATACTTAATCTGCTTTGCCATCTTTCATCAACCTCCAATATTCTATGTTCTACTGTTTTATTTATTATTCAACAACTGCCAGGATATCGTTTTGCTTTACGATAACGTACTTCTCATCCTCAATCTCTACTTCTGTTCCTGAGTACTTGGAATAGATTACCTTGTCGCCGGCCTTAACCTGCATGGTTACTTCCTTGCCGTCAATAACTCCGCCTGGTCCCACTGCAATAACCTCTGCCTGCTGTGGCTTCTCCTTGGCAGCCCCCGGAAGGACGATGCCGGACTTCGTTGTCTCTTCTGCAACTAACTGCTTTAACACTACTTTGTCAAACAATGGTACTAACTTCATGATTGAATTCCTCCTTGCGCGATATTCTGATTTTTCTTTCTTGTTTTCATTTCCTTACTGCTTTCTTTTGCTCACATGATATGTTATATCACCAGTTATTAGCACTGTCAAGAGTTGAGTGCTAATTTCTTTTAAATTTATTGTTTTTTTACAATTAGCTGTTTCTTTTTTTTTCCATTCGTATTACAATAATAACAATAAGGCATAATATGACCCATAGGGGAGCTTTTATGCATCACCATTACAAGAAAGGGGTTTTTGGCATGGCAAAGAAAGGTTGGGGTAAATTCGTAGCATTTGCAGCAGTAACCGGTGCTGTGGCTGCCGGCGTTTCCTACGTACTTCAGTATAAGACATACCACAGGGAGCTGGAAAAGGATTTCCGGGAATTCGAGGATGGCGGCGAGGACAGAACCGACGAGGACGGCACGGAGCGCACCATTGATGCACGCAGCCTGGACCGCAATTACATCTCTCTTTCCTCCAGCAAGGACGAATTCAAGGTAGCTGCCAAAGATATGGCCCAGGCAACGAAGAATGTCCTTAAGGATGCCGGAAGCCTGTTGTCGGACACTGCCCACGAGGCTGTTTCCGCTGCCGTGGACACGGCTCAGATTGCACTGCAGACCGTGAAGACAAAGAAAGCGGATTTCATGGATGAGCACTCCAGGGATAAGGCTGATGATTCTGATCTGTTCGAAGATGAGGGCTTCCTGGACGACGACTATGTGGACGAGGACGACCTCTATGATTACCGCCGTATGGACGGCAGTTCCTCCTATGATTCTGGAGATCTTACAGAAGATGATTACGATGACAGCAGTGAGGAGCCTGAGAAACAGGAAGCAGGCCCCTCTACCGCCATCATCGAGGAAGATACACTGGAATAACACAGCGGCTTAATACCAGGCGAACTATCCAAAACAGTGTAAAAAGCGGAAAGGCTTGGGGAACATAAGGATTTCGTGTTCCCGGAGCCTTTCTGTTTTTTATATTTTATTCTGTATTTCATTCATCCTTTTATTCCTCCCAGGCCAGAAGGTTAATCCACACAGGCTGTCCGGCCAGCTTCTCGTCCATGATATAGGCGTGGCTGTCATCCTCCTGGGACATGAGCTGATACTCCCCACGCTCCTCTATATGAATCCAACGGTCATCCAGCTGTACCGTACCGTCCTTTACTTCCAGCTTCCAGGTGGATGTCTCTCCCTCCTGGTTCAGGGTGGTATAGGTCACCTCCCCCTCCAGCCTGTCACCGGAAAATCTCCCGGTCTTGCACACATCCCTGGCTTCCCCCCGGGGGCTGTTCTCATAATAGCAGTATCCTGTATGACCATCGCCCTCCATTTTTCCATCCTTCCACAATCCCTGGGAGTAATCATACCTGGGGGCATCCAGTTCAACCACCTGAAGGGCCGTACAATCTCCTTCCGGCCTGCCGGCCTTAAAGGCGCCGTAATACAGTATCTTAGGCATGGTGAGCACCAGCCCCTTACCCTCTATGGACAGGCTGAATGACTGGCCGTCATAGAGATACCGCGTTCCGTCCATGACCTCATAAAACAGCGTAAGAAGCTCCTCCTCACCGCGGTCCATGACCCGCGCGGCAGACTCCAGATCCTGCGCCTCTAATGCCTCCATGATTTCGTCCAGAACCGCCTTCTGGGATTCTGTCACGTCCGGAAGTATCTCTGCGTCTTCCCCTCCGGGCCGGGCCGGGTTCTCCCCTGGGCCCTCCGCCGCCTGTACAGCTCCCGCGGTATCCGGATAAGCGTCAGCCTTGCCCACGGGATTTCCATTTTCATCCTCCGGACCTGCCTGTTCATACATCCGGCCATAGGCGCTGCCCGTCCGGCCACGGGCCTGGTCATAGGCCCTGTCAGGCTGCCCCCAAAAGGCGCTGATTCCCAGTACCACCGCAAACGCGGCGGCAGCAGCCATATCTGTCCATGTGTCATTCCTGCCCTTCATGGTATACCATTCCTTTCATGTTGACTTGCTCATTATCTTCGCTATCTTATCTTCTGCAGCCAATAAAACATATTTTCCGTCAGACACACCCTTTATGCCTTTAGCATCCCAACAGCGTCTTAGAATGTCCAGGCCTTTGCCAGAAGTTTAGTGCCTTTCCGGATTTCCTCCTCGCTGAGACTTGCATATCCCAGCATAACGGTTGACCCCAACAGGTTCGCCTCCGGCTGTATGAAACATCCCGATATTCCATAGACCTTCACTCCCAGGGCAGCCGCACGGGCCACCAGGCGTTCCTCCGCCTCCCCCTGCCTGTGGGTCAGCAGCACATGCAGTCCCGCATATTCTCCCCTGATTAAGAACCGGTCCTCCAGTTCCTTAAGCCCGGTCATCAGCGCATCATGTTTTCCCTTATACAGGGCCCTCATGCGGTTTAAATGTCTCTCATAATATCCCTGGGTTATAAACTGGTAGAGAATGTTCTGGTCAATCCTGGACACCGTGGAGAGATAGAAACCGGCCCTTTCCCGGTATGCCTCCAGCAAATGCTCCGGCAGCACCATGAAGCCCACACGGATAGCCGGGGCTATAGATTTGGAAAATGTTCCCATATAAATCACACGGCCTCCCCGGTCCATGCCCTGCAGCGCGGGAATGGGCTTCCCCTTATATCGGAATTCACTGTCATAGTCATCTTCAATCAGATACCTGTCCGCACCGCTGTAGGCCCAGGCCAGCAGCTCCTGCCGCCGCTTCACAGGCATGACGATCCCTGTGGGATACTGATGGGAAGGCATCACATATGCCACATCCGCGCTGCTACAGGCAAGGCGCTCCACATCCATTCCGTACCGGTCCATATCCACGGGAATCACAGGGTATCCCTCCCCCCTAAGCACTCTGTATGCCTGCTTGTATGTGGGGTTTTCCATGGCAATTTTCCTTCCGTTTCCCAAAATCTGGGGCAGAAGCATCAGCAGGTACTCGCTTCCCGCGCCAATGAGAATCTGTTCCGGCCTGCAGTCCACCCCCCTGGCAGAATGGAGGTAATCTCCTATGGCAGTTCTGAGAGCTCTCTCTCCCTGAGGGTCCCCTGCCGCAAACATCTCCTTGTTATCATCTACCAGTGTATTCCTGCTGATTTTCCTCCAAGTATTAAAGGGAAAGCTGTCCAGATCAATTCCTCTGGGAGAAAAATCCACCTCATAACGGTCTTTCCCGGTATCTCCCGGCTCTACAAAGGAGCCTCCGCCCTTTTGCCGTACCTCCACCAATTCCTCTATCTTACAGACAAAATAGCCTTTGCATGGCAGTGCCTCGATATATCCTTCGGACAGCAGCTGGTCATAGGCCATCTGGGTGGTACTGCGGCTCAGCCTCAGGTTCCTGGCCAGTATGCGGGTGGAGGGCAGACGGCTTCCCGCCTCCAGCTTTCCCCGGCGGATTTCATTTTTTATGTACTGGTAAATCTGTTCATAGAGAGGACTGTCCGACTGGCTGTCAAAAGGTATTATCAGTTCCATTTTCCGACCCTTCCCGCCGCAAACTGGCATCATCATTCATATTTGAAACAAACATTTTAATCATACCAGTCCCACAGGGATATGTCAATATTTTTTCACATTTTTTCAGTTAACTAATACTATTTACGCAAAATACAAAGATTATTTTACGATAATATACTCTTTTTTCTGATTTGTACATTGTAATCATCGCGGTATGGAATTATAATAAAAGTAGAAAGAGAACCCAATAAAATCAGTTGAGAAAGGATGGATGGACATGAGCGAACAGACTCTGAATATGTTAAAGAAACTATCTCCCAAAAAAGAACATTCACTGGCTTTCCGCTGTTTCATAGGAGCTGCGGCCATTGTGCTGCTGACCGTGTCTGTGCACATCCTGGTATTCACAGCCATAGAGAGACACAGCGCGGTAAGGGACTTTCCGGAATGGTACCAGCTCCTTGCAGCCCTGTCTGTGGACGCGCTTTACCCGCTGTTCATAGTGTCCCTGGTATCCATCATCAAGCGGGTATTCCGCATACCGGTGCACCGTCTGGAGCGCAAGGTTTTCAAGTTCACCTATCTCTGCCTCGGCCTTATCGCGGCCTCCAGAATCAGCATGTATGTGGGGCTCTATGTATTCTTCATGGCTTTGTTTGCGGCAGGCACGGCCATTTATATTGTCATCGGCATACGTTTTCTCTACGAGCTTTTCAAGTTTCACTTTATATCCTGCCGGTATTATTAGAGGGCATATGATAAGGTGTTTCATCACAGTGTGATGCAGGAGCCGCAGTCATAATAAATGCCGGGGACCTTTTTCATCAGGTACCCGGCATTTTCTTTATCTCATTGATGATTGTCCTGTTTTATCTGTTCTGTCCCCTTATGTTTTATCCTATTTAGGAAGCTTGAATGAGCTCTTTAAGGATACAATCCGGTTAAATACCGGATTCTCAGACGTGCTGTCCTTGCAGTCCACACAAAAGAATCCGTTGCGCACGAACTGATAGCTGTCATAGGCTTTTCCCTCTGCCAGGGCCGGCTCCACGTAGCACTCCTTTAACACAACCAGGGAATGTGGATTTAAATTCAGGCTGCCGTCCTCATTCAGCTTGCCCTTCTCCTCGTCCACAATGTTCTCATACAGGCGGCATTCCGCCTGCCTTGCGGTGGGAACAGCCACCCAGTGGATGGTTCCCTTTACTTTGCGTCCCTCAAAACCGGAACCGCTCTTTGTCTCCGGGTCATAGGTGCCGTGAACCACGGTAATATTGCCGTCGGCATCCTTCTCACATCCTGTACATTTCACGAAATATGCTCCCATCAGGCGAACCTCATTGCCGGGGAACATGCGGAAATACTTTTTCGGAGGCTCTTCCATGAAATCCTCCCGCTCAATATAAAGCTCCCGCCCAAATGGAACCTTCCTGTCTCCCAGCTCCGGATTCTCCAGATTATTGGGAACCTCCAGCATCTCCGCCTGGCCTTCCGGATAATTGTCAATGACCAGCTTCACCGGATTCAGAATAGCCATCATACGCGGCTTCTTAAGCTTTAAGTCCTCGCGGATACAGTATTCCAGCATGGCGTAGTCCACGGAGCTGTTGGCCTTGGATACTCCGACCATCTCCACGAACATCTTGATGGCCTCCGGTGTATATCCCCTTCTTCTCAGAGCAGCGATGGACACCAGACGCGGGTCGTCCCAGCCGTCCACGATTTTATCCTCCACCAGCTTCTTGATATAGCGCTTGCCGGTTATCACATTGGTCAGATACAGTTTGGCAAACTCAATCTGTCGGGGCGGATTCTCAAACTCACACTCCTTAACCACCCAGTCATAGAGCGGCCTGTGGTCCTCAAATTCCAGGGTGCAGATGGAATGGGTGATGTGTTCAATGGCATCCTCAATGGGATGGGCGAAATCATACATGGGATAAATGCACCACTTATCGCCTGTGTTGTGGTGGGACATGCGGGCAACACGGTAGATAACCGGGTCCCTCATGTTGATATTAGGGGAAGCCATATCGATTTTGGCTCTCAGCACCTTCTCCCCGTCCCGGTACTTTCCTTCCTTCATCTCCTCAAACAGGGCAAGATTCTCCTCCACGGAACGGTTCCTGTAAGGACTCTCCTTGCCGGGTGTGGTAAAATCTCCCCTGTACTCCCTGATCTGGTCCGCTGTCAGGTCACAGACAAAGGCCTTTCCCTTCTTAATCAGGAACACGGCGCACCGGTACATCTGGTCAAAATAATTGGACGCAAAGAAAAGCCTGTCCTCAAAATCAGCGCCCAGCCACTTCACGTCATCCATGATGGACTCCACGAATTCAGTCTTTTCCTTTGTGGGGTTTGTATCGTCAAAACGCAGGTTGAACTTGCCGCCGTACTTCTGTGCCAGGCCGTAGTTCAGTAAGATGGACTTGGCATGTCCGATATGCAAATAACCGTTTGGCTCCGGCGGAAAACGGGTCTGGACATGGTTATAAACGCCCTCTGCCAGGTCCTTGTCAATCTCCTGTTCTATGAAATTCCTGGAGACCACCTCCTTTTCCTCAGTTTCCATTACGGTATCCCTGTCTGCCATAATTGCTCCTCCGTTACGTTGCTATTGTGGTAAATATAATTATTAATCATAACACAATTCTTTTATCAGTGAAAGGGGAAAATACATTTTGCAGTGGAAATCTTATCCCATGTCTGCTATACTATATTAATGTGCTAAACTATGTACAATTATGAGGAGATTTACCAAACCATGAAAAAAGCAGCAAAATTCGCTCTGATAAAGACCATCCCCATATTTCTGGGCTACATATTCTTAGGAATCGCCTTTGGACTCCTGTTACAGAAATCCGGTTTAAGTGTGTTCTGGGCCTTTCTCATCAGTACCCTTGTCTATGCGGGTTCCATGCAGTTTGCTCTGGTGGGCATTCTCACCGGCGGCTTAAGCTATGTGACCACAGCTGTCATGACCCTGTTTATCAACAGCCGCCATGCCTTCTACGGACTCACCTTCATCGAACGTTTCAAGGAAATGAGAAAAGCCTATCCTTACATGGTATTTTCCCTGACGGATGAAACTTATTCCCTGTTATGTTCCATGGCACGTCCGTCCGCATTTACGGACAAAGAATGGAAGGCAGCCACTTTCTTTACAGCGTTTTTTGACCAGTGCTACTGGATAGCCGGGTCGGTGCTTGGCGCCCTTATGGGTGAGCTGATTACCTTTGACACCACAGGTATTGATTTTGCCATGACCGCCCTGTTCGTGGTCATATGTGTAGACCAGTGGAAGGCGGCAAAGACCCACATACCGGCTGTCACCGGTTTTATATGCGGCGCACTGTTTCTGGTGCTCATCCGCTCTTCCAACTTTATCCTTCCTGCCCTGGCAGCTGCCGTAGCCATGCTGCTGTTCCTGCGCAGGACCGTGGAACAGAAAATGGAGGAGGATTAAACCATGACCCACTCAAATTATGTACTAATTACCATACTGATTTGCGCTCTGTGCACCCAGATTACCCGGTGGCTTCCCTTCCTCCTCTTCGGCGGTAAAAAGGAAGTCCCCGGGCTGGTCCGCTACCTGGGGACCAGCCTCCCGGCCGCCATCATGGCCGTGCTGGTGGTCTACTGCCTGAAGGGAATCACACCTTTAGCCTGCCCCTATGGCCTGCCGGAGCTCATATCCGTTGCCGTGGTGGTGGGGCTCCACCTCTGGAAGGGCAATACCCTTGCCAGCATCGCGCTGGGAACGGTATGCTACATGCTGCTGGTGCAGATGGTATTCTGATGTTGCTCTGACCATGTTCTGGCTATACTCAGCCAATATTTCTGGCCGTATCCTGTCAATATTCTGGCCGTATCCTGTCGATATTCTGGCTGAACTCCAGGGGCGGCCTCCGGCAGTTTGAATACCTGCATCGCAATAAAGTCCCATACAAAAAGCCTGTTCACGCCGCATGATGGTGTGAACAGGCTTTTCTATATAGATTTTCCCCACGGCCTTTTACTTATACCTTTCCAGCTGCATTCCCCATATCACCGTCATGCATCCGTCCCTTCCAGCTCCCTGCCGCAGACGCCGTTCCCTTCATTCAGAACCGGCCTGATAATTCCATCCTTCACCAGGCCGATAAATACCGGCACCAGCTCCGGATCGAACTGTGTTCCCGCGCCTCGTTCCAGCTCATTGACCGCGAATTCCACCGACATGCTGGGCTTATAGCTGCGCTTGGATACCATGGCGTCAAAGGAATCCGCAATGCACAGGATTCTGGCCGCCAGAGGAATATCCTTCCCCGCGATGCGCCTGGGGTATCCCCTTCCGTCATACCGCTCATGGTGTCCCAGGACAGCGGGAATCACATAATCCATGGAGGGAAGATGGCGTATGATTTCCACGGATGCCTCCACATGGCGCTTCATGGTGCTGTACTCCTCGTCCGTCAGTTTGCCGGTTTTGTTCAGAATATTTTCCGGTATCCCGATTTTCCCGATATCGTGAAGCAGGGCTGACTCCTTAAAAATCTCCTGGTACTCCTCGCTGGTTTTCAATGCCTGCCCCATGGCATGGGCATAATAAGCCACATTCTTGGAATGCTGGAATGTATAGTGGTCTTTTGCATCGATAGCAGCCGTCAGGGCGTAGATGGTGGGAGCATATTCGGAATACATGCTTCGGTGCTTCTTTGCCAGTCCCTCATCCGTATCCCTCACACCGATGATTCCGTCTGAGTATACCCGGATTCCGTTCTTTCCGGAACGCTTCACATGGTATACCGCGCAGTCCGCATTGGATATGAGCTCATTCATGGACGCTGCCGCGTACGGAGCAGCGCAGATTCCGCAGCTGACAGTCAGCGGCTTTAAGTAAGTATCCGTACAGTCCAGATTCATGTTCTGAATCTGCCGTGAAATATTCTCAGCCAGATTCTGCGCTGAATAGATATCATAGTCAGGCAGGATAACGGCAAATTCCTTGCCGCTGTAACGTCCGCAGTAACCGTTATCCCCCACGGTCCCCTGTATGATACGCGCAATATGCACCAATGCCTTATCTCCCTCATGATTGCCGTAAAGCTGGTTGTACAGCTTAAAATCATCCACGTTGAAGATGACAAGGGCCAGGGAAGTGCGCTTGCATTTTTCGTAATTTTCCTCCAGTGTCTCGCAGAAATATTTCCGGTTCAAAAGTCCGGTAAGCTCATCTGTCCTGGCTTCCTCATATGCCTTTTCGTAGAGCCTGGAGTTCTTTACCGCAATGGAGCTGACGGATTCAATGGAGTTAAGGAATATGATGTCCTCCTCGGAATACCCGCCGGCACGCATCTTTCCCCGCTTCTCCTTGCCCCCCATAAGCACCAGTCCGGCCAGGTCGTCCCCGTCCTTAAGAGGCAGGATACACTCAATCTTAAGGACCTCCATCTGGTATTTTTCTTCCTCCCACATGGACTTGTATTCCACGGTCCTTCGGAAATCCTTAAGCAGCAGACAGGAGTCATGGCTTTTAAGCCAGTTGATGAGCGGCGCGCTGCCTGCCAGAGAAAAATTCTTGTCATCCAGGGGACTGCTGCTGAACACCGCAGGATAATTTCCCTGTGAATCCTTGATGCAAATATAAATCTTCCTTGTGTGCAGGGTACTTCCTATGACGTTCACCAGGGCGTTGAGGATTTCCGTCAGTCTGAGTGACTGGGACACAATGGCCGTGTATTCGCTGAGCCGTTCTGTCTGGCTCACCTCTTCCTTAATGAAAATCCGGTCAAAAAATCCCTTGGCCACAATGTAAATCAACAGGGTGACCATCATGGTCATAGTAGCCACAATCATAACGCTGAAGGGCGCCAGCATTGGCACATCCCTGCGGATGATGCCGTCCAGAGTCTGGGCCACATTATAAAAGGCCAGGGCGCTTACTGCCATGGCAATGATATAGCAGTTGCCTCTGGATACCAGCAGTGTCATGCGGAACACGTGCCTGGAATAAAGGGTATAGAACATCACCCCTGCATTCAGAACCCCTGACAGGATATCTATGGGGAAACCATTGAACAGCGGTACAGCCATATTTCCCGCAAAAAGCAGAAATATGCCTGAAAGCAGCGGAACCACTTTGGCCTTAAGGGCCCTGTTTTTCCGGCTGCTCCATATGATGGCGGCTGTATGTATGATTACCAGGAAGCAGAGTCCGTACATAATGCTGGCACGCCAGTCCATATGATAGACAAACACGGCGCTGGCCCCGTTCCACTCGATGGCGGGCGGCTGGACCAGGCTTCCTGTCCATATGTTATAGAGATTCACCAGAAGGATAAGCACCAGCCACATTTTGTGGGAGCCTTTGGCCTTATGGCCGCAGAAATCCCTGATGAAGCAGAAAAACGCACATGGCACCAGGCTGATTCCTGCCAGCGAAAGATGGAACCACAGCTCATAGGACGGCCAGGCCCGGAGCCTCATCAAAAGAGAGCCGCCGGTCCACAGAATCATGGCGCCCAACACAGCGATAAAATCACGAATCAGCCGTGATTTCTTAGCCGACATAAAAGCCAGCATAAGAAAGGTATAGAAATATAAAGCTGTTATGGATATAAAAACATAGCTTCTCATACAATCAGTTTCTCCTAGTATCTCCTGTGCCCGTCAAAAGCTGTCTGCATCTTTATCATTTCCTGAATATCATGGATGGATGGGTTGATGTGCCTCAGTGTCTTTCCGGTCTTTTTCCGGTAGGATGCAAAGGTGCCGCACCGAAGAATGGTTATCTCCAGCGGGTCCATGCCCAGTATCCGTTTCAAATCATGGTAATCCTGGTCCACGTATTTAAAATAAATGGTCAGGTGTTCCTTCAGAAGTTCCCGGCTGACGGCCCGGTTCACCACACAGCCAGGCGCCAGCTCCACGTACATATGGAGATAGGGCCTTCCCCTGTCCTCGGTAAACTCCTTGAGAGCCGCCCAGTCCGTCACATCAATTCCCGAAAGGCTGATAACATTCTTAATGGAATTTTCCGAAATCCTTGTAAACCCGGCAATATCAATAATATCCGGCACCCGGTCAATGTACTCAAACCTGGGAATCCGCGTCTCATCCTCCTTGCTGGCAAGTCCCAGACAGCGGTAGACATCCCCCACCCGGTACCGGGCAAATGCCCCGCCTTTCAACACAGTAAGGACAATTTCATATACTTCTCCGGCTGCCACCTCATCCATACATATGGCCCTGGGAACATAGGAGGGATCATCCAGATTCTTGTACATTTCCGTTTCCGGTATGAATTCATAAAAGCATGCATCCGGGAAAAAGTAAAGTCCGTTACGGTTCCATGTCTCTGTCCCGATAAAACTGGGTTCTGTCCCCGCAAACACCTCCACCGGCCTGATGCCCCACAACTCCTCCAGGTCATCCTTATAGCAGCGGTTATCTGTTCCAGCGCACAAAAATCCCTTCAATTTGAACAGGTCCTTAGGCATCAGTCCCCGTCCTTCCTTCTCACACTGTTTTTTCGCCTTAAGATACCGCAGTGTCATGGAAGGAGGCATGGTAAACATTTTTTTCAGGAAGGATCCGCCCTTCTTACTGCCCTCAGACAGGCTGGCAATGCTCATACTCACATAATAAGCCACGCTGCCCATGCCGAAGAAGAAATCAATCCCCTTTCCCAGCCCCATCTTAAATCCCTTCTTATTCCGCTCGGAAAAGGTCATATTCACGGCCTCGTCCACCGGAGGAAGGAACTCTATGTGGAGTTCGTCCGACAATCCCAGTGGAATCAGGCCCGTGATATAGGGCAAAGGCGCCAGTCCATACAAAAATGTATCGCCGATTCCGATGTCAAAGCTTCCCCTACCCTTGCTGGTAGCCATCATCAGGCAGGTCAGGATATTATTCTTGTAGGTTTTCAGCATACCGCTGGTGTAGGGCGCCACCTTGATAGGATGCTTTCCGCCCTCCCACGTGGTCTGAATCCATATGATCGGTTTATCAGGAAGCATGTCCTCTTTCTTCAAAAGAAGGACATCCGCATAATCTTCGTAGGTGGTCAGCGGCACCATGGACCGGAACTCATCTATGCTCTTCGGCCTCCTATCCTTTAGAATCTTCTTTCCAAGAGGACTTGCGCACCAGAGTCCAATCTGCTCCTCCAAAAGCCTTCTCTGGATTTTCATATAGGATTCCAGGTCCAGGTCCAAAAAACCGCAGTATTCCTGCCATATCCTGTCATATTCCTGATTGGTCAGCTTTTCCTCAAATGTCATTCCAGTTCACCGCCTTTTCCACAGTCTGGGTAGTAAAAATGGTACTTGTTCCTGGTAATCCCTGTAGTCGCAAAATTCCTCTACAAATATAAGCCTGTCCTGATACCAGGCATACAGAAGGTTCAAAAAAGAAAGGCACAGACCGAGCATCACCCGGTCCGGATTCCCTGTGGACAGGCCCATACAGAAAAAACAGCCAAAAAACCACCATATGCCCGGATGACGGCACCAGCCATACATACCTGAGCGGCAGACCTTGTGCCGGTCCGCCTCCTGGCAATAAGTACTGTCAAAGGGCAGCGCAAAATACAGCGTATAAATCAGCATCGCCAGAAAAAACGCGCCCGGAAGGAGCCAGACTGGCTGTCCCTTAACCCCTGAGGAAACACAAGAATACACCATTCTTCCTCCCACCACAGCCAGCAGCAGGTTGCCTGCCGCAAAAAGCGGGGCGAAGCCATTTTTTTTCAAAAAAACCCGATTCCAGTCATATAGGAAAAACATCCCAAAAGCCCCTAATCCAAAGCCCCAGTCCAACATCTATATCCCCCCTGCCCAATATATAAAAGGGAGCCCGCTCTCTTTATGACTCCAGACCCCCAACCATATCCAAAATAAATCCTCCCATCTGTTCTCAACCTTGGGAAATTATGTAAAAAGTACCATGTAAATAGTAACTATTTGCCGAATAGTATAAATTCTATCATAAATATGTCGAAAAAGGAAGGGATTTGCCCGGATATTATTTATTCTTTCTTATAAATAATTAGGTTATTTTGTAATCATATTAAATTTATTGTTTTTTAGGTACAATTATCCTCCCCTCGCCTGTTTAAGGATACTCCGGCCGGGATGATTATTAATCCAGATATTTACAAGGGTACAAAGAATTGAGCCGTCAATTCTCATGTGGCCATGGCAGAAAAAAAGGGACAGTCCAGGCTATCCCTTAAAATTCCTACCATATAAAATTCCTACCACATAAAATCCATATCCGTTGTAAATTCCCTGCCGCAATATGGGCAAGTGACACGGGCCACTGGCTCCTCTGCCCCGTTTACAGTTTCATACGTATACACCAATGCGGCACAAAAAGAAAAAAGCCCGGTAAATACCAGGCTATCCACAAGCTGCTGACGGGAATCGGACCCGTGACCTCCGCACTACCAATGCGACGCTCTACCGACTGAGCCACAGCAGCTTATTCTGTTTTGGTACGCTCTCGCGGACCTTGTATATATTATCATGACCACATGGTTTTGTCAACAATAATTTTCAATTTTTTCTTCCATTCTATCCCCGCTCATTCAAACCGCTGCCCCCTCAAGCCTCCCAGGCAATTGTGAGCAGCGGTATGTGAGCCGGCTTTCTCAAAGCATCTGAAAATAAGCATCCTAAAATCAATCCTATTCCAAATATCAGAAAATCCCGTCATACCCTTCCCGCAGCGTATCACAGGAACGCCCCAGCTTCTCCAGCTCCTCCGGTGTCAGGGACAGCGGCAGGACTCTCTGTACTCCGTTCTGGTTTATGATGCAGGGAACGCCTGCAAACACGTCCATCTGGCCGTACTCCCCCCGCAGCATGGCGGATACGGTAAGTACACTGTGCTCATCCCCCAGGATGGCCTTGGTTATTCTGGTAAGGGCCATTCCAATACCATAATAGGTGGCATTCTTGGCCTCTATGATTTTGTAGGCGGCAGTGCGGACCTCCTCCTCAATGTCATCAAACCGCTGCCTGCACACCGCTTCCCCGTTTTCCCCGCACAGCTCCAGAATGGGCTTGGTGGCCAGCAGCGCCTGGCTCCACGGCACGAACTCGCTGTCCCCATGCTCTCCCATGACATAGGCGTGGACATTTCTCGGGTCCGCCTTCAGATAATCGCCTAACAGGTACCTGAGTCTGGCTGTGTCCAGGGCTGTTCCTGTTCCCATCACCCGTCTTGGATTAAAGCCCGACAGGGTACAGGTTATCCTGGTCATGATGTCAACCGGATTGGTTGCCACCAGAAACAGGCCATTGAATCCCGATGAGGTAACCGGCTCAATGATGGATCGGAACACCTCGGCATTCCTTTTCAGAAGGTCCAGGCGGGTTTCACCTTGTTTCTGCGCCACGCCGGCACAGATGACCACGATATCCGCATCCCTGCAGTCATCGTACTCCCCTGCGTATATTGTCATGCTGGAATTGGCAAATGCCAGGCCATGGTTTAAATCCATTGCCTCCCCCTCGGCCCTCTTCTTGTTCACATCAATGAGCACCAGCTCATCGCACACCGACTGATTCAGAAGACAGTAGGCATAGCTCATGCCCACCATTCCAGTTCCTACGATTACCACTTTTCTCTTATCTGCTCTCATGTTCTGCTCCTTTCCTGCCGTCCCGGTCTGTTGTTCATATCCTTAGTATAACTGGAAAACCCGCGTCTTATTCCGGCAGGATTTACAGCTGGTCTTTCCGGGACCTGCGGCGGTTTTTGCGGTTATCTGGCCAGTTTCTTTTCCATGAGCTCGCTGTTGCTGCTGTAAGCCGCCGCATTTTCACGGGAAATCACTCCGTCACGGTATAGTTTAATAAGGCTGTTATCCATGGATACCATACCTTCCTCCTGGGAGGTGGCAATGACTCCGTCTATCTGGTGAATCTTGGATTCACGTATCATATTGCGGATTGCATTGTTTAAAAACATGATTTCAAATGCCGGCTGCACCCCGCCGTCCACAGTGGGTATGAGCTGCTGGGATATGACCGCATCCAGCACCATGGCCAGCTGGGTCCTTATCTGCTGCTGCTGATTTGGCGGAAATGCATCGATGACACGGTCGATGGTATTGGCCGCCCCCACGGTGTGAAGGGTGGAGAGAATCAGATGGCCTGTCTCCGCTGCTGTCATGGCTATGCTGATAGTCTCATAATCTCTCATTTCTCCTAACAGGATGACATCCGGCGCCTGGCGCAGGGATGCCCTCAGGCCAGTAACGTAGCTGTCCGTATCCGTAACAATCTCTCTCTGGGTCACCACGCTCTGTTTATGCCTGTGCAGGTATTCAATGGGGTCCTCCAGTGTGATGACATGGGCATTTCTGGTGCTGTTGATTTCATCAATAATACAAGCCAGGGTCGTGCTTTTGCCGCTGCCTGCCGGTCCGGTCACCAGTACCATTCCCTTGGTAAGCCTGGATACGCCGATGATACTGTCCGGCAGATGAAGTTGTCCGGCATCCGGCAGTTCAAAACGCACCACACGGATGATTCCCGCCAGGGATCCTCTCTGGCGGAACACACTGGCCCTGAAACGCGACACTCCAGGGATGGCAAAGGAGAAATCATCATCTCCGTGGGACTGGACCTTATCCATGTCCCGGTTCTTTGCCAGGCCGTATATCTCGGTAATCATCTTATCCATCTCGTCGGGCATGATCCGGTTATCACCCTGATAGATAATCCGGCCGCCAATCTTATAGGAGAAGGGCATGCCTGGAATAAGAAATATGTCAGCCGCATTCTGCTCCACGGCCGATGTAAGCAATTCCATCACATTCATCTGTTTTGCTCCTTTTGCCTCTGTTTTATTCCTGGAATGGGGCTGCTCCGCCCCACACAGGCATTGAATTATCTATTTCATACTCATCACTGGCATATACATACCATGATTTTATATCGTAATGTTTTTCACCGCACATGAGAACCAGCTCAATGCGCAGGGACTGTCCCCTGTCCATGGGGATGTCCGTGGAAATAAGACCGCTCTCCCTGTCGTAAAGCTCTCCCAGCCTGTCCTTGATATCCAGGCTGCACTGGGTGGAATCCTTTTCCTCCCCCATTTCCTCTGTCAGGACCTGGTCCACTTCCTTAAGCCACTGCTGCCCCCTGCTGTCCGCCTCATAATATGCCCGGACCGCCTCCCCGTTTCGCCCGGCCAGCTTTAAATCGCCCTGGGCGCTGCTTATGGACAGCAGTCCAAAGGTAGCCATGCACAGAACGATGAAAATAAGAATCAGGGACGACGCCCCTATATTCACTTTATTCCTGGATGCCTCTCCTGCCATCTGCCTTTCCTTTCCGTGTTTCATTTTCCCGAACCTTGCCGGCGGCTGAATATTCCTGAATCTTAAGCCCTGCCGCCGGCTGCATGTAAAACTGCGCGCAGCGGGGCCTGCATTCTCTTAGGGCTGCGCATAGGTCTCTGTCTGCAAACGGTACAGCAGCTTTCCCTTGTCAGATCCTCTGGCATAGCGCATGATAAGTATGTCCGCCCGCTTCATTTTATCCACAGTTCCGGTGTATATGATGCCCAAAAAGGACGGTTCGTTGTCAGGTTCGGTCTCCTCCCAGCTGTTGTTCCAGTACATGGTATGTATACCTACGTAGCCTTCACTCTGTATCAGCTCCTGGTTCCATTCAGCCTGTTCCCGGTTTTCCCCGTCAGCATCTGCCAGGTGTTCCCATATATTACGGTCCGGAAGCATCTCCGGCCACCTAAGAGACTGCCCCGCCTTCAGCTCTTCTGCCAGGCTCTGCGCCTTTAACACCGCCTGATTTATGTCCCGGGCATCCTTGCTTATGTTGTCAGCCTTCACGAACACCAGAACACAGATACTGGCGCAGATGATAAAGAAACCCACCACCACCAGCATTTCCATTAAAAATGGCCCTGAACCGGACCCGCTTTTCCTATTCATCCGTCTCAAGTCCTCCGCTCCGCAGGGAAAGTTCCAGGCTTCCGCCGCCCTCTCCCACGGTCTCTATATGCAGCAGCCTGCCTTCCCTGGAAAGCTTCAGGCCCCGGCATTCCAGAATCTCCAGACCGTCCGCAAGCCCTAAACCGCTGGATGTGTCTGTGAACAATTCCCGGATGCTCCCATCGTCCCAGTAAATCCATGTGACGTATTCTGATTCCCCGATTTCCTGTTTCATCTCCAGCACCTGGGTTCCATCCACATCCACCACATTTACCATCCCGGCCCGGTCACCCTGGCGCACCTTGTTGGCAATGTAGCTCAGAGCTGTGCTGCCTGTATAATTGGCGTCGCTGCGCACATTGATATTTTCATATACCCGGCTGCCAATCAGCACTGTGAAAAGGGCACACAGCACAAATACCAGAAATAACAGCATGGTAAAAAGCACGCTAACGGCATTTCCCTTCTTGTCTGTCTTCCGATTCATAACTGTATGCCCCCTACTCGTCTATGGGTATGATGGTGATTTCCGGCATCACATTGGATGCAAAACCATCGTAAAACACATTGTATTTCTTCCTGTTAATCTGGATCGCGTAATTCTCCTCCAGATATCCCACGCTGGGAGGATAACGGCCCTCAATGGCATAGCACTGGACCGAAGCCCTTGCCACTGCCTTCCTGAGAGTCTCCTCCTCCCTTGCGCCTGTCCTCCCTGAAAAATTCAGCACAGCCGCCGCAAATACCGCCACCACGGCCGCCATGGCTGTCAGGGACAGAATGTAACCCAGCGTCTGGTTCTTCTCTTTTTTCTGGGACTTAACCTTCATCTGCTGCCTCCTAACTGTTATCCGATAGCGGACAATACGCCCACCAGTGGAAGCATGACGGACAGAAGGACAAGTCCCACTGATATGGCCAGAACTGCCACTATAGTCGGCTCAAACCTGGCAATCATATCGTCGATGGCGGTATCGGCCATCTCCTCATAATCCTGGGATATCTCGTCCATAACGCTGTCCAGATGGCCGCTTCTGGTTCCTACTTTAATCATCTGCACATAAAAACCGGAAAACAGGCCGGTATCCTTCATGGCCTGGTAATAGCTCTCACCCGTCTGAAGCTGCTCCGAGCATTTTCCGATGCGGACCGCCACGCTTTCGTTCTCAACCAGCTCCTTTGCCAGGTCCATGCCCTTTTCCAGCTCCATACCGCTCTTTAAGGTCAGGGCCAGTACTGAGGTAAACCGGCGGTTAGCCACTGCCAGGGCAATCTTGCTGCGGCCCTTCACGAAACTCACAAAACGCTCCACCAAAGCAAAACGTTTGCCGAATTTGGAGGCTGTCCAGATCCCGCATAACACCAGGGCCAGCACAGCCCCCACAATAAGGGCGCCGCCGCTTAACCAGCCTCCCAGCCTCATGGCCGAGGCTGCCACAGGAGGCATCCGCGCCCCCAGCTGCTCGTATACCTTGTTGAACACAGGCATGACCTTGGAAAACAGCACAAAGAGGACCACCAAAAGCATTACCACCATCATCACAGGATATGTGACCGCATTCTTTATGGCCCGCAGGAGCCGGTATTCCTTCTCATAATAATCGGACAGCGATTTCATCATCTGGTCCATGGTTCCTGTCTGCTGGCCCAGCTTGGCCATACGCACCACATAAGCCGGGAAAACGCCCGTATCCTCCATAACCTTGAAGAAGGGGTCCCCCAGCTCCACGCCCTCTGCCATGTACAAAAGCATATCCTTCTCGCTCTGCGCGGCCGCGTCCTCAGCCATAATGGCCAGCCCTTCCTCCAGCGGAACAGCCGCTTCCAACAGCAGGGATATCTGCAGACAGAAGGCCGACAGCTCCTCATAGGAATACCGGTAATAAGCCTCTCCCTTTTTCGCCATCTCTTTTGCCTCCCCTTAATAGCTGTATTTTGCCCTGTAGTTAGAGCCGTTTCCAATGTACTGCATGATTTCCTGACTCTGTCCGCTGGAGGACGCAAACGTGGGGTCCATCAGCTTCCAGCTGTTGCCATCAAAATAGATGATATTATCAACCCATCCCTGGCCTTCCAGATATACATTAATCCACGCGTGATACAGATTCCCCGTATAACCCACTACCAGCTTGGTGGGAATGTCCTGGGACCTGAGCATGGCTGTCATGAGAGCCGCATAGTCAAAACAGATACCCTTTTTCTGCGCCAGAACCACATCCACATTGGGCAGATAGCCGGACTGGACCGAACTTGCCTTGGCCGTATCATAGGTAACGTTGTTGATTACATAATTATAAACATTTGACACCACGCCCAGCTGGTCCGTTGCGCTGGCAGCCACGGACGCGCCTGTCTGCACCGCGGCGCTGGCCGCATTAAAATTCACATACTGGTTGGGGTAAAGGAAGGGTCCGAACTGATTGGTTATGCTGGCATTTACATTCTGGCTGAACGCCTGGGAATACTGGTTTCCCTGGATATTTTCAAACACCTTCACCGAATAGCTGCCGCTGCCCTCAGACAGAGGGAACACCTCGTATACGCCGCTGCTGCTTAAATCATATGTATATGTCTCGGAACCGCTTTTTGTAATCTGAACCTTAATCTTGCCAACGCTTCCCGTATACTTTACCATGATATAGCCCTCTGACACATTGGATGCATCCAGAGTGGCCTTCTCGTTGCTGTATGCAGTGACCCCGGAAGCAATGGGAGTCAGTACATGGCTTCCGGCAGGCTTTGTGTAAGCCAGGGCCGTCGCCGGTGCCTGGATGCTGCTGACGGCAAAAAAGGCCGCTGCCGCTGCCGCCGCAAACTTTACAACAGGTTTATATGCTGTCTTCATAACATTATCACTCCTTTATCTCTAAAAGGACTACATCTCCAGGCGCTGCCTTACAATCTCATAGGCCAGCACGCCTGCCGCAACTGACGCGTTCAGGGAATCAATATCTCCCTTCATGGGAATGGAAGCAACCATATCGCAGTGCTCGCGCACAAGCTTTCCGACCCCCTCTCCTTCATTTCCCACCACAAGTCCGATGGAACCTTTCAGGTTCATCTTATACATGAGTTCTCCGCCCATGTCGGCACAGACAAACCACATGCCCTTTTTCTTCAAATCTTCCATGGTAGCCGTCAGATTTGTGACCTTTGCCACCGGCGTGTAGTTTAAGGCTCCTGCCGATGTCTTTGCCACGGTGGCTGTCAGCCCCGCGGCGCGGCGTTTGGGAATAATGACGCCATGGGCCCCTGCCAGGTTGGCCGTACGGATGATGGCTCCCAGATTGTGGGGATCCTCTATGCCGTCCAGCAGTATGAGGAAGGGCGGCTCTCCCTTTTCCTCTGCCGCCTTCAGCATATCTTCCACCTCGGCGTACTCATAGGCCGCAGCATAGGCAATAACACCCTGATGCTTTCCTGTCTCGGATATCTGGTCCAGCCTCTCCCTTGGCACGTAGTTAATGATGGTATCGTATTTCCTGGCTTCCCTCAGGATGGTGCGCACCGGACCGTCCTGACAGCCGTCCAGGACGAACAGCTTGTCAATGGTCCTGCCGGACCGGAATGCCTCCAGCACGGCATTGCGCCCCTCTATGGTCAGTTCTTCGTATCTCATGTCTTATCTCCTTCCGGGTCCGGCATCCTGCCCAGCTTCTCAAGTCCCTGGCTTATCAGATATACCAGCCTGTTGTATTCCTGTCTCAGGAACAGCCACCCTACCAGGGCTTCCATCCCTGTAGCCATGCGGTAATCAATGACAGACGCGTTCTTGGCTGTTGTGGCTGATTTTGCGTTGCGTCCCCGCTTGAACACAGCGTGCTCCTCCCGGGTAAGCATGTTCTCAATGGCCTTTATGAGCTCTGCCTGCGTACCGGCCTTTACAAGCTCCGAGCTCTGCCTGTGCATTTTATTTACCTGCATGCTTCCCCGGTTTATCACCTTGGTGCGTATGATGACCTCATACACCGAATCTCCAATATAGGCCAGAACCAGTGGCGAGTAAGAATTCTCATCCACTGGTTCAAGCCTCATGCACTGTCTATAATATGTGAGAAATTCCTGAATGGTTACGCTCTCTTCCACTTTACGCCCTCTCTGGTATCCTCTAATATAATTCCCATATCCAGAAGCTTTCCGCGGATTTCATCCGCCAGCGCAAAGTTCTTCTCTTTCCTGGCCTGCTGTCTGGCTTCAATCATCTCTTCGATCTCGCTGTCCAGCACTTCTTCCTTCTTCTCCGTGATAATGCCCAGTACATCGCAAAGTTCTTCTATCATTGTCTTCATATAAGATACGAATTCCCTGGTACTGGATTCATCTGCCGTGGTATTAGCCAGCTTCACCAGTTCAAATATGGCTGAAATGGCGTCCGCGGTGTTGAAGTCATCATCCATGGCCTCCTCGTACTTGCCCCGAAGCTTATCTGCCTCTTCCATATTTCCCTGCTCCCCGGCTGTCCTGGGGCTGTCTGATGCCTTTGCCTCCAGGTCCCTTAACTTCTCCACACAGGTCAGTATACGCTCCAGACCATTCTTGGAAGCCTCCATCAGGTCTGCGCTGAAGTTAAGGGGACTGCGGTAATGGGCGCTGAGCATGAAGAAACGCAGCACCTGCAAGTCGTATTTTTCACTGATTTCCCTTACTGTAAAGAAATTCCCAAGGGATTTGGACATTTTCTTATTGTCAATATTCAGGAACCCGTTGTGCATCCAGTATGTTGCAAAGTTCTTGTCGTTGGCGCACTCACTCTGGGCAATCTCGTTCTCATGATGCGGGAATATCAAATCCTCGCCGCCGGCGTGAATATCAATCTGCTCGCCTAGGTAGCGTTTGGACATAACGGAGCACTCAATATGCCAGCCCGGACGTCCGTCGCACCACGGCGACTCCCAGAAAGGCTCTCCTTCCTTCTTAGGCTTCCAGAGCACGAAATCATTGGGGTCTTCCTTGCCCTCCTCGCCGGTGACCTTGATTTCACGGAACCCGGACTGAAGCTCATCCAGGTTCTTATGGGACAGCTTTCCGTATTCCTTAAAAGAACCGGTCCTGAAGTACACGGTCCCGTCCCCTGCCACATAGGCGTGATTTTTGTCGATAAGGGTCTGTATCATCTCCAGCATGCCGCAGATTTCCTGGGTTGCCTGGGGATGGACGGTAGCAGGCTTTACATTCATGGCTGCCATGTCCTTTTTGCACTCCTCAATGTACCGGCGTGACACTGTATCCGCGTCCACACCCTCCTCGATTGCCTTTTTGATGATTTTGTCATCCACATCCGTGAAGTTGGACACGTAGCGCACGTCGTATCCCTTATACTCAAAATACCTGCGAACCGTGTCAAATACAATCATGGGCCTGGCGTTTCCTATATGGATGAAATTATACACCGTGGGACCGCAGACGTACATCTTGACCTCTCCCGGGGTCAGCGGAACAAATTCCTCTTTTCTTCTGCTCAGTGTGTTAAATATCTTCATACTCTTATTCTCCTCAAATGAATCTCCTGCGGCATGTCTGGAGCATGCCAGGTCAGCTGTGTCAGAACGTGTTTTATCCTGTTTTATTCTACATTCGCACGGCTGCAGCCAGGGCAGCCTCCACAGCCGCCTTCCATTATCTTACTATCATAGCAGTAATCTGCTGTTTCCGTCAATAAGGTAATTGCCTGAGAAGAAATTCCTTCCCCGGTTCCCGTAAATCCAAGTCCTTCCTCTGTAGTGGCCTTGACGCTTACCCTGGACACATCCAGGCGGAGGGCGTCTGCTATGTTAGCCGCCATCCGGGGCCTGTATGGGGCCAGCTTGGGACGCTGGGCTATGATGGTGGCGTCTATATTCTCAACCACGTAGCCTTTCCCGTCCAGAAGTTCTCCTACCTTCCTTAACAGTTCTATGCTGGAAATACCTTTATATGCCGGGTCCGTGTCCGGGAAATGCTGTCCGATGTCTCCCAGGGCAGCAGCCCCCAACAGGGCATCCATCACCGCGTGGACCAGAACATCCGCGTCGGAATGGCCCAGAAGGCCCTTTTCATATGGGATATTGACGCCGCCTAAGATTAGATCGCGGCCTTGTACTAATTTGTGAACATCGTATCCTTGTCCGATTCTCATAGTGTCTCCTTCCGTGTTCATCGCGATACCGTTTCCCCCGCCATGTGCACCGTGATTACATTACTCCGCCATGTGCACCGTGATTGCGCTGCGCTCCATCACGGTGTCGGGCTTCGCCCTATAAAATAAGCCATAAGGAAATCTTCTTTTGTGCGAGCACAACGAAGATTTCCTTCTGTCTTATTTTGCATGGCTCATTGCCTGCGTCATATCATCATCCTTACCTTCCTGGCTATGCAGCTGGCTTGGATGTCTGTCTGGAAGCCGCAGCTCTCGCCGTCTGCATGGACGGGCAGCGCTGCTTCTGTGTGGATGGATACTTCTCTGCATTCGTAGGTTCTGACACCTTTGGGCCGCCGCCTTCCTATGAGGGCTGACAGCAGAACGGGTATCAGCTTTATCCTGGTGCTGTGGCTCATGACGCAGATGTTTAATTTTCCGTCGCTTCCGTCTGCCCTGGGGGCAAAGAGGAAGCCGCCGCCCTCTGAGGGCTGTATGTGACAGGATATGAAAAGAATGTTGTTGAACTCTACCTTTTTTATCCCGTCTAATAAAATATATCCTTTGCTGGATTTACATTTAAAAAACTGGTGTATGCCTATGAGTATATAAGAAAGTTTCCCCATACCGAAACGATTTAAACGCTGACGGCATCTGGAAGACAGGGCATCCTGACAGACGGCCGCGTCAAATCCGATTCCGGCGCTGACCAGGAACCGTCGGTGGGATACCTCCTGATTTCCATAGGTAAGGACTCCGTAATCAATCATGGTGAAATGCCGGGGGGCCCGCTGTTTCTTAAGACACTTTATGGTGCGTCCGGGCATGCGGAGACTCCTGGCCAGGCCGCTGCCGGAACCGGCCGGGATATAACCCAGACTTAAAGGCCCATGGAAAGACACACCGTCCAGAACCTCGTTCATGGTCCCCTCCCCGCCCACGGCGATGATATATCTGGGCTCATCATGACTGTCTGTCAGCCGCCTTGCCGCGGTTCTTGCGTCCCCAATGCCTTCTGTCAGGAAAACTTCGTATTCAATATTATGACTGTCCATATAACGGGCTATGGCTTTCCAGATTCTGAGACCCTTGCCGGAGCCTGCTTTGGGATTTACAATGAAGTTATACATGAAGGATTCAGGTCGTCCTTTCTAATATTTTACTCTGCCTTAAATTATAGCATAATACCCTATAAAACACTAAGAAAATTTCTATAAAAAAAGTTGTAAAAAAAGTCTTGACAATTACCACAATTTATCATATACTGTACAGGCAGTCGCGAGTGAGACACAAACGGCGGCAGGGTACGGGGTCTTAGCTCAGCTGGGAGAGCATCTGCCTTACAAGCAGAGGGTCACAGGTTCGAGCCCTGTAGGCCCCACTATCTACCAAACTTAATATGGCGGAATAGCTCAGTTGGCTAGAGCACACGGTTCATACCCGTGGTGTCGAGAGTTCAAATCTCCCTTCCGCTACTCGAGAAGCTTTGGATTATCAAGGCTTCTTTTATTTTGTCGCCGGGTTTTGCCCGCCAGGGCGTTTTACCCGTCTGAAATCTGTCAGGGAGGACATGAGCATCATGGAAAAGGAACAAATTTTTCAGAGAAACGCGGGATTTTTCGCATTTTTTCTAAGCGGCATATGTGCCATCAGCAGCGGTGTGGTCGTAAGCATTCTGCAGGAAATCTACGGCTTTGCATATGGCATGACAGGGACACTGCTGTCCCTTATGAGCATAGGCAATCTGCTGGCCGGCTTTGCCTCAGGCATGCTGCCCGCAAAAATCGGCACCAAGAAAACAGTGGTGCTCCTGACAGCAGGCTATGGGGCCGGATATATGATCATGGGTTTTTCCGGATGGATGCTGGTTCTCATGCTGGGATTTTTCATGGTCGGCGTTGCTAAAGGAAGCACCATCAATACCTGTACCATACTGGTGGCCGATAACTCCGGCGATCGTACAAAGGGCATGAACATCATGCACGGCTGCTACGCCCTGGGCGCGCTTTTGTGTCCATTCTTCATCGCCGCCGCCATGAAAGCAGGAAATACCGTCCCCATGCTGGTGTTAGCAGCCTGCGGTTTCCTGCTGTGGCTGACCTTCTGTGTGACTCCCGCCGAAACAAAGGCCATGAAAAAGGACTGGAATATAGATAAAAGCTTCCTTAAAAGCAGAAAATTCTGGATGCTCACCGGTCTTCTGTTCTGCCAGAACGCGGCGGAAACCAGCGTAACCGGCTGGATGGTTACATATTTTAAGGGAAACGGCATCATATCAGGATCTCTCAGCCCCTACACCGTAACCGTGATGTGGGGAGCCACGCTGATTGCCCGCCTGCTCATAGCATTTGTAATCCCTATCAAAAACAGCTATTCCGCCATGATTAAAATGGGCATTGGCTGCATCATCTTCTACATGGGCCTGATGATGGCCAGTACCCAGACCACTGCCATTCTCCTGCTGTTCGCCTTTGCCTTTGCCATGGCCGGCATGAATCCCACTGCCGTGGCCAGCGCGGGCCGTATGACCAGCGCGGCCAGCATGGGAATTATGCTTCCAGCTGCCAGCAGCGGCGCCATCATCATGCCCTGGATAATCGGCATAGTGTCTGAATATGCTGGCATTGAAATCGGAATGGCTTCCAATATCATTCCCTGCGCAGGCATGCTGTTATTCAGCGCAGCTGTAAAACGGTTGAAAGAATAGGAGCTGTAAATCCATGCTCCGCGATAAGGACATACGGGAGCCTCTCTTTGATTTCCTAGAGGAAATGTGCGGAAAAATACGTATTCTGGAAGAAAAACAGATAGGAAAATCCAGAGCGGATATCGTCATGGTCCTGCCGGAGCTGGCCCATATCCAGGAACTGAATGAAATGCCTAAATATAAGGAAAAGAGCAAACAATTCGTCATTGATAAAATCGCAGAAAGGATACCTGAGGATACACTCTCAAAGCAGATAAGCAATGCCCTGTTTGAACGGGATTATAATGAAATTGAACATGTAATACAGGAATTCAAAAAGACCCGGACCGTTACTACAAGGAAACGGCGCGCCGGGCCCATCCGAAAAGGCAGGCGTCCATGACACGCCTGCCTTTTTCTATTCCGCCTTACCATCCAGATAATCCAGTATCTCCTGGGCATTGGTATCCGGCTTTACCTTTTCAAATACCTTCTCGATGACGCCATTCTCATCTATTACATAGGTGCTTCTCACCACTCCCATAGAAACCTTGCCGTAAAGCTTTTTCTCCTTCCACACATCGTATGCCTGAATGGCAGTAAGCTCCGGGTCGGACAGGAGGATGAAGGGAAGCTCATGCTTGGCGGCGAAGTTGGCATGGGACTTCTCACTGTCCCTGCTCACGCCTATGACCTCCACGTTCCTCTGTTTAAATCCAATGTACGCGCCTGCGAAGGCGCATGCCTCCCTGGTGCATCCGGGTGTGTTGTCCTTTGGATAAAAATACAAAACCACCTTCCTGCCAAGAAAAGAGGATAAGCCCACTTCCTTTCCGTCCTTATCTTTTAATGTGAAATCCGGCGCTTTTATTCCTGTACTTAACATGTCTCTTTTCCTCCTTAAGCAATTGGCCAGGTTCGCTGAACGCGCGCTGGCCTATGAGATTATATTATTGCAGGTATCAATGCTTGTCAAGGAGTCCTCTAGAGCGTGCCGATGGCGGGAATGAATTTTCAAATACGCTCTAGCGCATTTTAACTTCCTTAAATCTGCGGGCAAACACTTCAGCCTTTGTTTCCTGACAGGGGCCGTGATGGCCAGAGACACAGCCAGAATACAGAGCAGAATCAGCAGGTTGCGCGGCCCACCTGCAGGTAGCCCTCACCGCTGTAGATATTTTTCAGCACAATCTGGCTGGTGGCCTTGCTCTGCCCCAGCTGTGTCATGTAGGAAACCTTATCATTTTTCTTATTATTAAAAATAAAGCTCCTTGCACGGAATGATAACTGTTTCACGCCCTTTCCCCCCTGTGACCATATTTTTTTCTATCATATCATGGATATCTTGGGATTACAAATCCCCAGGCAGGCTATGATGTCCTGTCATTTGGGCAAAAAACGCGGTCCTGGCTTATGGCCAGAACCGCGTCCTGTTGTTTGTACAATTAACCATATAAAAGCCCGCTGCGCAACGTCCTCCCTATGGCCTGACAGCCGTCCCGTCAGGCAGTCTTGCAAACAGCCAGCTGTGGTCCATATCCACTGCCGGATATTTTGCGGCTTCCTTCTCATCAAAGCCAACACCAATACCTGGTGTGTCGTCCACATATGCGTACCCATCCCTGATTTTCGGGCAGCCCGGGAATATAGCCTCTTCCTCCTGAGTAAAACCGGAGAATTCCTGGATACCAAAGTTATGGCTGTTCAGGTCCAGATGCATCTGCGCGCACATTCCTATCGGCGACAGGTCATTGGGGCCGTGCCATGCGGTCCGCACGCCGTATGCATCGCAGAAATGGGCCAGCTTTACGGCAGGGGTCACGCCTCCGATATCGCTTAAATGCACCCTTATGAAATCAATCCACTGGTTCTGGATAATGGTTTTCCACTCAGCCGGATTGGTAAACAGTTCTCCCATGGCAAAGGGCACGGCTGTCTGCTCCCTCAGATACTTATAATACCCCACCTGGTCAGGGGCCAGAGAGTCCTCCAGGAAAAACAGTTTAAAGGGCTCCAGCTCCTTTGTAAAAGCAAGGGTATCTGCCAGAGAAAGCCGCTCATGAACATCGTGCATGACCTCAAGCTCCCATCCAAAATCCTTTCTTACCTGCTCAAACAGCCGGATTACACTGTCCATATACATTTTCGGATGGAAATACGCGCCTTCCGGCGCTCCCTCCGGCTTTACCATCTGCTGGCGCTTGCCATCGAAGTTCCCGCCGTAGGTTCCCATGTGACAGCGGATGTGCCGGTATCCTTCCTCAATATATTGACTGATACACTCCTTTACCTCTTCCAGGCATCCTCCGTCCGCATGGCGGTAAACCGTCACACCTTCCCTGGCTTTTCCGCCGAGCAAGCTGTAAAGCGGCATGCCGGCCAGCTTTCCCTTGATGTCCCACAGGGCCTCATCCACTCCCGATATGGCATTATTGAGGATTGGGCCATTGCGCCAATAGGAGCTTCCCATCATGGTCTGCCAGATATCTTCTATATTATGTACGCTCCTGCCCTTTAACATAGGGCAGAGATATTCCTCGATGGCTGTAACCACAGCCTTATGCCTCCATGTAAAGGTGGCGCATCCATATCCGAAGAGTTCTGGTTCCGATGTCTCTGCCTTTACAATGACCAGATTAATTCCCCTTGGCGCTGTCACAAATACTTTTATATCGCGAATCGTTATGTTATCCATGTTCTAATTCTCCTGTTTTTTATAATTACCCCCGTACTATGTAACCTCGGCCAATACAGTATCAGCTCTTAACTGCCCCGCCTGTCATGCCTGCAATGAAATACTTCTGGAAACAGATGAAGAGAACCACCAGCGGCAGGCTGGATACGGTGGAAGCGGCCATCAGGTCATTCCATTTAATCTGGTACAAATCTGGTCACCCCGTAACCGGCCAGACACGCACATGTTATACAGATAATCATGGCAAAGATACATGTTACCAGGCTGTTGAGGGTCATTCTTCCGAAATTGTAGGTAGTGAAGAATTTGCGGAAGGACTCCAGGCTGATTGGATCCGGTATCCACTGGGGCTTAGGTGAGTAGGTCTGGGCCTCTGTCTTAAAGGCAGTGGAAATCATCCAGAGAACAGGCACCAACACCATAAGGGCCAGCAGGATCAGGATCACATAACAAAGTATTTGTTCCATTCTGCGTTTCGACTTCATTTTATTCATCCTTCAGCACCACCTTATACACAGAGTTTATGAGATAACAGATAATGAAAACCAGGATTCCCCATGCAGCTCCTTTACCGAATCTCAGGTCGTTGAAAGCGGTTCCGTATATACTCAGGCTGATCAGGTTCGTGGCTGTGCCCGGCCCGCCGGCTGTCATGGTAAAGACCTGGGTGTACTGCTTGAACCACCACACGCTGTCCAGGATAATCACCGTTGTCAGGATAGGCTTTAGGGAAGGCAGGGTGATGTAGCGGAAGCTGTCCCACTTATTTGCCCCGTCAATCACCGCCGCCTCATACAGGTCTTTGGAAATGCTCTGGAGTCCGGCCAGTATCATGGTCATGACCAGTGGAAATCCCTTCCATATACAAGTGAACACCACGGACGGAAACGCCAGCTCCTTGCTGCCCAGCCAGGATATGTTGGCTGAAATGATTCCCAGCGACTTCAGCATATCGTTTAAGACGCCGTACATGGGATTCATGATCCAGGTAAACAAAAGGGCTATGACAGCTTCCGGGAAAAGCCATGGGAGCATGAAAATGACCCTGAATACAGTCCTTCCCCTGAACTCCCTGTTTAACAAGGTGGCCAGGATAAAACCCAGAATAAAATGCCCGATTACCACTAATATCATGAACTCAAACGTGAGCAGCACCGATTTATAGAAGGACGGGTCTGTAAACGCCTCTATATAGTATTTGAAGCCTACGAATTTCCACTTAGTCACCAGGTTAGTATTGAAGAAGCTGATATAAAAGCCATAGGCCATGGGATATATAATAAGGGCTGCCAGCATGAATACAATGGGGAATGCAAATAAGTATCCGTCATTCTGGTATTTAATTTTACCCGTGGTTCCTTTTGTTTTTACCTTAGACATGATATCATGACCCTTTCTTTGCCAGTATTAATTGTAATCCTCCAGAAGCTGGCCAAGATCCTTTACCAGCTGTTCCACTGCCTGGCCGTTTGTTTTCTCGTTGCTGAATACAGCCGCATAGGCATCGCCCAGGGCACTCTTAAGTCCGCTGATTCCCGCAAAAGCCAAGGTCGGACGGCAGCCATCCTCAATCTGCTTTAAGAAACCTGCGTAATCATCTCCTGTTATATAGGAGACCTTCTGTCCCTCGGTGGTGGACGGAATCTTGCCGCTGGACTCCCAGAACTTCATATCCTTATCGTGGGAGGTAAAGAATTCCAGGTATTTGGCGGCTGCTGCCTTCTGCGCGTCAGTTGACTTTGTAATGATGGCATATCCCTCCGCTCCCAGCATGGTGCCTGAGTACTCTCCCGGAAGCTTAAAGGAACCAAGCTTTCCTTTTAACTCAGGATTGTTGGCATAAGCAACGCCCAGGGCATTGGGCCCGGTAAGGAACATGCTGGTATAGCCCATGGCAAAATAATTTGCCGCCGTGGGATAATCCACCTCTGTGATACCAGTGGGAACCACGCCCTCCACATTGTTCATATCGGTCCACTTGGAAAATACGTCCACGAATGCCGGATCTGTGGTGATGTCTGTCTTCCACTCATCCGAGCCATCCTCCCGGTAAGCCAGCTCATATCCGCTGCTCCAGAGATAGGACATAAAACGGCTCTGTCCTGAAGAATTGTTGGAGCCTACCATGGAGAATCCCCACTGGTCCACCTGTCCGTCCCCGTCCGAATCCTTTGTCAGCGCCTTTGCGCAGTCCACAAATTCGTCCCATGTGGCAGGTACCTCGAGCCCCGCTTCCTCAAAACGGTCCATCCGGTAGATAACGGCCTGCGGCTGTACAGCAACCGGATAATAGGTCATCTGTCCGTCGATGGTGCAGGCATCCATAACTCCGTTTGCCAGGCCGTCAATGGCTTCCTTGTCCATCCAATTAGCAAGGTCCTCTGTCAAACCCAGATCATAGAGGGTGGGCACCTGGTCGGCGGATGTGAAGAACATGGTGGGAAGGTCATCCGGAGAGGTTGCCATGGCTGCCAGCTTTGTGTAAATATCGCCGGAGGCAATGGCCTGGATTTCCACCTTGATGTCCGGGTTTTCCTTCATGAATTCCTCTGCATACTGATATATGTACTGGCCATGGGGATCCTCAGGCGCATATCCGTCCATAACGGTTAAGGTAACATATTCGCCGGAGGCGGCCTGTGTATCCTTTTTCTCCGCCTCGGCCCCGCCATCGGCCTTTGTGTCTCCCGTCTTTGCATTCTCTGCCTTAGTATCTGCCGTGCCGGATGATGAACCCGCGCATCCTGTCACAAGGGATGCCGCCATTGCTACGGAAAGCATTGCTGATAAGAATCTTTTTTTCATGTCAGTTCCTCCATTTCATTGTTATGAATCTCTCATAATTACCGGCCGGTAATTGTTTGTTCCGATGTGAATATCATACAACAACTGTTCTGCTGAATGTGATTATTATTTAGTCAAAAATCACCATTTTTTTGTCCTGTGATAAAAATTTACATAAAAACAGCAGCTGGCATCCAAAAATCACCAGCTACTTTCTTCTGCTTTTCCTGCTTGTTTCCCACCATTCATGTACAGATTTACGGTATTGAAGGGGAGAAACATCCATGATTGATTTAAATTGCCTTAAAAATGTGTTTACACTGTCATAACCGCACCTCTCCGCTATCACTGCTACGCTATCACTATTATTTTCCAATAAGCTGGCAGCCTCGCAGACCCTTACCGTATTGATATACTTATTTAAGTTGTATCCGCAATACTTGGTGAAATCCTTGCTGATAGTTGACGGGTGAAGAAAAAATTTTTCACCCAGCATGTTCAGGTTCAGCTCTTCATTTTGAACCGGAAGGTCCGAAACAGAAGCACTGCTATCTGGGTAATGATGGTCCGCTGAATCTGGGTACGGAAGGGCTTATGTACTTCGCTCTCCTCCTTTAAGTAACACAGCATATCGATCAGATGTCCGAACACCGCCCGGTCCACATTTTTATAATTTTGGACAAACACCTCCGGCGATGGCGTGCCAAATACCTTCTGCAGGTCATGGTCCAATATGATACTTCTATAGTAGGTCGGTTTGACCGTGAAGCCATATCTCGAAAACGGCAGCCTGTCAATCCGCCTCAGATGGTGTTCCATGGCTCCTATGACCAGAATATCATAGGGCTCCACATGGTACTTCTTTCCTGAGATATAGTAGTCCGCAGCCCCGTCCTCCACCAGGAGAACCTCACTGGTATTATGGATGTGGTGCATCTCATTCTTCTCGTATTCACAGGTACGTGAAATATTATAATTATCCTCACAGATTGCCCGGAAATGGTCCGGCTCATAATAATCGTTAATCTTAATCTCCATGTGGTTAACTATAGCATACCTGTATCCATATGTCAAAAATACAGTCCCGGCCAATGAAGTCAGGCGGTTGGAGGTCTATCGCCCGCCCAAATATCCCATTCAAATTGACTCTTTCTTATACTAACACTCAGACAAAGGGCCGCATATCAAGATAACACCAAGATAATGCGGCCCTTCCCAATTCCTCTCACATACTCTTATATTTTTATAACCAAATACTCCCCTGTCAGACGCAGCACCGCATATCTTATCTTCCTCTATTCCTCCGCGTTCTTCTTAAGCATCCCCAGAATCACGCATCCGGCCGCTGCTCCCACAACCACCGCAGCCAAATACATAAAGGGATTTCCAATGGTGGGAAGGACGAAGATACCTCCATGGGGCGCCCTGAGGGTACAGCCAAATGCCATGGAAAGTCCTCCCGCAATAGCGGAACCGATGATACAGGAAGGAATCACGCGCAGCGGGTCCTGGGCCGCAAAGGGGATGGCTCCCTCTGTGATAAAGGACAGGCCCATCACATAGTTGACAATACCGGACTGACGCTCCTTTGCCGTAAATTTCTTCTTAAAGAAGGATGTGCACAGGGCAATGGCAATCGGAGGCACCATACCGCCTGCCATAACGGCTGCCATGACCTCAAAGTTGCCTTCCGCCAGCTGTGCGGTTCCAAACACATAAGCTGCCTTGTTAAACGGACCGCCCATGTCAATGGACATCATGCCGCCTAATACCATGCCCAGCACGATCCGGCTGACGCCGCCCATTCCGTTCAGGAAGTGGGTCAGACCGTCGTTAATCATACCCATATACGGGTTGACAAATGTGGTTACCACTGCTGCCAGGAAGATACCGATAACCGGATAGAGAAGCACCGGCTTGATGCCCTCCAGTGACTTTGGCAGTCTGGAGAAAAGCTTTCTTAAGCCCGCCACGATATATCCGCCTACAAAACCCGCAAACAGAGCGCCCAGGAACCCTGCGTTCACATCGCCCCCTGCCGGATTGGCAAAGGTGGCTCCCGTTTTGGCAATCAGTCCTGCCACCAGGCCCACTGCCAGGCCGGGACGGTCCGCGATACTCATGGCGATGAAGCCGGCCAGGATAGGAAGCATCATTCCGAATGCTTGCTCACCCACGGTCTTAAGATAGGCTGCCAGAGGCGTATTCTTTCCGAAGTTGGCCGGGTTAATGGAATAATCGTCAAACAGGAACGCCAGGGCAATCAGGATACCTCCGCCGATAACAAAGGGAAGCATGTGGGATACGCCGTTCATCAGGTGCTTATAGATGGTCCGCCCAATGCTGTCACTGCCTTCCGGCACAGACTCTCCACCCGCAGCTCCCATATGGCGGTACACCGGCACCGTGCCGTCCACTGCCCGTTTGATCAGCTCTTCAGCCTTGTGGATACCGTCGGCTACAGGGACCATGATAACAGGCTTTCCGTCAAACCTGGCCATCTCCACGTTCTTGTCTGCGGCAATGATAATGGCATCCGCCGCTGCGATTTCTTCCCTTGTGAGCACATTCTGGGCTCCGCCGGAGCCGTCGGTCTCAGCCTTTAAGGCAATCCCCAGCTTCTTTCCCGTATTCTCCAGGTTCTCAGCTGCCATATAGGTGTGGGCAATACCGGTGGGGCAGGCCGTAACAGCCAAAACCCGGTAACCGGAGGAAGTGTCTGCTTCGGCACCCGTCTTTGCCTTCGCGCCTGCCTTGGCACCCGTCTCAGCATCCTCCTTTGCATTCTGGCCCGTCTCTCCCTCAGGCGCTCCAAAACGCTCAACCTCCGTTTCATCAATGATGCGTAAAAATTCATCCTTATCCGCCGCCCCGATAAGCCCTTCCTTGAATCCAGGATTCATAAGCAGGGTGGACAGGCGGGATAATGCCTCCAGGTGCACGTCTGCTCCCTCAGCAGGCGCCGCGATCATGAACAGAAGGTTTGCCAGGGAACCGTCAAAGGCGTCATAATCAACGCCCTCCGGAACCACCATGGCTGCCAGTCCGGGCTCCTTTACCGCCTCTACCTTTGCGTGGGGAATGGCGATCCCCTCACCAATGGCCGTGCTGCCCAAAGCTTCCCTTGCCAGTATGCCCTCCTTGTATCCGGCGGTGTCCTTAAGCCTTCCGCCTGCATCCATCAGGGATACCAGCCTGTCAATGGCCTCCTCCTTATCTGAAACCTTTACGCCCAGCTCAATGCTCTCTTTTTTTAATAACTCTGTAATCCGCATAAATGCGTCCCTCCTGACCGATTAAAGTGTGTTTAATAGTCTCATAATTTCATCTTTTGTTCCAATGCCGTCGGAAAATGCAGTAGCGCCGCCGCAGGCTGTTCCCAGCTTCAGAGCGTATGCATAATCCCCTTTTTCCAGATATCCGGCTATGAATCCTGCCACCATGGAATCCCCTGCTCCAACGGAATTCTTGACGGTTCCCCTGGCAACTCCCTGGCGGTGTACACTGCCGTCCTCCGCTACCAGTATGGCTCCGTCTCCTGCCATGGATACCAGCACATTCACCGCTCCCTGTTCCTTAAGCTTCCTGGCATGGAGAACGATTTCCTCTTCTGTCTTAAGCTCCTGACCGAACATCTGTCCCAATTCATGGTTGTTAGGTTTAATGAGGAACGGATGGTACTGTAAGACCTTTTGGAGCAAATCCTTCTCCGCATCCACTGCCATGCGGATTCCCCTGCCGTCCAGGTGTTCCATGATTCTCTGGTAGATGTCATTGTCAATGGCAGCCGGTATGCTTCCCGAAAGGACCAGCACATCCCCTTCCTTTAAATAGGAAAGCTTCTGAAAAAGCCGCTCCACATCGCCGTCCGTAATTTCCGGTCCCATGCCGTTAATCTCGCTTTCCTGGTCGGACTTCAGCTTTACGTTTATGCGGGACATGCCCTTCTCCACCTGGATGAAATCAGAGTCAAAACCCAGGCTCCTGACTCCCCGCTCAATCTCCCGGCCCGTGAACCCGGCTATGAAACCCAGAGCCGTGCTCCTGTATCCCAGGTTTGCCAAAAGCGCCGAAACATTGATGCCCTTGCCTCCGTAGAAGATGTTTTCCCGGATGGTCCGGTTTACACTTCCCAATGTGAAATGTTCTACTGCCACCACATAGTCCAGTGCCGGATTAAATGTAACCGTGTAAATCATATATCTCTGCATCGCCTTTCCATGAAAATTTATTTCTTATCTTGTCTCTATCATAATACGATACCATATTTTCGTCAATAGTATTTTATAAGAAAATTTATTTCACATATTTTTTCGTCACAATATACAAACAGACGGCCTGTTTCCATAAAAAGCCGCCTGTTTTTTGTACATTATTTTCTATTTTATCATTAGTACTGCCTTGCAGCTACTGTCTCATCATTTCTTATCCGGTGATATGGCTTTTTCATGACGCCGTATATGCTCCACAGAGTCTTCCATACCGGCCCGCAGCAGAAGATACAGTATCTCCATAACTGCCGTAGCCGTCACCCTGGAAAACCAGAACTCCTCTGTCAGCAGCTTTTCCCTGGTGGCAGTGACAATCTTGTAATCGCATATCCCGGCCAAAGGTGAATTTCCATTGTTGGTAATGAGAATGACCGTGCATCCATTATCCCTTGCCCCCTCCGCCAGTGTCTGGAGACGCTTGGAGCTTCCTGAATTGGATATGACCATAACCACATCCTCATGTCCCAGGTTAAAGGTATAGGCTGCCTGTGTTTCCCATATATCCCCCGCCACAGCCGGTATTCCCAGCTGGTTGAATTTAAAGGCGCCGTCCAGAGCAACGGGAATGGTATTGCCCACGGCTGCCAGCTGCACCATTCGGGCATGCTCCAGCTTGTCCAGGATATGTTCCAGATTAGCCGGGTCCATCATGTTCACGGTCTCTGTCAGCTCGGCCACCTTGTTGGCCAATATATTCTGAAGGGACTGCCGCAGATCGCCGCGGTCAATGTCATTGGACACATTTTTGTCCATTTGTTCTTCTTCCAGCACCTCCCTGGCCAATGCCAGCTTCAGGCTGTGGAACCCTTTGAAGCCGCACCGCCTGCAAAAACGGGATACGGTGGCGTCGCTGGTCCCGCTGGCCCTGGCCAGCTCGCCTACTGTCATATCCACTACCTCCGCCTTATGCTCCATCATGTAATCCGCTATCTTTTTCTCTGCTTCAAAAAATTCGTCATAGGAGGAGCATATAACTCCCAACGCGCTTCGTGTCTCTCCCATATCATATTCCGCCTGTCTCATGTAAATTCATTTCACGCTTTAAATATAGCACACAAAATTTAAAAATAAAAGCTGTTTTTCGTCATATATTATAATGCTTTATGAAACTTTATTAACTTTTCGTTACTCCCCTTGTTTTTCCTTTTTTACTGTGCTATAATCTCTAAACGTTAACATATTATTAACAATTTGTTTACATTTAGCCGCATATTATCAGGTCTTCAAATGTGAGAAAGAGGCTGGTATCATGAAAAATATTAAAACATTTCTTTCCAAGTACAAACATGCATGGCTGCTGTGTTACGGCTTCATTTATCTTCCATGGTTCTGTTACCTGGAAAAGACGGTCACCCGTCATTACCATGTAATGCATGTTGCACTGGATGACTTTATACCCTTCAACGAATATTTTATTATTCCCTACATGATGTGGTTTTTATACGTGGCGGGAACCATTGTTTTCTTCCTTTTCCGAAATAAGGAAGATTATTACAGGATTTGTACCTTCCTGTTCTCAGGTATGACCATCAGCCTGATTATCTGTACCTTTTTTCACAACGGCACAGATTTCAGACCGGTCATTGACCCGGGTAAGAACGTATTTTCCGGCATGGTTGCCGCCCTGTACCAGACGGACACGCCTACCAATGTATTCCCCAGCATCCATGTGTACAACTCCATCGGCACCCACATCGCCATCATGAAGAGCGAGTCCCTTAAGAAATATCCCTGGGTGCGGGCTGGTTCAGCCATCCTTATGGTTTCCATCTGCCTGTCTACCGTGTTCTTAAAACAGCACTCGGTCATTGATATGGTGGGAGCCGCCATCATGGCTTATGTGATTTACGGAATCGTCTACGGATACAACTTGTCCGCAGAGGACAAGAAGGTCACCCAGAAGGCGCTCAGTTAGATGGACAAAAATCAAACAAACGGAAACTAAATGTTCGGAATTTAAAACCGCTGTACGCCAGTCACTACCTACCGGCATACAGCGGTTCACTATTTTGGTGGCGGTAACGATTCCCGCATTCTGGCTGAAAGCCACATTGGGAAGGCCGCCAAAGAAGGCTCCTATGATATTGCTTGACCCGAATCCCAGGATACCTCCCCGCAGCTGCTTATCCGTGGCTTCCCAGTCCATCCCGCCCATGGCGGCGGTCACATCCCCCATGGCCTGCAGGGAATTGATGGCGGCCAGCAGCCCAATTACCACACAGGATAATGAATCCACCCCCGACAATCAACGGCAGTCCAGCTCCAAACTGAAGGCTGCCTTTCCTGAATCCGACAGAGAATACCCGCAAAAGGGTAGCCAAAGCAGATACCACAAGAGCCGCCTGGACAATGATGACCCTATCTTCCCCGCATAAACCCGCCACGCCCGCAATGATGATGGAAGGGGCAACACATCCCGCTATCATCGCCGCAATGTGTTGGAAAACCAGCCTGATTATTTGAAAATTCGATTGGGCTTACCGCTCCTTGGAAAAAGGATTCAGCATCTTGCTCACCACTTCCGCCTCAGACGGGCCTTCAAACAGGGTGCTTGCCTGGTCCTTGGCAGGTATGCTGTCCACCTTGGAGCCGTCAACGCCGCCCCTCATCTCTACTTCATGCTTATAGTCAGCCAGGTATTTTTCGATGGCGCTGATTTTGTCCTCAGGCGCCTCCATACCTTCCCTAGATAGTCCCATGATGTCCATGACCGTATCCAGCTCACTGGCATCCCAGTCCTTAAGAACTGTGTCTGCAAGAAACTGAATCCGCTCCCTGATTGAATTACACTTCAGAAATTCTTTTACCATTTTCTAAGACCTCCATGCATATGGAAATTTCTTGATACCGGCTATACTATACTACTTCGTTAAAATGATGTCAATTAAAACCGTAAAATTTCTGCGTTATTTTATAACCCAGAATCAAAAGCTCCCTTCCACCCTTGCCGGGGAGGTTGCATCCCTGTCCCAAAAAGCCCATCCTGAGCCGCAGGAAAAGGGGCAGGTTCTGTTTTTTCAGATACTGCCACAGCTCCTTCTTTTTCTCCAGGTTTTCCTCTGTCCCGGATTTGATGGCCAGGACAGAACAAATGGTCATCATGATTTCCAGGTACTGTATCATGTAGTGGCGCAGCTTCCTGCTGCTTATCTTCATGGCGTCATAATACCCCAGCATCAGTTTGGTGACCCGAATCTGCTGGTCAATGCGGCCAATCATCACCTCTTCGTTGACGGACTGGTCCTGCCTTCCGATGTAATAGCGGTAGAAATTCACATCCAGGTAATAAATATGCTTCACATGAGGCAGGGGCTGGTACACAAAAATATTGTCCACATAAAAGGTGTGTTTGGGAAGCTCCAGACCGCACTGGATAAGCAGCCCTGTCCTGTAAATAACAGAGTGCATCAGTATATACTGCCCTGTCATGAAAAACTTCACATCATTCCATCCGAATACCTTGTCCTTGGGAAATGCCGTGTGGTATTTCATCACCTTTTTCCTTCTGGCCCCTTCCTTCTCATAGACAAAGTTGGTAACCAGCATGTCCAGTGTCTCTCCCCCATATACAAACCGCCTCAGGGTTGCAAGAACCTGCTCATATGCTTCCTCATTGACCCAGTCGTCACTGTCCACCACCTTGAAGAATATGCCCGTGGCATTTTTAAGCCCTGTATTCACGGCTTCTCCATGCCCGCCGTTTTCCTGATGAATCGCGCGGCAGATGGTGGGATATTCCCGGGCATACCGGTCAGCAATCTCTCCTGTCCTGTCTTTGGCGGATCCGTCATCCACAATGATGATTTCCACTTCCTCCCCGCCTGTAAGCAGGGTGTTGATACAGTGCTCCATATAGCTTTCCGAGTTGTAGCAGGGGATTGCCACAGTCAATAACTTCACGTTTCTACCTCCTCGTTATGAGTATTTAACCAAACGCTGCCAGGACTGCCAGATTGGCGGCCCCATGCATCAATACTGCCATAGGATATCTGCGGTATTCACTACCTTCATAGCCCCATGCCAGCACCATTCCCAAAAAAAATGCGTATGTGCCTTGAATCCAATTTCCATGATACATTCCAAAGGCCAGGGAGGATATGACCGCCGCCGGAAAAAGGGCCATGAAACGCCTCAGCCATCCGTACAGAACCAGGCGGAAAGCTCCTTCCTCCAGAACGGGCGCCAGGACCAATGTCATCCACAAGAATCCCGCTCCACGGGATAGGGCAGGCTCCATGGCTTCCTCGTAAGAAGATAGGAGACTTTCAGGCCATGGTATAACCTTCACCAGCAGATTGCCGGCCAGCGCCGCCAACGCTGCCGCCAGTATACGCTTCTGCCACCCTGGGGGCAGGGCCTGTTTTCCATCCCTCATACGCTTCCTGTCCTTCCAGTCTTATTCTGTTGACAGTATAGCATGGCTCCCCGGGTTTTGCCACCATCTTTTTTCTCTTTCCATTGCATTTTCTCTCATATTACCCTATAATAAACTTAATTTATATGACAATTTTAAGACAAGCGAGGTATGGATTATGGCGAAAAAACGCATCGTAATGGCCATTGGCCACAAAGATATGGGAACCAATCTTCCTGAACAAAAGGCAGCTGTGGCGGGAACCGCCAAAATCATCGCTGATTTCATCCAGGAGGGGTGGCAGGTAGCCATTGTACACAGCAACGCTCCCCAGGTAGGCATGATTCACACGGCCATGAATGAATTCGGCAGACAGCATGATGGCTATAGCCAGGCTCCCATGTCTGTCTGCTCCGCCATGAGCCAGGGTTATATTGGATACGATCTTCAGAACGGAATCCGGGCTGAACTCATTAAGAGAGGCATCTACAAACCAGTAAGCACCGTATTGACCCAGGTGACAGTGGACCCGTACGATGAGGCCTTCTATACCCCCGTCAAAGTCATCGGACGTGTGATGACCAAGGAGGAAGCAGACATTGAGGAAGCCAAGGGCAACCATGTGACAGAAGTGGAAGGCGGTTACCGCAGAATCGTCGCCTCCCCCCATCCTGTTGCCATTGTGGAGATCGACGCCATCAAAGCCCTTATGGACGCGGACCAGATTGTCATTGCCTGCGGAGGCGGAGGCATTCCTGTCATGGAACAGGGCTATAACTTAAGGGGCGCCAGCGCCATCATTGAGAAGGACCTTGCCACCGGACTGCTGGCCAAGGAGATCGATGCAGATGTGATGATGATACTCACCAGCGTGGATAATGTGACCTTAAACTACGGCACTCCCCAGGAACAGCCCATCAGCCACATGACCATAGACCAGGCCAGGGATTATATCAGCCAGGGCCAGTTTGAATTTGCCTCCATGCTGCCAAAGGTATCTGCCTCCATTGATTTCCTGGAGAGCGGAAAAGGCAGGAAGGCCATCATCACCACCCTGGATAAGGCAAAGGACAGCCTGAAAGGCCATGCAGGCACGGTAATTGAATAAGCACCTTGATTTTTCAAAATATAACAGTAAAAATCCATTAACCGCCAGTATTTTCCAAACGGTTAATGGATTCTTTTTTGTATGCATTTTAATATGATCTTAATCTGTCAGATATGCAGGCAGCCGCGCAAAGCTATAAGCCATTACAATGTTATCATACCTCTGTCAGTACCCGCTCCGTAATATAGCTGACCATCTCATCCTTTCGCATCCCCAGAGACAGGGCCAGCTCGGAATACAGATTATCCTCCGCAGTCTTAAAATACCGCTCGTCCAGATCCGTCATCTTCTTTCCCTGCTCCAAGCGGTCCTTCCGGCGCAGGTATAATGCTTTTATCATGCTGATCCACACCCGGCAGTCACAGGTCTTAAGTGCTTCCTTATACCGTTCCTCCCGCTGTTTATCATTGGTCACCTCCATCTCCTTCACATCAGAGATTTTGTCAATCAGTTCAAGGGCCTCTTCTTTGGAAAGAAGCGGCCTGGTTATGGTTTTCTCCGAATCCACAGGCGCCACAATCTTGCTGTCTTGCTGATAATAGGGACGGAGTACATAATACAGCCGGTCCTTAGGACCGTCAGGTCTGTCTACTGTGATAATATCCATCACCTCGCAGACGCCCCTGATACCGTATATGATATACTGACCTTTCTGATACATAATTTTACCGCCTACTTCCCTTATTTTATAATACTTATATTGTATCACTAAAAAGTTGTCGATGTCAGAAGTTTTTTGGCGGTGTCTCAAATTTTGTAAAAAATACACCATGATGCCGCCTGTTTTTTTGTATACAATAACCAGTTCACTTTCCTTTTCAGGTCCCTGCTGCAATGGTGAGTGCCCATCACCTCTTTCATAGACTGGATTTTATAGTAATCCTGAGCGCAAAATTGGCGGCATCTGTTTTTGCGCAAACCACGTCTCCGGCTTTAATCTCTGCCATATCAACTGACTGTCCCTCTGAATCCAGAACCTCAGTGTCAGAGGACAGCATGATTGTCACAATGTCGGAAGAGTTTTTGTCTCTCTTCTCCTTACCTGGCCCATAGTCCGCCTCATCCTCATCCCGGTTTCGGGCCGGTCTGCCTTCTGCACCTTTTTCCATCCTGCTGCCTGTGTCCGCTCTGTTCGGGCCGCTGTCTGCTCCTTCCTTGGCATCTCCTCCATCTGAACCGCTGCTTTCATCTGCCTTACTGTCCCCGCCCTCGGTTTTGCTTCCGTTTCCCGTCTCCTTTGGTCTGCGTCCGGCATTTTCCTTATCCACTCTATTGCCTGCGTCGCCATCTCCGGGCCGGCCGCCACTGCGGTCAGTTTCTCCAATAATCAGGGTTATCTGTGAATCCGAAATTTCCTTGACCACACCTGTAATTTCATTTTCGTGTCCATCGCTGCTTTCTTCCAATACTTCAACGGTATTTGCTGGCGTATTATCCTGTTTTCCCTGACTCCCACAACCGGATGCCAATACTGCGCCCATCAGCATGGCCAAAAAAATAACTCTCTTTTTCATGTACATACTCCTTTTGAGCCAGCGGCCCGCTGTTCCCGGAACAGGGATGCCCCATAAGCATCCCTGACCAATTCCTGCGTTTTCCCTTTATGATTGCTTTATGATTGCTTTATGATCACTCCATGATGTCAACACGTATAATCTGCGCATCCTCCAATACCATTCTCACAATGCTTCCGACAGCCAAATCTGATGCCGAACCTTCCTGACCTGACCTTCCTTTTGTTATGACAGTCGAATCAGTCAGATAAACCGTTGTTTCATCCGTACCGAATTCCATTGTCATGCTGCCTTTATCCTGCCCATCCAAAGGGTTCCGGTTTTCCTGCCCATCATACATGGTCTCACCAGTTTCAGGTTTTTCAGGCGGGGTCTCTTTGTCCGCGGGCCTGCCTTTTGCGCCATCTGTTCCATCACCGTTTTTTCCCTCCGGCTTTCGTGCAATGGTTACGGTCAATGAGCCGTCGCCTGCTGCGGTTATTTTAGCCATTACGCTCCCATCTTCCTGCGGCGGCATCCTGCTGTCTGTCTGTGCTGCTGCTGAATCTGAGGAGGACGCGGCATAGCTAATCAATCCGGTACCAATCACGGCCGCTGCGCACAGACCCGCACACAGTAACATTCTTGCTGAATTCTTTTTCATTTAATTTCCTTCTTTCCACTTTATTTCAGACTTCCGTCTGCTTCCAGCAGTATAAGGGCCATGGCTTAAATGAAGCTGAAATTCACAGATATTTCATAAAATACTTTTGTTTTCATCAAACAAAAAAGCAGCGGTCTCCCGCCACTTTTCCATTTTTTACCATCCGTCAATCCCACCATAGAAACAGCACATGGGAGCTGGCAAAGGGCCAAAGCCCAATGGTACCTGCGCTGTGTCAGTCTTCTTTTACTTCCACCACAGCCAATATTTCCGTGGCACTGCCCCCCGGAAGCTCATTGGCCCCAATGGCAAATCTTGCCGCGATTCCCGCTTCTTAAGCGTTCTTCACCGTGGCAATGTCAATCAGCGTCAGCTCCTTGGCCCGGTTCTCCAGACTGGTTGCCAGCGCGTTGGCCGTATCCAGGGAGGTCAGGACATTGACGCCTGTCTCGATGGCATTGCGGCGGATGATGAAACCGTCATGGCTGCGCTCCGCGCCCTGGGCCGGAATATCGATAATCAGATCAATCTGGTGGCCCAGCACCAGGTCCAGGATATTGGGGGATTCCTGCTCCAGCTTGCGGATTTCGTAAGCCTTTACACCGTTCTTGTTCAGTGTCCGCGCAGTGCCTCTGGTGGCAAATATCTGATACCCCACAGCGGCAAACCTGCGGGCAATATCCACCGCCTCCTCCTGGTCGCTGTGGCGAACGGACATAATCATTTTCTTGTATTTTGGAAGACGGATTCCCGCCCCCTCAAACGCTTTATAAAGCGCTTCATTGAACGTCTTTGCAATGCCCAGGCACTCGCCGGTGGACTTCATCTCAGGTCCAAGGCTTATGTCAGCGCCCCGAATCTTCTCAAAGGAGAACACAGGCATCTTGATGGCAATGTAATCAGCAGCCGGCTGTAATCCCGGTTTATAACCCAGCTCCCGGATGGTATGACCGCAGATAATCCGGGTGGCCAGCGGTACAATGGGGATTCCGGTTACCTTGCTGATATAGGGAACCGTACGTGAGGAACGGGGATTCACCTCGATGATATATACGTCGTCCCCATCCACAATAAACTGAATATTAATCATACCCTTTACATGGAGGGCCCTTGCCAGCTTCTCAGTGTAGTCCACAATGGTATCGATATTGTGCTGGGTAATGTCCTGGGCCGGATATACGGAGATACTGTCGCCGGAGTGGATACCGGTACGCTCAATATGCTGCATGATACCGGGAATCAGGATGTCGGTGCCGTCACAGATGGCATCCACCTCGATTTCCTTGCCCATGATATACTTGTCAACCAGAATCGGATGCTCCTGGGCTATCTGGTTGATAATGCCGATGAACTCGTCGATATCCTCATCGCTTATGGCAATCTGCATCCCCTGTCCGCCCAGCACGTAGGATGGCCTCACCAGCACAGGATAGCCCAGCTTATTGGCTGCTTCCTTTGCCTCCTCAGCCGTAAATACAGTATGTCCTGCGGGCCTTGGGATATTGCACTGCTCCAGGATGGCGTCGAAGCGCTCCCTGTCCTCTGCCGCGTCCACATCCTCTGCCGCCGTACCCAGAATGGGAACTCCCATCTTCATCAGGGCCTCTGTCAGCTTGATGGCTGTCTGTCCGCCGAACTGCACCACTGCGCCATCCGGCTTCTCAATATCCACGATGTTCTCCACATCCTCCGGGGTAAGGGGTTCAAAATACAGCTTATCCGCAATATCAAAGTCCGTGCTGACGGTTTCCGGGTTATTGTTTACAATAATGGTCTCATAGCCTTCCCTGCTGAAAGCCCAGGTGCTGTGGACAGAACAGAAGTCAAACTCAATTCCCTGTCCTATACGGATTGGGCCGGACCCCAGAACGAGCACCTTCTTTCGTCCGCTGGTCTGCTCAGCCTCGTTGAAACCACCGAAGCAGGAATAATAGTATGGTGTCTCGGCCGCAAACTCGGCCGCGCAGGTGTCCACCATCTTGTAAACCGCGCGGATATCGTTGTCATGGCGCAGCTTCTTGATTTCTTCCCGGGAGGTTCCCGTAAGCACTGCTATTACATTGTCGGGATACTCGATTCTCTTGGCCTCTGCCAGAAGCTCTGCCGTCAGCTTCTTTTCTCCTGAGCCCACTGCCTTTAAGGCATCCTCCATCTCCACCAGAATAGCCAGCTTGTCAATGAACCAGAAGTCAATCTTAGTAATGTCATGTATCTGCTCATAGGTGAATCCGCGGCGCAGCGCCTCTGCAATTCTCCAGATGCGCATGTCATCCACCCTGTATAATTCCTCTGTTAGTGTTTCGTAGGAAAGGTCTGTAAAATCATAGGACAGCAGGCAGTCCACATGCTGCTCCAGGGATCGGATGGCCTTCATGAGAGCGCCTTCAAAATTGGTGCAGATACTCATGACCTCTCCTGTGGCCTTCATCTGGGTTCCCAGTGTGCGTTTTGCGCTGATGAATTTATCAAACGGAAGCCTTGGCATCTTTACCACGCAGTAATCCAGCATGGGCTCAAAGCTTGCATATGTTTTCTTTGTAACCGCATTTCTGATTTCGTCCAGGGTATATCCCAGGGCGATCTTGGCAGCTACCTTGGCAATGGGATATCCCGTTGCCTTGCTTGCCAGGGCCGATGAACGGCTTACACGGGGATTTACCTCAATAACACAGTACTCAAAGCTGTCCGGATTCAGGGCGTACTGAACGTTGCAGCCGCCCGTGATTCCCAGCTCGCTGATGATGTTGAGCGCAGAGGTACGGAGCATCTGGTACTCCTTGTCCCCCAGTGTCTGGGAGGGAGCCACCACGATACTGTCTCCTGTATGGACACCCACAGGGTCAATGTTCTCCATATTACAAACCGTGATTACATTACCTGCGCCGTCGCGCATCACCTCGTACTCGATTTCCTTCCATCCGGCGATGCAGCGTTCCACCAGCACCTGTCCCACGCGGGAAAGACGCAGTCCGTTTTCCAGGATTTCAGCGCACTGCTCCGGATTGCCGGCAATGCCTCCGCCGGAACCGCCCAGGGTGTATGCGGGACGAAGCACTACGGGATAACCGATTTTTTCGGCAATCTCCAGACCATGCTTTACATCCTCCACAATATCAGAGGGAGCCACAGGCTCGCCGATTTTCTCCATGGTTTCCTTGAACATCTCCCGGTCCTCGGCCTTCTTGATGGTCAGGGCCGTGGTGCCAATCAGGCGCACATTATGTTCTTTTAAGAAACCTGCATCCTCCAGCTCCATGGCCAGGTTAAGGCCTGCCTGTCCGCCCAGTGTGGGCAGCACGCTGTCCGGTTTCTCTTTTAAAATAAGCTGTTCCACCACCTCCACGGTAAGGGGCTCAATGTAGACACGGTCCGCGATATCCTTGTCTGTCATGATGGTTGCCGGGTTGGAGTTGAGAAGCACAACCTCAATTCCCTCTTCCTTCAGGGAACGGCAGGCCTGGGTGCCTGCATAATCGAATTCTGCCGCCTGTCCGATGACAATGGGTCCGGAGCCAAGCACCAGTACTTTTTTGATATCAGGATTCTTTGGCATCAGTCATTCACCTCCATCATTTTAAGGAAACGGTCAAAGAGGTAACCGGAATCCAGGGGTCCGGGGCATGCTTCCGGGTGGTACTGCACCGTAAAGATATTCTTGCCCACATACTTTAATCCCTCGTTGGTGCTGTCATTTACATTGACAAATGCGGGTACGGCCACCGATGGGTCCAGGTTGTCCGTATCCACCACATAGCCATGGTTCTGGGAAGAAATATAAACCCTTCCTGTCTCCAAATCCTTCACGGGATGGTTTCCGCCTCTGTGTCCGTATTTTAATTTATGGGTATCCATGCCGTTGGCCAGGGCCATGAGCTGGTGTCCCAGACAGATGGCAAAGATAGGCACATCTGATTCATAAAGCATTTTCACTTCCTCGATAATGGCTGTATTTTCCTTCGGATCCCCGGGGCCGTTGCTGAGCATAATACCGTCGGGTTTTCCTGCCAGTACTTCCCTGGCGGGTGTGTCAGCCGGATAAACAGTTACCTCGCATCCCCTCTGGTTCAGAGAACGGGCAATGTTTCTCTTAGCGCCGTAATCCATGAGGGCAACCTTCTTACCGTTTCCGGGAAGGACGTAGGTCTCCTTTGTGGTGGTTTTAAGCACCACGCCAGTCACGGCATACTCCTTCATACGTTTTATGGGCTCGCTAAAATCGGTATATTCCTTTGTAGTAATCATACCGTTCATGGTGCCTTTTTCTCTTAATATTTTGGTAAGGGCTCTTGTATCGATACCGCAGATACCGGGAATGTCGTGTTCTTTTAAGAAGTTCTGAATGGTATCCTCGCTTCTGAAATTGCTGGGGATTCTTGATAATTCTCTTACAATATAGCCATCCGGCCAGGGCTTTGCTGACTCCATGTCCTGATGGCAGATTCCATAATTGCCAATAAGGGGATATGTCATGACAACGGCCTGTCCTGCATAGGACGGATCGGTCAGCACTTCCAGATAACCGGTCATTGACGTGTTAAACACGATTTCACTGATGACTTCACGTTCAGAACCAATGCTGGTCCCGGTGAATACAGTTCCATCTTCCAGTATGAGGTATGCTTTCATATGGGGGTACCTGTCCTTTCTTATGTGTTTGCTTAAGGGCCATGTGACCTCAGCCCAAATTGTAAAGATTATACTGTATTTCATATGAATTTGCAATGACTTTGGAAGCTAAATTTTTTTGTACCAATCAAATATTTTTTTGTGCGAACAGGCCAGGAGGAAGCCGGAATACAACATGGGCAGGGTCCAAAAATATGCGCCCTGCCCACGTCTTTTATGTCTGTTTTTTATAGGGAATTACTGCTTTTTACAGAGGCTTTCTGCCTCCCATCCTTCCTCCGCGGCGCCGGGCCTCTGCCCCGTGCTCTCCATCGGTTCCCGGAAAACCTCTCCTGCTGAACCGGCCATGGAACCCCTGTCCGCAGGCTCCCCGTCCTCCATCCCAGTTCAAATCATCACACCAATTCCGCAATCCGGGTAATTCCCACATAAATATGCGATATTTTATACCATGTGGCAAAATCCACCACTCCTGTCTGGGGCAGTCCGAAGATGGATTGGAATTCCCGCACCGCTTCCGCGGTCCTGGTGCCGTATATCCCGTCAGGCGTCACCCTGGGAATGGCCGAATAAACAGTTGCTATTTCATCCAGCTGTTCCTGCATCTGTCGCACCTTATCCCCGGAGCTTCCTATGGTCAGGTCACTGCCCGGCCAGGAGGCCGGTATCCCGGATATCTGCTCCGCCGTGTTCACGTAGATGCTGTCCCCGTAAAAATAACGCAGTATCTCTATGGGACTATAGCCCTGCTCTCCAAGGGAGCATGACCCCCACTGTGTCATCCAGTTAGGACACTGGACCTGGCGTCCGTCACAGTACTGGGTCAAAATAGGCTGTCTCACACCCGGACGGGACAGGTAGTTGTCAAATATCTCATCCACAGTCAGACTGATGCTCTCAAATATATTTCTTCCATATATCCACTTGTGGTCAAAGGCAGTGGAGGACGTAATGGTAAAATCATAGCCCTGGTTCCTGTACCACTCCGTGTATACCCGGTTCAGGGTAAAGGACATGATTGCCAGCACATTGGCCGTTATGGTGGCCCTGGGCCAGGTAGAATATATTTCACTGGAGGCCACGTTCTTTATGTAGTCCCTGTAAGGCACATAATAGTCCTTGGCCGTACTGTCCGTGGGAACACCGTCGTGGACCACCACAGTCTGAGGCACTACCACCCGGCTGAGTACGATTTCCCCGCTCTCGTTCACTGGTTTTATCTCTGGTTCCGCTATCTTTGGAGGATAATTCCCGTACAGGGTGTGGTCCGGTATCACCACCGGGTCTTCGGGAGGTGTTTCCCCGCCAACCGGTGTCATGGCCGCCGGCTGTATGGCCGTGGCCTGGGCCAGTATTTCGGTTCCGGATATGGCCAGAGGCTCAAAGCCCTCCGCCTCCACCATCAGGTTATATTCCGAATAGGGCTGGATAATGCTTGGTTCCAGACTGTATTCCACAGGTGGCGCCGGAAGCTGTACCTGTTCTGTCTGGCCTGAGCTGTTGGTGGTCAGCTGCTCCACAGGCCGGTCCGGTTCTCCTTTATAGCTGATGGTGACCCTGGCGTTCTGTATGGGAAAATTATTCTGTATGTTGATTACGTTAATCTGCAGCAGTCCACTGGATGTCCGTTCTGGATTGGTTGCCATGTAATACCTCGCAGTTTCTTTTCATTACCTAAATATAATACCGCCCAGCCTATTATATGCATGTATTTTTCCTTAAACCTGAAAAGGACAAAAAGAAACAGGCTACAGCTCATATCCCTTAATCCGAAGATAAGCCCGTATGGATTCCATGGCCCCCTCTGTTCCCAGGGATGCCGTGTTCAGCATCAGATCGTAGTTTTCCACATTTTCCCAATCCCGGCCTGTATAGTACCTGTGGTAATCCCTCCGCTCCCTGTCAATACGCTTGATGTTCTTCCTGATATCCTTTGGCTCATAATAGCCCAGAGCGCTGATTCGCTTTTCCCGGTATTCCATATCCGCGTACAGGAATACTCTCACCAGACCTTCCGCGCCCTCCAGCACATAATCAGCACATCGTCCCATGATGACGCAGCTCTCCTCCGCCGCCAGCTTTCGTATGACCTCGGACTGGAACCGGAACAGATTGTCCGCCGAGACCAGGTCGGAGCCAAAGGAAGGACTTCCCTTTTCCGGGGTCAGGCTCTTTACAATCTTATACAAAAGCTTGTTTCCCGCCTTCTCGTCTGCCAGATAGTAATAGCTCTCCTTGATGCCGCTTTGGTCTGAATTCATGCGCAGAATATTCTTGTCATAGAAATGGATTCCCAGCTCCCTGGCCAGCCTGGAGCCGATTTCACTGCCGCCGCTGCCGTACTGTCTCCCAATGGTCACAATGAGTTGCTTTCCTTCCTTCATACGCCCATCCTCCTGTTCTGACAGCGCAGGCCTGCGCCTGCTTCCATGGTTTGTTTTCATGGTTTCATTATACCACAATGCGGCCTGAGATTTAAACGTTATTCCAAAAATCCTTCTTGACATACCGCCCAACAGTGCTTATAATAACAATCAATTGAATAAACTCTTCAGGGCAGGGTGCAATTCCCTACCGGTGGTACAGCCCACGAGCCGCAAGGCATGATTCGGTGAAACTCCGAAGCCGACAGTACAGTCTGGATGAAAGAAGATGAATCGTTGACATGGACGCGCTTATGCGCTTTTCGTGGCTGGCTGACAGTGCCCTGGAATGGACTATCATTCCAGGGCTTTTGTGTACCTCCCATGCCCATGTCCTCCTAAAGGCGCGATACATTGTGCCTTGTGGTTTTATATTTTCTGCCTTGAACGATACGGTTCAAGGCATTTTTTATAGCTGTTTTTAAAGCTGTATACCAGGGGACAGGCCATGGCAGCACCATGCGGGTCCCGCATTTGTAAAGGAGGCACTGCATTGAATGATACTGATTACATGTCCATCGCACTGAAACTGGCCGAAAAGGGCTGTGGAAAGGTCAGCCCCAATCCCATGGTGGGTGCTGTTATTGTAAAGGAGGGCCGCATCATCGGCCAGGGCAGCCACCTCTGTTTTGGCGGTCCCCATGCAGAGCGAAATGCCCTGGCATCCCTGACCGAATCTCCCAGGGGTGCAACCCTGTATGTAACCCTGGAGCCCTGCTGCCATCACGGCAAGACTCCGCCCTGCACGGACGCCATCGTGGAAAGCGGCATCCGCCGGGTCGTCATAGGCACAAGGGATCCCAATCCCATGGTGTCCGGCAAAGGCACCGGAGTTTTAATAACCAACGGCATTGAGGTGACAGAGGGTATCCTGGAAGAAGAGTGCAGGGAGCTCAATCACGTATTCTTCCACTACATAAAGACCGGGCGTCCCCTGGTTGTCATGAAATATGCCATGACGCTGGACGGCAAGACAGCCACCCGGGCCGGGCATTCCCGATGGATTACAGGGGAGCGCTCGCGCCAAAGGGTCCATGAGGACAGAAGCAGGTATTTTGCAGTCATGTGCGGGGTGGGAACCATACTGGCCGATGATTCCCTGCTCACATGCCGCCTCCCGGCTGCAAGGAATCCGGTGCGGATTATCTGCGATTCACGGCTTCGCACGCCGCCGGATTCCCGGGTTGTCACCACCTGTTCCCAGGCCAGGACCATACTGGCCACCTGCTGCCCTGACAGGAAGGCATGGCTTCCCTATGAGGAAAAGGGCTGTGAAATCCTCCTCCTTCCGCCCCGTGAGGGACGCGTGGACCTGAATGCCCTCACAGAACATCTGGGACAGATGGGCATTGACAGCGTCCTGCTGGAGGGCGGCGGCGCCCTCAACTGGTCTGCCCTGGACCAGGGAATCGTAAACAGGGTCCAGGCTTACATTTCCCCAAGACTCTTTGGCGGCGCAACCGCCAAAACGCCTGTCGGCGGCAGCGGGGTGGAATTCCCATACCAGGGCTATTCTCTGGTAAAGACCAAAATCACGGCCCTGGGCCAGGACATTCTTATCGAAGGAGAGTTGGCGCCATGTTCACAGGAATCATAGAAGAAACCGGAATCCTGCTGTCTGTTAAGGGCGGTTCATCCGGTTCCCGCCTGGTCATCGGGGCAGACAGGATCCTGGAAGATATAAAAAGAGGGGACAGCATTGCCGTCAACGGCGTCTGCCTTACCGCGGCATCCTTCGATTCCGGCTGTTTTTTGGCGGATGTGATGCCTGAAACCCTGAAGCGTTCCAATCTTGGCTGTCTGCCCATCAAAAGTTCTCTTAACCTGGAACGGGCCATGATAGCAGGCGGCAGGTTCGGCGGACATATTGTGTCAGGCCATATTGACGGAACCGGGACTATTGTAAATGTTGTCCGCGACGGCAACGCCCTGTGGTACACCATCCGTTCTGCCCCGTCCATTCTGCGCCGCATCATTGAAAAGGGATCCATTGCCATAGACGGCGTCAGCCTGACGGTTGCCCAGGTAAGGGAACAGGATTTCAGCGTATCCCTGATTCCCCATACAGCCTCCCACACCACCCTGGGAGCCCTGAAACCGGGCCGCGTGGTAAACCTGGAAAATGACTGTGTGGGGAAATATATCGAAAGATTTATGAAAATCTCCCCGTCTGCCCACAGCACAGAAGGGGAGGACACCAAAAACAGGGGGACCGGCAGCCGGATCACACCGGAATTGCTCAAACAATGCGGATTTTGAGCAGCCACGGAACAGGACCATTAAAAATAAGGAGGATTACCGCACCATGGAAGGATTCAACACCATAGAAGAAGTACTGGACGACCTGCGCCAGGGAAAAATCGTACTGGTGACAGACGATGAAAGCAGGGAAAATGAGGGCGATTTTATCTGCGCCGCCCAATATGCCACCACGGAAAACGTGAATTTTATGGCAGTGCACGGCAGAGGTCTTATCTGTATGCCCATGAGCACACAACTGTGCACAAGGCTTAAGTTCCCGCAGATGGTATCTGACAATTCCGACAACCACGAGACAGCCTTTACCGTATCCATTGACCACATAAGCACCTCCACCGGCATTTCCGCGGCCGAACGGGGCGTAACGGCCAGACAGTGTGTCAATGCCCTGTCCCGGCCTGAGGATTTCCGCCGTCCCGGCCACATGTTTCCGCTGGCAGCCAGAAAAAATGGGGTGCTGGAACGGAACGGCCATACCGAAGCCACCGTTGACCTGATGCGTCTGGCCGGTCTCAGTGAATGCGGACTCTGCTGTGAAATCATGAGGGAGGACGGAACCATGATGCGGATGCCCCAGCTTCTTCAATACGCCGGACAATGGAACATGAAAATCACCACCATCAAGGCCCTCCAGGACTACCGCAAACAGCACGATACGCTGGTGGAATGCGCTGCCGTCACCCATATGCCAACCCGTTACGGCACCTTTAAGGCTTACGGCTACAGGAACCTGCTGAACGGGGAACATCATGTGGCCTTAGTAAAAGGAGAGATTGGGGACGGCCGTGACTTATTATGCCGGGTCCACTCGGAATGCCTGACAGGCGACGCCTTTGGCTCCCTGCGCTGCGACTGCGGACAGCAGCTTGCCGCGGCCATGGCCCGGATTGAGCAGGAAGGCAGGGGAGTTCTCCTCTACATGCGCCAGGAAGGCAGAGGCATCGGGCTTCTCAATAAGCTGCGGGCTTACGAACTGCAGGATCAGGGCATGGATACCCTGGAAGCCAATCTGGCCCTGGGTTTTCCCGGGGATTTGAGGGAATATTTCATAGGCGCCCAGATATTAAGGGACCTAGGTGCCAGGACCCTGCGGCTTCTGACCAATAACCCGGATAAGGTATACCAGCTCTCCGGCTTTGGCCTGGATATCAAAGAACGGGTGCCGATCCAGATGACGCCCACAGACCATAATCTGTTCTATTTAAGGACAAAGGAACAGCGCATGGGACATTTGACACATTATTAAGGAACCTGACACATTATTTTAAGAAACCATCACATGCTAAGAATAGGAGAATACGCCATGTATATATTAGAAGGGAAACTTGTTCCAAAAAAAATAAGGATAGGCATTGTCGCATCCCGTTTCAATGAATTCATTACCTCCAAGCTCCTGTCCGGCGCCCTGGACTGCCTTCGGCGCCATGAGGTGCCGGAGGACGCTGTCACGGTAGCCTGGGTTCCGGGCGCCTTTGAGATTCCGCTCATCGCCTCCCGTATGGCTTCCAGCAGACGCTATGACGCCGTCATATGCCTGGGCGCCGTAATCCGGGGCAGCACCAGCCACTACGACTATGTGTGCAGCGAGGTCTCAAAGGGCATTGCCCAGACCTCCCTTACCACCGGGGTCCCGGTCATGTTCGGCGTTCTGACCACGGAGAACATCGAGCAGGCCATTGAACGGGCCGGAACCAAAGCAGGCAACAAAGGCTATGACTGCGCTGCGGGAGCCATAGAGATGGTAAACCTGATACACGAACTCCGCCAAAGGACGGCGGATGACAGCTTATCCGCCATGCCCCCGGTCCAAAATGCAAATCCATGACTCCGCAGTAAAAGCTGTGTTCCCCGGCCCGGTCCAGCTCCTCCGGCACGCGGTCTATGCGCATTTCATGGATTATCAGATCCCGGTCCTCCGGGGCATTGATATTACCCTCCAGAACATAATTCACCCTGCCGTCCATGCCCCAGGCCAGGGAGGCTGCCACGCCGTGGGTGCTTATGACAGGCTTGTCGCCAATGTTCATCATAATGGAAGAACCCGTGCCGTATGTTGTCTTAATCATTCCCTTTTCCAGGCATCCCTGTCCACAGTCCCCAGGCCCAGCTTCCCCTCGGATGCCTTTTACCGCCCCCCCCCCCCCCCCCAAAAAAAAAAAAAA